>JABLTK010045627.1_pt1 | contig 17571 bp, 9 predicted proteins | sample 7160131 | NCBI WGS metagenome assembly JABLTK01 (sample SAMN14651221, study PRJNA627086) | human gut metagenome | isolation source: feces | host: Homo sapiens
AATTTGGGTAATATTGATTTACCTAAAAAAGTTAGTAAGTATGTTTTAGAAGTAGGATTTTCAATTATCGCCGGAAATCGTTAAACCTTGCGGCTTTTACTCAAAATAGTATTAAATCACAAACAGGAGGCATAAAACCATGGCGCACAAGAACATTCCCACTAAGATTTACCTGTCGGAGGACGAACTGCCGAAATATTGGTACAACCTCAGGGCGGACATGAAGGAAAAGCACGACCCGTTCCTTAACCCCGTTACGCTGAAACCCTGCACCGCCGCCGACCTCGAGCCGGTCTTTTGCAAGGCGCTTGTCGAGCAGGAGCTGAACCAGACCGACCGCTATATCGAGATTCCCGAGGGCATCAGGAAATTTTACAAGGCTTACCGCCCCTCGTCGCTTACTCGCGCGTACTTTTTAGAACAGATGCTGGACACGCCTGCCGAAATCTACTACAAGTTCGAGGGCAACAACACTTCGGGCTCGCACAAGCTCAATTCCGCCGTCGCGCAGGCTTACTACGCCAAAGCCGAGGGCTTGACTTCGGTCACCACCGAAACGGGCGCGGGGCAATGGGGCACGGCGCTGTCGATGGCTTGCGCGTTTTACGGGCTCGACCTCAACGTGTACATGGTCAAAGTCAGCAGTCAGCAAAAGCCCTACCGCAAAGCCGTGATGGAAACCTACGGCGCGAACGTGATACCCTCGCCGTCGGACACCACCGAAGTGGGCAGGAAAATCCTCGCCGAACACCCGGGCACAGGCGGCTCGCTGGGCTGCGCTATTTCCGAAGCTATCGAGGTCGCGCTGCACCGCGACAAGTGCCGCTACGTTCTGGGCTCGGTGCTCGACCACGTTCTTCTCCACCAATCGATAATCGGACTCGAATGCAAGACCGCAATGGACAAGTACGACATTCGCCCCGATATCATAATCGGCTGCGCAGGCGGCGGCAGCAACCTCGGCGGACTTATCGCGCCGTTTATGGCGGACAAGCTCCGCGGCAAGTCGGACGCGCGTTTTATCGCCGTCGAACCTGCTTCCTGCCCGTCGATGACGCGCGGCAAGTACGTCTACGATTTCGGCGACACGGGCAAAACCACGCCGCTCATGCGCATGTACACACTCGGCTGCGGCTTTATCCCCTCGCCCAATCACGCCGGCGGACTGCGCTACCACGGCATGAGCCCCGTGATTTCCAAGCTGTATCACGACGGCTACCTCGAGGCGCGCTCGGTCGAGCAAACCTCGGTGTTCGACGCGGCTGTGAGCTTTGCCAGAACCGAGGGAATACTGCCGGCGCCCGAGTCCGCTCACGCCATTCGCGCGGCGATTGACGAGGCGCTCGAGTGCAAGAAAACGGGCGAGAAAAAGACTATCCTTTTCGGGCTGACGGGCACGGGCTACTTCGATTTGTCGGCGTACATGAGCTATCACGACGGCAAAATGGTCGACTATATCCCCACCGACGAGGACTTGAAATCGGGCTTCGATACCATTCTCGACATTCCGCAGAACAAAAACGCGTAAATCGGCTTGCCGAAACGCGCGGAAGGTGCTACAATACTAAGGCAAAATACTGAAAATCCGCTCACCGGCGCGAAAAACGCACGCGCGGCGCGGAAAAAGAGGTTAAAATGGACGGAAAGAAAATTATACTGACGGGCGACCGCCCCACAGGCAAACTGCACGTCGGGCATTACGTCGGCTCGCTGCGCGAGCGCGTAAGACTGCAAAACTCGGGGGCGTTCGACGAAATCTACGTCATGATTGCCGACGCTCAGGCGCTGACCGACAACGCCGAAAACCCCGGCAAAGTTCGCGACAACCTGATGAACGTCGCGCTCGATTACATCGGCTGCGGCATAGACCCCGAAAAAACCACGATATTCGTACAGTCCGCGGTGCCCGAGCTCACCGAACTGACGTTTTACTATCTCGACCTCGTGACGGTGGCGAGGCTGCACCGCAACCCCACGGTCAAGTCCGAGATTGCCGCTCGCGGCTTCGAGGGCAGCGTGCCGGCAGGCTTTTTGTGCTATCCCGTGTCGCAGGCAGCCGACATCACGGCTTTCCGCGCGACGGCGGTTCCCGTCGGCGAGGACCAGCAGCCTATGCTCGAGCAATGCCGCGAAATCGTGAGAAAATTCAACTCGCTGTACGGCGAAACGCTGGTAGAGCCCGACATCATTCTCCCCTCGTCCGCAGCCGCGCGCAGACTGCCCGGCACCGACGGCAAGGCGAAAATGAGCAAGTCGCTCGGGAACTGCATTTACCTCAGCGATTCGGCGGAAATCGTGGCGCAGAAAATCGCTTCCGCGTACACCGACCCCGAGCACATTCGGGTTGCCGACCCCGGCAAGGTCGAGGGCAACGTGGTTTTCACCTACCTCGACGCGTTCTGCCGCCCGGAGCACTTCGCCGAGTTTTTGCCGGAGTACCAAAGCCTCGACGAACTGAAAGCGCACTACCGCCGCGGCGGTCTGGGCGACGTCAAGGTCAAACGCTTCCTCACCGCTATCATGAACGCCGAGCTCGCCCCCGTCCGCGAACGCAGAGCCTATTGGGAGAAACGTCCGGACGAGGTTAAGGAGATACTGAAACAGGGCACCGCAAAAGCGCGCGCCGTCGCCGCAGCCACGCTCCGCGACGTCCGCAAAGCCCTGCGCATAGACTACTTCGACTGAGAAATCGCCGTTAAATAACCCGAAAAACAACAAGAAAAATCGCCCTGCCAAAGTTCCCTCGACAGAGCGATTTTTATATTGCAATCTGTTTTGATGCTGATTATTTCAGTTTATAACTCCACTCGGAGAAGGTCGCGTTCGTGCCGTCGCAAGTGCCGAAACCGAAACGATATTCGCCGTCAGCGCTAAGATAATCGGTGATTTTCGTGTCAGCCGACCCCCAATGCTTGACGACGGTTGTGTCCGCAACCGCAATAGTACTCTTGAGTTCGTCGTTGACGTAAACCTTAATCGTCGCGCCGATTCTCTCAACAGTGAGTTTCGCGCGCTCGCCGCTTTGCATAAACGGATTGCCGATAACCGGCATCTCCATATATCCGTCGCCAACGTTGACGAACAAATCGCAGTTTCCGTCCGCGCGCTTGCGTATCGTGAACTTGACAAAGTTCTTCTTTGTGGCGTCACCGACGACTATGCCCGCCGCCTTCCAATCGGTTGTGATTTTGTCGATATAGGTCGTCACCGCAAAATCGTTGCCGCTGCCGAAATAAGTAACTATATCGCCGCTGTTGGAAAGTTTGCCGGTACCTTCGTCGTAAGTAAGCCCGTTCATATTTTCGGGTTTGACGAGCGTGAACGCAACGCCGACGTTCTCGACCGCCGCGTTCGTCACGGCAATCGTATCACCGACTACGGGCATAAACCCGGCGTGTTCCGCTCTCACGGTATACTCGCCTGCCGGCAAGTACACGGAGTACTCGCCGTTTTCGCCGACTGCGTCGGTAAACTCGGTCGCCGCGCCGTTCTTGATAAATTTCAGCACGGTCGAAGTAATATCAGCGGTAGCGTAATCGGGTTTGGTGATTTTGCCGCTTACCGCGTATGCCACTTCGTAGGTCACGGTATGATTACCCGTGACGGTGAAGGAAGCGGAATAGACGTTGCCGTCGTTATCCGTCACAACCGGAGCGCCGTCCACGGAGAACGTCACGCGGTTTTCGCTCGTCATCGATACCGTCACGGTATCGCCCAAAATAGCCTTTCCGTCGATTATTTCCGTTTCGCCGACTTTCGCGGTTACACCCTCCGGGAGCGTAAGCGTTTTGCCGCCAACGGCGTACAGATCGGCGAACGTTAACCCGTAACTCCACTCGGAGAAGGTCGCGTTCGTATTGTCGCAGGTGCCCAAACCGAAACTATATTCGCCGCCGGGCGTTAAGTAATCGGTCAATACGGTATCGGGCGTTCCCCAATGATGCACCGCGGTGGAAGCCGAAATCCCGATCGCGGCAACGAATTCGTCGTTGATAAATACCGCGAGCGACGCGCTCCTTCTCACAACGGTGAGTTTTGCTCTCTCCCCGTTCTGCGTGAACGGATCGGCGATTGCCGGGAAATCCATATACCCGTCGCCGAGATGCGAGAACAAGTCGAAACCACTCGCCGTCTTACGAATCGCAATCTTCACGAACTTGTTCGTGCTTGCGTCCCTTAAAACCAAGCCTGCCGCTTTCCATTCGGTCGTGATTTTGTCAACGTAGGTCGTGACGACGAAGTCGGAGCCGCTGCCAAAGCATGTTACTATGTCGCCGTTGTTGGAAAGTTTGCCGGTGCTTTCGTCGTAAGTAAGTCCGTTCATATTTTCCGGTCTGACGAGCGTGAACGCTGCGTTCGCGTTTTCGACCGCCGCGCTCGTAACTGTGACCGCGCCGCCGCTCGCCGGCATAAAGCCCGCGTGTTCCGCTCTCATCGAATATTCGCCGGCAGGCAGGTATACAGTGTATTCGCCGTTTGCGTTTACTGCTCCGCCGAACTCTGCGGTTTCGCCGCTCGTGAATTTAAGCACGGTCGAGGTCAGATCCGCCGTCGCGTAATCGGGTTTGGCGATTTTGCCGCTTACCGCGTATGAATACTCGTAAGTCACGGCGTGATTGCCGGTGACAACGAACGAAGCGGAATAGATGTTGCCATCGTTGTCCGTCGCAACCGGCGCGCCGTCCACAGAGATCGTCACGCGGTTTTCGCTCGTCATCGATACCGTCACGGTATCGCCGAGAAGCACTTTGCCGTCGATAATCTCGGTTTCGCCTGCTTTCGCGGTGACGCCTTCGGGGAGCGAAAGCGTTCTTTCCAGTAATTTATCCATAATCGCGCCGTCTGCGGTCGCGTCGAACGCGGAAACGGTAACGTTCTCGCCCGGTTTTACGACGGAAAGGCACGGCTTGTAGTTCGCGTTTTCGGCGAAGAATCCTATCGATCTGAGTTTTTCGTAAATCGCGGTGTTCTGCGTTGCCGAAATCGTATATCTCAACGTATCGTTGACGTAGAGGTAAACCGCGTTGTCCGCTACGCACACGGTGAGTTTAGCCGCCGTATAGTCCGCGTCGGTTTCGCCCACGCCGAAATCGGTGACGTACTCCCACTTGTCGAAACGGAGAATACGGATTTTAACCGCGCCGTTCTCGCCCGCGTTATTTACGGTTTCGGTCAGCGAGAAGTACATAATGCCGCCGCTCTGCGTTTCGATTCTGATACCCGCAGAAGCCCAGCCGTCGTACCGGGTGTCGATATTGCTTACGGTCATAGTGGCAAGCACGCGGCTTCCGCTGACTCCCGCGAACGTTTTGAACGCGCTGTCGACGTTTGCGGGCAAGGTAACGCGCTTGTTCGCTTCGTCGTAAACCCAGTCGCCCCAGCCGCCGTCAATCTTGGCGAGCGTGAATTCCGCTTCGCCAACGGTTGCCGCGCCGCCCGAAACGGTAACGGGCTTCGACACGGTCATAAAGTGCGGGTTCTCGAATTCGAGCGTGTATTCGCCGTCGACAAGCCCGATCGAGTAAGCGCCGCCCGCGCCCACGTTGCCCTCAAACGTGCCGACGAGTTCGCCGCCAGCGTAAGCCTTGATCGTGGTTGCGGTAATATCTTTGGTAGCGTCGGAAGAGTAAATATCGTTTTTGCCGATCGTACCGGTGACGGTGCGCACTTCCTTGACGGTTAAGGTGTGGTTGCCGGTAACCGCGAACGAAGCGGTGTAAACGTTTTCGTTATGGTCGGTCGTAACGGTAACGCCGTCCACAGAGAACGTCACGCGGTTTTCGCTCGTCATCGATACCGTCACGGTATCGCCGAGAAGCACTTTGCCGTCGATAATCTCGGTTTCGCCGATTTTCGCGGTTATTCCGTCGCTAAGCGTGAGCGTTCTGCCCGCGACCGCGTACAGATCGTCGAATTTAAGTCCGTAGCCCCAGTCGGAGAAGGTCGCGTTCGTGCTGTCGGCGGTCGACAAGCCGAAGCGCAATTCTTCGTCTGCGCCGAGGTGATCGGTGAGTTTCGTGTCGGGCGTACCCCAGTGTTTAACCGCGGTGCCGTCCGCTATCTCGATTCTGCCGAAGTAGTTGTCGTTTACGAAAATCTTGACAGAAGCCCCTCTTCTCACGACGGTGAGTTTCGCTCTGTCTCCATTCGCGAACGGATCGGACATACGGGGCAGTTCGATATAACCGCCGCCCACATGTACGAACACGTCGCAAGCGCCCGCCGCGTCATTGGTCTTGCGGATAAGAATACTCATATTGGTATTCGCGCCGCCCAAAGCCACGCCCGCGGCTTTCCAATCGGTCGTAATCCTGTCGATATAAGTCGTGACTACGAAGTCGGAGCCGCTGCCGAAGTACGCAACGATATCCTTGCTGTTCGTAAGTTTGCCTGTAGCCGCGTCGAACGTGAGGTTTCCGGTATTCGCGGGCTTCACGAGCGTGAGCTTAACCGCGACGGTATTGTTCTCTCCGTCTATCGTGACGGAGACGGATTTTGCGTAAGCCGCAGGATTGACCGCGCTCACTCTGTACTCGCCCGAGGGCAAATCTAACGTAAACGTGCCGTCGGCTTTTACTATGCCGTCGTAAGCGAGCGTATAACCCTCGCCCTCGAACGTCAGCATCGTTTTCGTGTAATCCGCGGTAATTCCGCTTAAAGCGTCGCCGAGCGCAACCGTGCCGTTGACGGCAATCAGCGAGTCGGCAAACGAAACGCTTACCTCGCCGCTGTGGGTCGCGGTAAAGGAAACTTCGCCGCCGCCCGTAACGATTTCGGTCTTATCGCCGAAGGTCACAATCGCGGTCTTTTGGCTGTCGATCGCGACGGTCAACTTGTCGCCGTACTTGATTTTGCCGTCCGCGCCCGTGCCCGTTATCGTCACGGTGCCGCCGGCGGTATCGTAAGCCCCGAGCGTTACGGTTTCGTACAGCACGGCTTCGATATAGTCCTTTGCCTCGTCGTCGAGCTTAATCGAGTAGTCGGAAAACTCGAGGCGGCAAGGCTGCGACTGGCAGACGGTGAACGCGTAGGCGCTCATCTTCTCAATCGTGGCGTTACGCGTGCGCCAGATTTCGGTGTAGTCGTCGCCGTCTTTGTATAGAAGCGCGACAGCCGCTCCCGAACGCACCAGCCTGAACGTAAGCTTTTCGGGGTTTTCCTTTGCGCGCAGCGAGTAGCCGACGTTTACGGAAACGTTATACGCCTCGGTGCCGCCCCAGCCGCCCTTGGGACTGATTCTCAGCCCCTCGTTGAGCACGAAAATATCGAAGCGGTTGCCGCCGTCGGAGAGCGAAACGCCCATGCACGGCTCGATCTCGTACAGCGCGTCGGAAGTAATAACGGTCTTGTTGGATATGGTGAAGTCCACCACGGCGTCCTTGCCCGTCTTGTCGGTGAAGAACACTCTCGAGCCGTTAGAGCCGTTTTCCGCGTAAACCGCGGAATCGGCTTCGGCGCTCATATCCCAGCCGTTTACAGCCGAGTCGTAAGCTCTGCCGTCAATCGTGACCGAGCCGCCCACGACGTTCTTTTCGAGCTCGACGTCGGGTACGCGCACGGACTTGTCGTCCGCGTTCACGGTAATCTCAATCGTCTTGTCGCGGTAGCCGGGGGTCTTGATTTTAAGCACGTAATTGCCATCCAGCGTAATCGTCTTTGCGCCCACGGCGTAGGTCCCGGCAGGCGAAAGCGTGAAGTTGAACGAGCCGTTGGATGTGGGCGTCGCGGTGTAGAACACTCGCTTGTCGGAGGGCGCGGTAAGCGTGAGCGCGGAGGTTGTCATCGCCCTGCCGCCTGCCGAAATCTTGCCGCTGACGCGCACGCCGCCGTCGAGCCGCGCAAACGAAGCCACTATGCTCGAATCCTCGGTTATGTCGTCGAAAACCACCTTGCCGTTGTCGAGGTTTTCCACAACGTAGTCGTATTTATCCTCCTTTTTGTCCTTGCCGTTTATCTCAAACGACGAGAGGACGTAACCTGCGCTCGGCGCGACGTTGACGGTCAGACTGTCGCCCTTTCTTAGCGCGGTCTTGTCTATCGTCACGAAGCCGCCGTCGCCTGCAGTCACGCTGACGCTGTAGGCGTATTCGGAAATTATCGCTTTCAGCGCGTCGGCGTCGTCTTTATAATCGGTAGCCTTAAAATCGGTGAACTCAACCTCTGCGCTCAGTCCGTAAAGACCGGGGCACGCGCCGTCCTTAATCCAATCGACGCGCTTGATGAGCGCGAGCTCGCCGTTTATAAAATAGAACAGGTTTTCGTCGTACTGAATGCACTTGAGTTCGATAGAATCGGTTTGGGGGTTAAATCCGGCGGGCTTTACGAAACTTCCTTCATAAGTATCTTTCCAGCCGGTGTACTTGTCGAGAGTGTGGAAATTCCACGAAGCCGCGCCGTCGAGAATGCTCCTGCCGCTTATATAGAGCGCAATCGATTCCGTTTCGTCGCGCATATTGATAAGACCGGCGCTGGGGTACTGATCTTGCCAGTTACCCGCGTGCATCGCGCCGCCCAGCATTTTCATTTTCGCCGAAACCATATACTTCGACGAGTTTATTCCCTTAAAGAAAATAGCCTGCTCGTCGGGTCCCACAGCCTTGACCACGCCTTCGTCGATGCGGCTTAAATCCCAGCCGCTCGACTTGGAATAGCCGTTAGCCGCGTCGCCCACTACCGCGCCCGGTTTATCCGCGTTGATATAGCCCACGGAGCCGAACTTCATGCCGGAAATCGGACGATACCAATTCTGGTGCAGGTTTTCGTCGTAGGAAAGACCGTAATCCCAGCCGGGGTTGCCGTAGATGAATATGGGGGTCAGCCACTTGTTTTCGCCGGCGTCGCCCACCGCCTTGACGTGGCGGTAGTACGGGATTATGCGCACGAACTCGGGCAGTCCGTCCGTGGTGTCGATATTCAGCGCGTCCCACGAAACGAACAGCTCCGCGGTCATTTCCGTCGCCTCGAACTTCATTATGTCGCCGTTTACTTTCGACTTAGCCTCGAAACGCGTCTGGTTTCTCGAAGCCGAATCGAACGCGTCGATAAAGAAGTTGAACGCGCGCATCGCGTGTCCGTCCTGAACGTCGGGACCTTTTATATTGAACCAGAACGCCGAATTCGCCGGGTTTGCGTTGGTGCTCGAAAAGTTGAAACGCGCGTTCCATTTCATGTCGGGGTCCTGCGCCTTTGCGCCGACGTACAAGCCCTTTTCGGTGAACACGGCGGTGTAATTGACCGTCACGCCGTCCTGAACGTGGGTGAGGTACTGTTGCCCCTGCCAACGCTCCTCGCCCAACGCGCCGTCAATAGTCATGTCCGCGTCGTGCTCGTCGGTAAATTCCTTTTCGTACTTCCACTCGTAGTCGGACTTTTCGCCCGTCTTTTTGCCGCCGCAGGCAGTGACGAACACCGCCGTCACGCACAGCGCGAGCGCGAGAAAAATTATGCTTAGCTTCTTTTTCATCGTGTTTCCTCCCCTACTTTCCGAGCACGACGACGTCCGACACGCGGATTTCGCCCTCGCCCTCTATCTTTTCGGAAATCGTGATTGAAATCTCCGTCACCTTTATGTCGTCGAACGAAGCAATCGCCGCTCCGCCCTGTCGCATAAACTTATTCACGCCGTCGTAGTAGTCCGCGTTAAACGGTATATTTTCGATATAGCAGCTGTCCGTATAATTACCCAGATTAAACCACGCCGGCTTTTCGGCGAGGCGGAAAGTAATCGCGTCGATTTTCGAGAACGCATAGTCATAGTTAAACGAATTGTAAACCATCACCGCGCCCACGGTCTGCGGCTCGGCGAATTTCAGCGTAATCGTCGTCTTGCCCTTTGCCGAGAACTCTCTGTCCTCAAAGTACGCGTGCGTGACGAAAATATCGTCGTTGACGTACTTTAAGGTGTCCTTGTCTGCGTCGGTGGCGCTAACCGTAGCCTTGCCGGCGACGTTTTTATAGCCGCTTGCCACATAGGGCTTGGGCTGAACGCTTTTGGTCGGTCCGTTGCCGTACAAAAGCGTGCCGTAGGTCGGGTCCTCGATGGTTTTCACGCGGTCGAAGGCGTAAATTCTGCCGTCGGTATCGCTGGTTCTTCCGCTGTACGGGTCGGCGTGGACGTAGAACGCGCAAAACAGCTCGCCCTCCACTTCCACGAACGCGTGGTGACCGGTGCCCGTCGCGTAGTCGTTGGTGTCGTTCTTGCCCATTACGGTAGCCGGGTACTGCGGAAGCTTGCGGAAAGGTCCTAAGGGGCTGTCGCCGATTGCCTGCTTGACGTCGTAATTCGGGTCGGAGAAGCCGCGCGGCGAGTACGTCAGAAAATACCTGCCGTTCGTCTTGTACATTTGCGGACCTTCGTTTACCGTCCACTCGTCATCCCATTCGTTCCCTTTCGACGGGTCGCGCTCGACGCCCTCGTCCGAGCCGAAATAACCCTTGCACTCGTAGCCGCCCTCGTCCCACACAGGCGTATCGACCGATTTTTTCTCCACGGTTTCGTAACTGCACTGCGCGAGCATGGTCAGCGTGTCGTAGTCGGGAGTAATCATATCTTTCATCTTCACGCCCCACAGACAGTTATGGTCGTGCCCCGTGGACATGTGGCGGACGAAGTACAGATACAGGTCGCCGTTCTCGTCGTAGAAAGGCGAAAAGTCGATGACGGAAAACACTTCGTCGAGGTCAAAGTGCGCGGTGACGTTTATCTGCGGCGTTCTGCCCGTTATCACGTCGCCGTTGAGGTTAGCCTGCGTTTTGTCGCCGTAGTAGCGCTCGGACGTGGCGAGCTTGAACGGACCTACCGGCGTGTCGGACATCAGCACCGCGCCGTAGAAGCGGTCGAACCACTGATCGGTTTCCTTGTTGAGCCACGGCTCCGCATCCGTCCCCCACGGTCCGAACGCGTTGTAGTACATGTAGTACTTGCCGTCGGCGGGGTTATAGATGACCTCGGGAGCCCACACATGCTGGATTATCCACTCGTTCTCGTCGATTTCGCACGAAAAACCGTCCGCAACCGCGCCGCAGAGTTCCCAGTCGTTGAGGTCGCGGCTTCTAAGCACCGTGACCGCGCTGCGCGTGTTGTCGGGCTCGAGCTGTACGGGCACGCCGTCGTTACCCGAAGTGTACATGTAGAACCAGCCGCCGTACACGGAGTCGCGATCCGCCGGCACCCACTCGATGTCCGCGTCGCCGCCGAAAACGTGCAAGTCGTTGCGATAGAAATACTTGCTGTCGAAGCTGCCGTCGGCTTGGTCGTTCTTGAACGCGCCCAGCTCGAAGCCGCTCGTCTTTGCGCCGCCGCAGCCGAAGAGTGCGGAAGCCGCAATCGTCAGCGACAGAAGCGCCGTCAGAATTTTTCTCTTTTTCATTATTTTCCTCCTTTCGGTTTTTAGGAAATTGTTTTTTTCGATTTGCGATTTTCAGCCCTTGAGTCCGGACGAAATCGCGATACCTTTCAGGATATACCGCTGAGAAATGAAGTACAGGATTATCAGCGGCAGCATAGCCACCACGCAGCCCGCCATTCTGAGCGGCCAATTCTGCGTGTACACGTCGGCAAAGTACGCCAGCGCGATTTGCAACGTGTACATGCTCGCGTCCTGCAAATAGATGAGCGGACCCATATAGTCGTTGTACGCGCCGATAAACGTGAGTATAAACTGCGCAATCAGCGCAGGCGCGGCGACTCCCAGCATGATTTTGAAGAATATGCCGAAGCTCCCCAGCCCGTCTATTCTCGCCGCTCCCACAAGGTCGTCGGGTATGCCCATGAAGTATTGCCTGAGAAAGAACACCACGCCGATTGCGCCGAACATTCTGGGAATCATGAGCGGAAACGGAGTGTTGACCCAGCCGATATTGTCGAATACGAGGAACGAAGCTATCGTCGACATGCAGTTGGGAATCATCATCGTCGCCAGCAGCACCGAGAACATGAAGTTCTTGCCGCGAAACCTCAGTTTTGCGAACGAGAACGCGCTCATCGCCGACATCAGCAGTCCTACCACGAGCCCGGGGACGTAAATCCATATTGTGTTCCACAGCCCCTTGACTACGCTCGTGCCGCCCATTTTTTTGAACAGCACCGACTTGTACGCGTCCAGAGTCAAGCCCATTTTCGGCCACCAGCTGAACGCCGCGTTGTTGGCTTCTATCTCGCTCTCGAGCGAGGTAATAGTGAGGATATAGAACGGCACGAGCACGAACAGCAGTATGATAAACAGCAGAACGTGCGAGCCGATGAACGGTTTTCTCTTGTGTTTGTTCGGGGTAAAGTCGAGGGCTTTCGCGCCGAAATTATCGTGTTTTATCATGATTTTCGCGCCTCCCTCAGTCGTAACTGACCCATTTTTCGCTGAGCTTGAAGTTGACGCGCGTGATGATGATTATCGCCACCGCCACTATCCAGCTGAGCGCCGAGCCTAAGCCCAGACCCTCGGTCGCGGTGTTTGTAAACGCCATTCGGTACAGATAGTACGTCAGCGTGACCGCGCGGTAATCGGGTCCTACGCCGTTGGTCGCGATTACCTGCATTATCGCCATTTCCTGCATCGCCGCGATAAGATTCATCGTGAGTATGTAAAACAGCGTGGGCGTAATCTGCGGAAAAGTGACCTTCCAGAACACCGTTCTCTCGGTCGCGCCGTCTATTCTCGCGGCTTCTTTCAGCGACGCGTCGACGTTGGCGAGCGCCGCCTGCATCAGCACTATGTTGGTGCCGTTCATCCACAGCGACAGGAACAGTACGCTGGGCATAAACCATTCCTTGGTGGTCATAAAGCCCACTTTCGGCAAGCCCATCGCCGCGAGCGCGGTGTTGATTACGCCGTAGTTAGCCTCGTAAATCCACGTCCACATCAGCGCGACGCCCACCGACGAGCACACCGACGGCAAAAACAGTATCACGCGCGCCGGGCGTTTGGCCTTGAGCGGTTTGGTGAGAAGATTGGCGATAAACAGCGACGAAACGAGGTTTATCGGCACGCTAAGGCAGTAGTAAAGCGTATTCACCACCGAGCGGTAGAACATCTGCGAGGTGAAAACCGTCTTGTAGTTGGCAAAGCCCACGAATTTCATTCGCCCGAGGTCGTAGGATTTGAGCTCGGTGAAGCTGACGACGAGCGACAGAACCATCGGGAACAATCCGAACAGCACATAGCCCACAAACGGCGACACCGCCATCAGCAGTCCCTCGCGGTTCTCCTTTCTCAATCGTCTTTTTCTTGCCGCGGTGGAAACGCCCGTCTTTGCCAGCACGGTGCGCTCAAACGCGTCCGTAATTTCCGTTGTCATTACTCCTCCTTCTCTCTAAGTCGGATTCAGGGATATCCCCGTCAACAATCTCAGTAAAGCTTCAGTCTTTTGTTGGTCGCCTTCACCGCGTCCGCTTTCCATGCGTCATAGGTAATTTTGCCGTTGCGCACCTCGGAGTTTAGCGGCACCGCCCACACGTTAATCCACTCGTAGTCGGGCATGTACCACCAGTCGCCCGCGCCCTGCCAGTTAAGCGCCTCGGAGAACGCCTTGACGTTTGCCGGCGCGTAACCGGGGAATTTGACGGAAGCAATCAACGAGCTCTGGTTGGGGAAGTGTCCGTGCTCGGCGCGGATTGCCTGTCCGTTTTTGCTCGCCATCCACTTCATGAATTTAGCCGCGGCTTCTTTGTTCTGCGCGTTCACGCGGCTGACCATAGCCTTGGAGTTGGACTGACCTGCCTTCTTGCCCACGACTACCGTTTCGTCGCAGTCGGGGTCGAGCGGGTCGACGTACTGCTTGTAGACGACGAGCGGAGCCACGTCCCACTTGAAGCCGCGCTTCTCGGCTTGCTCGGACACCGTAGCCATGTACGACGAGTAGTCGACGAGCATCGCCATCTTGCCCGAATAAAAATAGTTCATTCTCGTGCGCGTGCTGAACGTGAGCGGATTGGGCGAAATCCCGAGTCCGCCCTCGCCCTCGATGTCCGCGTCCGTTTCCGCGCCCAGCTTTAAGTAGCGCGTAAACGCTTCTCTCGTGGACGGGAGCGCGATGAGCGCGCCGCTCTCGGCTGCCGCGGTCACCGCCGCGCGAATACCGATTTTATTTCCGTTGTAGGTGTAGCCTCCCTCGTCGTCGGCTTTCATCAGCTGACCTGCCGGCACGTCGTACTTATCAAGGTGCGACAGCGTTTCGCCCTTAACGTAAGTCTTGCCGCTGTACTCGCCCTTGAAGCCGTCTTGCGTCACATAATAGTTGGGGCTTGCGTCGAGCAGCGAGAAATTCCAATCGCCCTCGCCGCTGAGGTCGGTCAGACAGTCGCCGCCCACGGACCAGCCGTAGTTGAACCACCATTCGGTGAAGTAGCCGTAATCGGTGCCGAATTTCGTGCCTGCTTCGGGATTATACTGTTCGGCAGGCGTGAAAATCATCGCCAAATCCTCCACTTCGTCCCAATTCATCGCGATACGGTTGTTGAAAACCAGCACCTCGTCGCTCGCCGGCATTATGAATCCCGTGTCGGTAGTATACGGATTTCGGCTCCTGTAATAACCCTTTTTCGGCACGGTTACGTTGCTAAGCTTGGGGAAGTCGGATTTTTTCTTGCCGCGATTGTCGGCGATTTCGCCCTTGTTCCAGGCGTCCATGTTCTCCTCGTCCACGCTGATTACGATAATACCGGCTTTCTCGAACATCGTTTCGTTGTAGTAAATCGCGCTGGGCTTGGTGTCGAGCGGCAAGCCGTAGAGGGGGTCGTCGGCGTTGGAGGTGTTTTTGTCGATATTGTAGCGCAGTCTGTCCACGGTGGTAGCGTAAACGTCGCTGATGTCGATGTCCGTCACCGCGTCGAGATAGCTCGTCATGTCGGCGAGAAAGCCCATGTTAATCCACTTCTTGAAGTTGTCCTCGATGACGAGAAACACGTCGGGACCGCTCTTCGAGGTCGAAACCGTCTGAATCAGCGACTCGTAGTTTCCCGGAGGCTTGGTGGAAATATCCACGGTAATGTCGTTTTCCTTGCCGTAGGTCTTGTTAAATTCCTCGGTCATCAGCGTGTAGATTTCCAGCTCCGATTCGTCGCCGTAAACCCAGAACTTGACCGTGCCCGTTCCCGAGCCCGTGTTTCCGCCGCAAGCGCACAACAGCGACGCGCCGAGTACCAGCGACAACAATACGCATAAAAATTTCTTTCTCATGGCTTTCTCCTTATCTATATTACCTTAGCCGCATAGGCTTTGCTTTCGTCTTTTCCGAGCTCCGCCGCTCCGTACACCAGCCGCATAAACTCGCGAGCCACGTCGCCGACGTCCACGTTGCTCAGCACCTCGATTTCTCGCACGCGCGTTTTGTCGCCGAAACCGTCGTAGTCGTCGAGGTTAAGCGTGAGTCCGCACGCTTCGCCCTCGTCCAGCACCGTCGCCTTCAGCCTGCGCGTCGTAATACGCTCGGGGTACATACAGCAGTACAGCGCGAGGGGGTCGTGCAGCAGCGGCACATAGTCGTTGCGCGTCTGCCACTGACGGACGAGCTCGGCGATAAAGCCTGCCTGACCGCCGCCCGAATAGCCGAGTATGCGCTCGTAATTGTCCTTGCCCACGCAAGCCGCTTTGGTGACGTCCCACGGCACATACAGAATATTCAGTCCGCTCTCCATCACGATTCTCGCCGCGCCCGGGTCGCAGACTATGTTCCACTCGTTGTGCTGGACGGTGAAACAGCCGCCCATAACCACGATTTTACCTGCCTTTTCCATCTTTTCGGGGTAGCGCGTTATCGCGTTGGCAAGGTTGGTTTGCGCGCCTATCGCAAGTATCGTCAGCTCGCCGCCGAACCGCTCCGCGCTGTCCGCCATAAACCTCGCCGCTTCCTCGCCGCCGCCCTCGGACACGGGCTCTTCTTCCGCCCCGTAATTGAGCTTGCCTATGTAATAGGGCGCCTTGACGGGCTCGGACGCGCCGGCTACAACGTGCACGTCGCTCCTTCCCGACAGCGCAAGCAGCTTTTTGGCAATCGTCGCTCGCACTCGCGCGTCGCGGTAAACCGTGGTCACACCCACAATGTCTGCCCCGGCTCCCACCGCCATCGCTATTGCCAGCGCGTCGTCGATGTCGTCGCCTATGTCCGTGTCAATAAATAGTCGCATAATATCTCTCCCGGTCATACACGGAACCTATCCTCTCGTTTTCCCGATTCGGATATTTCCATTTTTAGTATGCGCTAAGTGTATCACACCGCCGAAAAATTGTAAATACCTATACGGAAAATCAACCCGTTAAACGAAAAAAATCGGCTGTGATAAAGCCGATTTTTGAAAATTCGGGTTGCGGCGCCGACGCTCTAGCTTTTCCTGTAATCCACCACCGCGTTCTTGTCGCCCTCGCCGCGCTTTTTCCTGCGGTATTCCTGCGGCGTCATTCCCTCTTTGGCTCCGAAAGCCGACGACAGGTGCGCCGCGCCCGAAAACGAACAGCGCGTCGCTATCTCGCCTACCGGCAGGTCGGTGTTCGCGAGGTAATCTTTCACCTTGTTCAGCCGCTCTTTCAGTATGTAATCCTTTGCGCCCATGCCGAAAAACTCGGCGAAACGATGCCGGAAATAATCGTAGCTGTACCCCACCATGCCGGCAAGCATTCTCACGTCCACGCACATGTGCGCGTTCTGACGGATATAATCGACAGCGAACTTCATGCTCTCTCTGAGCACGCTTTCTTCCGTTTCGGGGTGCTGCTTGCGCGAAACCGCGAGAATTATCCGCTCGATTGCCACCTTTATCGCATATTCGTAGTACATTCGCTTCTGCGCTATTTCGCGCGAAAGCTCCTCCATCAGCGGCAAAAGCTCGCCGTCGTCGCGGAACACTCCGCTTTTAAGCTGTATGAAATCGTCCTCGCGCTCGAACACGAAAAACAATACCTCCGTCTGCGTTTCGTGACGCTCGAGGTGCGGCACTCCCGGCGGAATGTACGCGTAGCTCCCTGCCCGATAGTCGTACTCCCTGTCCCCGATTACCGATTTTCCATCGCCGCGAACGTAGTACACCAGCTCGCCGCCGCCGTGCACATGGCTCGGCTCGACGCTGCCCTTCGGGTGAACGTGGCGTATCATAAATTTCAGATTCGACATTGCCATAACCCTATTATAATAGAATTTCCGCCGTTTAGTCAATCCGTTTTACGTATTCACCGCCGTTTTTTATAAAATTCGGTTTTAGCTTTACCCGAAACCGCACGCTCGGTTAGCCGTTACTAACGCAGACGTAGAAGAACCGCCCCTCCGAAGAAGGGCGGCTCTCCTATTTAAAATAAAGGAAGAAATGTGAGATACAAGATAAACTCATATCTTGCCAATATAGTACTCGAGTTGTGTGATAAAAATATGATAGACTAATTAAAGAATATCAAAATACTTTTTTGTTCGCAATTCCCTGCAAAATATGCGGTAATCCTTGCGAAAGCAACAACCAATCCTATAAGCGCAACTTCGTTACGCCGCGCCTAAATCGCCCCCATATCCGCTCTTCAACCTTAAACCTTAACACTCTATCCGCCTCCGCCGCTTTACAAGATAGAAAAGCGCGGACAAATCGAGTACGCC
>JABLTK010095235.1_pt1 | contig 17571 bp, 20 predicted proteins | sample 7160131 | NCBI WGS metagenome assembly JABLTK01 (sample SAMN14651221, study PRJNA627086) | human gut metagenome | isolation source: feces | host: Homo sapiens
ACAATTGAGCTCTCACCATATGACCTTACTAAGGGCAGAATTATCTGGAGAGATAAGTAAGCACAGACAGTAATATTTTTAAAAATATTTTTATATATTTGTAAATTTATTCTTGCTATTCACATTTTATATGTGATATAATAACAAACGTACTTTTTTGAAAGGAGGCTTTGGCAATGAAGGTTAGATCATCAGTTAAACCAATTTGCGAGAAATGCAAAGTCATCAAAAGAAAGGGAAGTATCAGAATTATCTGTGAGAACCCTAAGCACAAGCAGAGACAGGGCTAATATGTCTAAAGGATAATACCGAGTCCTTTATCGCAGGAAAGATGCTATCTTCCTGTCTTTTTGCATGTACATGCCTTATGGCATGAACTCGGGAAGTGGATATCACATCCCAACAATAGTTTTGCGGCTGCAGTGATGATACGGCAGGCAACGTTGTATAACGCCGCCGGGCACGGATTATTACTATTATATATAATGACGGTTTAGTGCTGCGCACACATTTCAGGCGTCACAAGTGACGAGCTGCGTACGTGTTATCCGATCATAAGTGAAGAATGAATAAGAATATTAACGGAGGTATAATAAGCACATGGCTCGTATTGCAGGTGTAGACTTACCAAGAGAAAAACGTGTTGAAATTGGTCTTACTTATATCTATGGAATAGGTAGAGTAACATCAAATCGTATCCTCGCAGAGGCTCAGGTTAATCCTGATACTCGCGTTAGAGATTTAACAGACGAAGAAGTAGCAAAGATTCGTGACGTAATTGAGAATGACAACATCCTTGTTGAAGGTGATCTCAGAAGAGACATCGCTATGAACATCAAGAGACTTAAGGAAATCGGATGCTACCGTGGAATCCGTCATAGAAAGGGACTCCCATGCAGAGGTCAGAAGACTAAGACTAACGCAAGAACTTGCAAGGGTCCTAAGAAGACAGTAGCTAATAAGAAGAAGTAATTGATAATATAATCAATCTTTAAGTCAAAATTATCAGGAGGTTTGTTTAACAATGGCTCAGAAAGTTACAAAAAAAGTGACAAAGAAGCGTGTTAAGAAGAATGTTGAGCACGGACAGGCACACATTCAGTCATCTTTTAACAATACAATCGTTACATTGACAGACGCAGAAGGTAATGCTCTTTCATGGGCAAGTGCCGGCGGACTTGGATTCAGAGGCTCTAAGAAGTCAACTCCATATGCTGCACAGATGGCAGCAGAGACAGCTACAAAGGCTGCTCTTATTCATGGACTTAAGTCAGTAGATGTTATGGTAAAGGGACCGGGCTCAGGCAGAGAGGCAGCAATCCGCGCACTTTCAGCAGCAGGTCTTACAGTAACAAGCATTAAGGACGTTACACCAGTTCCACACAACGGATGCCGTACACCAAAGCGTAGAAGAGTCTAATTAGGAGGTTAGGATAAGATGGCAGTTAATAGAGTTCCTGTTCTTAAGAGATGCAGATCATTAGATCTTGATCCAATATATTTAGGTGTAGATAAGAAGTCTAAGAGAAAGGCTAAGAACGCTGGAAGAAAGATCAGCGAGTATGGTCTTCAGCTTAGAGAGAAGCAGAAGGCAAAGTTCATCTATGGTGTACTTGAGAAGCCTTTCCGCAACTACTATAAGAAGGCAGAGAAGATGTCAGGCCAGTCAGGTGAGAACCTTATGATCTTACTTGAGCTCAGACTTGACAACGTTATTTTCAGAATGGGCTTTGCAAGAACAAGAAAGGAAGCCAGACAGATCGTAGATCACAAGCATGTTCTTGTTAACGGCAAGCGCGTAAACATCCCATCATACCTTGTTAAGGCTGGTGATGTTATCGAAATCAGAGAGAAGTCAAAGGGCTCAGAGAGATATAAGCAGATCCTTGATGCTACAAGCGGAAGAGTAGTTCCAGAGTGGCTTGAGGCTGATGCAGAAGCTCTTAAGGGTTCAGTAAAGGCAGTCCCAACAAGAGATATCATTGATGTCCCTGTTAACGAGATGCTTATCGTCGAGTTGTATTCTAAGTAATACCAATTAATAAGGAGGGCTAAATAGTGTTCGATTTTCAGAAACCTAAAATTGAGATTGCAACAATCTCTGATGACAAAAAGTACGGAAGATTTGTTGTAGAACCACTTGAAAGAGGTTATGGCACAACACTTGGTAATTCATTAAGAAGAATCATGTTGTCTTCATTACCGGGCGCTGCAGTTAGTCAGGTAAAGATCGAAGGCGTGTTGCACGAATTCAGTTCAATTCCGGGTGTTAAGGAAGATGTAACCGAAATCATCATGAACATCAAGAATTTAGCTATCAAGAACAACAGCGACTCAGACGAACCTAAGACAGCATACATCGAGTTTGAAGGTGAGGGTGTTGTTAAGGCATCTGATATTCAGACTGATGGAGATATTGAGATTATTAATCCTGACCTTGTCATCGCACATCTTAACGGCGGTGATGGTTGTAAGCTCTCTATGGAGCTTACAATCACAAAGGGCAGAGGATATGTAAGTTCAGATAAGAATAAGACAGAGGATACTCCTGTTGGAGTTATCGCTGTAGATTCTATCTACACACCTGTTGAGCGTGTCAATATGGCTGTTCAGAATACCCGTGTTGGTCAGGTTACAGACTATGATAAGCTCACACTTGATGTATATACTAATGGCACACTTGCTCCGGACGAGGCTGTAAGCCTTGCTGCCAAGGTACTCAGCGAACACCTTAACCTGTTCATTGATCTTTCAGAGAACGCTAAGACAGCTGAGATAATGGTTGAAGAGAGCACAGATGAGCATGAGAAGGTTCTTGAGATGACAATAGATGAACTTGAGCTTTCAGTTCGTTCATACAACTGTCTTAAGAGAGCCGGTATCAATACGGTTGAAGAACTTTGCAATAAGACACCTGATGACATGATGAAGGTTCGTAACCTTGGTCGCAAGTCACTTGAGGAAGTTCTTGCAAAGCTTAAGGAGCTTGGCTTACAGCTCAGCCCTAACGAAGACTGATACCGATTGATTATTAAGAAGTAGTGTTACGCGCAGACCAGTAAGTCCAAAGAAGCATGGTACTGCGTGTTTCCATAATAACAAGTAACCAGTAAGTCCAAAGAAGCGTGGTTACGGCATTCGGTGCTTGCCGGTACCGTATGTTGCCGCATAAGCGGAGAAGGAGGATATCAATGGCAAAGTATAGAAAGCTTGGAAGAACATCAAGCCAGAGAAAGGCTTTATTAAGAAGCCAGGTTACAGCACTTATCAACAATGGTAAGATTGTTACAACTGAGGCAAGAGCTAAGGAAGTAAGAAAGATTGCTGAGCACCTTATCACACTCGCTGTTAAGGAGAAGGATAACTTCGAGGAAGTAACAGTTACAGCTAAGGTTCCTAAGAAGGACGCTGAAGGCAAGAGAGTTAAGGAAGTTGTTGATGGCAAGAAGGTTACAGTATATGAGTCAGTAGAGAAGACAATCAAGAAGGATAAGCCTTCACGTCTTCATGCAAGACATCTTATGCTTAAGGAGCTTTACACAGTAACTGAGGTTCCTACAGAGGCAGCCGGACGCAAGAAGAATACAAAGGAAGTTGATCTTGTTGCAAAGCTTTTCGATGAGATCGCACCTAAGTATGTAGATCGCAAGGGTGGTTATACAAGAATCATTAAGATCGGACCACGTAAGGGCGATGCTGCAATGGAAGTTGTACTTGAGTTAGTATAATAATTGTACATGATAAAGGTGGGGCACAACGGTGTATGCTGTTGTGCCTTTGCCATACCATGGGAAGGAATATGCATGAGCCTTAAAAATCATGAGGATATAATAGTAGCTGAGAACGTAACATTTGAATATTACAGACGCGACGAAGAGGGCAATGTTGAAGGAATCACAACCGCTGTGGACAATGTAAGTCTCACAATGCAGAAGGGTGATTTTGTTGCCGTGCTTGGACATAACGGTTCGGGGAAGTCAACATTTGCAAAGCATATCAATGCACTCCTGTATCCTACGGAGGGAACACTGTATGTTGACGGAATTGATACCTCTGACGAGGAGCGTCTTTTAGATATAAGACAGAGTGCCGGAATGGTCTTTCAGAATCCGGACAATCAGATTGTATGTACACTTGTAGATGAGGAGGTAGCATTTGGACCTGAGAATATAGGTGTACCATCAGAAGAGATATGGGAACGTGTGGAAAAGAGCCTTAAGGCGGTCGGAATGTACGAATACCGCAACGCTTCACCTAATAAGCTCTCAGGCGGACAGAAGCAGAGAATAGCCATTGCAGGTATTGTGGCAATGAAACCGAAGTGTATAGTCCTTGATGAGCCGACGGCGATGCTTGACCCACACGGACGCAAGGATGTAATGAAAGTCCTTCATGAGCTTAACAGGCGTGAAGGAGTGACTATAATACTTATAACACATTACATGGATGAGGTAATAGATGCAGACAAGGTCTTTGTAATGGATGACGGTAAGCTTGTGATGCAGGGAAAGCCAAGGGAGATATTCTCACAGGTAGACAGGCTTAAGGAGCTGAGGCTTGATGTGCCGCAGGTTACAGAGCTTGCATATGAGCTTAAGAAGTCAGGACTTGACATGCCTGACGGGATACTTACACACGAAGAGTTCAGGGATGCTCTTAAGAAGTGCATGGCTGATGCCGGAGCACCAAAGAACGGAGGTGCAAAGTAATGGCGCTGATACTTGATAAGGTTAATTATACATATGAGGCAGGTTCAGGCTTTGAAAAGCATGCTCTTAAGGATGTAAGCTGTGCAATCGACAAAGGTGAATTTATAGGACTTATAGGACATACAGGTTCGGGCAAATCAACGCTCATACAGCATATGAACGGCATTATAAAGGCAACAAGCGGCAACATTTTCTTTGACGGCGAAGACATTTACGATAAAGATTATGACATGCGTAAGCTCCGTAACAAGGTAGGACTTGTGTTCCAGTATCCGGAGCATCAGTTGTTTGAGACTGACATATTCAAGGATGTGTGCTTCGGACCGCGTAATCAGGGGCTTTCCGAGAAGGATGTGCAGCTCAGGGCATTCGAGGCACTGCGCCTTGTAGGACTTGAGGAGAATCTTTATTACCAGTCACCGTTTGACCTGTCGGGAGGTCAGAAGAGGCGTGCGGCGATAGCGGGTGTGCTTGCAATGAGACCTGATTATCTGATTCTTGATGAGCCTACAGCGGGACTTGACCCAAAGGGGCGCGACGAGATACTCGGACATATAAGAAAGCTTCATGATGAGACAGGGATTGCAGTAATTCTTGTATCCCACAGCATGGAGGATGTTGCACGTTATGTTGACAGAATCATGGTCATGAATCAGGGACAGCTTATATATGACGATAAGCCGCGCAATGTATTTGCACATTACAAAGAGCTTGAGCGGGTAGGACTTGCTGCACCGGACGTAACATATATAATGAATGAACTGCGTGGCGCAGGACTTGACGTAGATACTGATGCGATTACGATAGAGGAAGCTAAGGAGAGTATTCTGCGGCTTTATAAAGGGATTAAGACATGTTAAAAGATATTACTATTGGACAATATTACCAGACACAGTCTCCGATACATAAGCTCGACCCAAGAGTTAAGCTTGTGGGAACGATGGTATTTCTTATATCATTGTTCATCGGACGCAATATCATTATGTACGTTATCGCCACACTGTTTCTGGCAGCCATGATTAAGATATCCAACGTACCATTCAAGTTCATGGTAAGAGGACTTAAGAGTATTGTGTTCATTGCTATATTCAGTGCAGTGTTTAACCTGTTTCTCACGGACGGAGAGCCTATAGTGCAGTTCTGGATATTCCGTCTTACATGGGAAGGCGTGGAGATGGCATCATTTATGGTTATAAGGCTTATTTATCTTATAATCGGTTCATCACTTATGACGCTTACAACAACGCCTAATGACCTTACAGACGGGCTTGAAAAAGGACTTGGATTCCTTAATAAGGTAAGAGTTCCCGTGCATGAGATAGCAATGATGATGTCGATTGCGTTGAGATTTATACCGATTCTTATAGAAGAGACAGATAAGATAATGAAGGCGCAGATGGCAAGAGGCGCTGATTTTGAGCATGGCAGCCTTATGCAGCGTGCCAAGGCAATGATACCGATTCTTGTACCGTTGTTCGTGTCGGCATTCAGACGCGCCAATGAGCTTGCAACAGCGATGGAAGCACGCTGCTATCATGGTGGTGAAGGAAGAACCAAGATGCGCCCGCTTAAGTACAAGGCATGTGACCACAGGGCATATCTGGTGCTTGCACTGTACCTTGCGCTTATGATTGCCATACGTGTGCTGAGAGGCGGAGCACTGATATGAGACGTATAAAGCTTATAGTTGCATATGACGGAACCAAATACAGCGGATGGCAGGTGCAGAATAATGCTGATACGATTGAAGGAAGGCTTAATGCTGCGCTCAGCAGTATATGCGGCGAGAATATCCGGGTTATCGGGGCAAGCCGTACCGATGCAGGTGTACATGCACTTGGAAATATTGCTGTATTTGATACGGAATCGAGAATACCGGCAGAAAAATTTGCCTATGCGCTTAATGCCAGACTGCCGGAAGACATAGTGGTGCAGAAGTCATGCGAGGTGCCACCGGACTATCATCCGAGACATTGCAGTACAATCAAGACATACGAATACCATATACTTAACAGAACCTTCAGACTTCCGCAGATGAGGAATAATACATTTTTCTGTCATTACGCACTTGATTTGGAGACTATGAATGAGGCTGCGCAGTACCTTGTGGGTGAACATGATTTCAAGAGCTTCTGCTCTGTTAATACGCAGGCTGAGACAACGGTGCGTACGATATATTCCATTGAAGTAACCGGACGGAGTCTTAGCAGGGATGTGCCGGACAGTGAGGATGAAGACGGGGGAGAGAAGTTTGACCTTGACAGGGGACGTGAGATTGTAATCCGTGTCAGCGGCAATGGATTTCTTTATAATATGGTGCGTATAATAGCCGGAACACTTATAGATGCAGGCTGTAAGAGACGTACACCGTTAAGCGTCAAAGAGGCACTTGACGGATGCAACAGAGAGCTTGCAGGTCCAACAGCACCGCCACAGGGACTGACGCTGATTGAGATTAAGCATGTAGGCACGAAACTATGAAACTATGAAAAAAATATTGACATGACAGTCTGTATATTATATAATTTTATGGTGCGCTTGGTATGGGTGTATGAATCTGTAGCAGACATACTTTTATATTTTTATTGTATTATTTGTATCCAATTAATATATTCAAATAATTATATTCAGTTAGATAGGTGCTTAGCCATTAGCCCCGGATAAGCATTTAATCATAAAAACAACAGTTACTTTTTAAAATTATCAGGAGGAAAACCGATGAAGAGTTTTGTGGCTAGTCCATCAACAATTGAAAGAAAATGGTATGTGGTTGACGCTTCTCAGTATACATTAGGTCGTCTGTCATCTCAGGTGGCAGCAGTTCTTAGAGGAAAGCACAAGCCAACTTATACACCTAATATTGATACAGGCGATTATGTAATCGTTATTAATGCAGATAAGATTAAGGTTACAGGTAAGAAGATGGATCAGAAGATCTATTACAGCCATTCAGATTATGTAGGCGGAATGAAAGAGACTACACTTAAGGAAATGATGGCAAAGAAGCCTGAGAGAGTTATCGAACTTGCAGTTAAGGGTATGCTTCCAAAGGGACCTTTAGGTAGAGAAATGTTCAAGAAGCTTCACGTATACGCAGGCCCAGAGCATGAGCAGGCTGCACAGAAGCCGGAAGTACTGACATTTTAATTAAGGAACGAATAAGGAGGATATAACATTGGCTAGAACAAGCAAAGCTAAGGCAAAGTTCTACGGAACAGGTAGAAGAAAAAGCAGTATTGCTAGAGTATATTTAGTACCTGGTACAGGTAATATCACAATCAATAAGAGAGATATCGAAGATTACTTTGGTCTTGAGACACTTAAGGTTGTTGTACGTCAGCCATTAGTTCTCACAGAGACAACAGACAAGTATGACGTAATCGTTAATGTTCACGGCGGTGGATACACAGGTCAGGCAGGCGCAGTTCGTCACGGTATTTCAAGAGCTCTTCTTGAGGTAGATTCAGAGCAGTATCGTCCACTTCTTAAGAAGGCAGGATACCTCACAAGAGATCCAAGAATGAAGGAGAGAAAGAAGTACGGTCTCAAGGCTGCACGTCGTGCTCCACAGTTCTCAAAGAGATAATATGTGCTACTTTTGGAAGTTCGGGAAATGGCTTATTTGCTGGATTTCAAGAGTTGTGGATGTTACTGAAAAGTGTTTGGTTTTGGTATATAAGTAACAAACAAGTAACTTAAAAGTAACATATAATAGACATTTATATGTAAATTATTAGGGATGTTTTCCATCAGATTTATCTGGTTGGGAGACATCCCTTTTTGTTAAGTTTAATCATTTTTGATAACATCCTTTCTAAGGTGGCGAGTAACAAGCAAGTATCTGTATCGCCTAAATTTGGTTAATTGCTTTTACTAATTCTCCAATATCCATATGAGTATAAACCTTTTCGGTAAGAGTCATAGCTCCTGAATGCCCTACTATCTTTTTAATTGTTGTCTGGTCTACATGTGCATCTGCCAGCATTGATATGCATGTGTGTCGTAAGCAGTGTGGAGTTATTTCTATGCTTAGGTTTTTCATAAGTGGTTTGAAATAGCTATCGTAATAGTTCCTATATAGGAAATGTTTTCCGACTTCTGTGTGAAGCAGGTATTCTGATTCAATATTGTCGTTGTACCAGCTTTTGTAAAAATCTAAGACCTTATCAGCAATGGAAACCTTTCTGATACCATTTTCTGTTTTACTGTCAATCACATCAAAATACTGTTTATCAAGATGTACATTTTCTTTTTTTAAATCCAGTAGTTCCGAAATTCTGACACCATTATATATAAGCATCAATACAATCTGATAATACTTAGCGTCTTTCATAGTCCATATCTTATCGATTTCTTCAGAAGTTAATCTGTTTCTGTCAGCTTTATTTGGATTACGATCCTTATACTTTAATATATCTACAAATTCAGAGTAATCCTTTGTGGAGAACTCATGCTTTAATGCGTATTCATAAATCTGATGGAAGAGAACTAAGAGTTTCCTGAGAGTTGGATAGTTTTTTCCACATGTGTCAACAACACGCTGCAAATCATCCAGCTTAATGTCTTTGAATGGTTTGTTAACAATAGCACTACATAGTGCAAATGAAGCTTTATAACCATTTACATTTGATGGAGAAATAGTCGGATATTTTTCCTCTGCCCATCTGTTATAAATGTCTTCAAAGGTTAGCTTCATAGCTGATAAGTCAATTGGATTATCATTATACTTGGCAAGAATTTGTAAGGCACCTGCCTTTGTTTCAGAATAGCCAAGTATTTGATATTGTTGAACAGCTTTACCTGTTTTTTCGTTTAGTTTCCATCCGGCAGTAACTCGTGCTGCATATGGTTTTCTTCTTTTTCCGGAGAACTTTACGACACCTCCGTAGCCGTTAGGTAATCTCACATAACATCATCCTTTCTTTTTACTTGTTCTTTTGTTTTTACCAGGGCTTTTACAATCCCTAGCATATATGCATCTTCAATGTCAGGAATGATGATTATGAACTTGGCAAATACAATTTCGGGATTGTGTAATAAGATTCCACAACAGGCTGTGAAAAATGTTCTTCATAATCTAGTATTTGTGCTGATAGTGGCAATTGCCATCCTGATTCCGTTAGGATTATTGGGATATGGAGTATATAAATTGGTACGATATTATTGTGATTATCTTTGGGATAAAATCACATTAGCGGTGGTGCTGATTAGTATAGCGGTTGTTGCAAATTTTGCAGATGCGATAAAGGTTCTTGTGACGGTAAATAGTGTTGTACTATTAAGTGGCATACAGATGTTGTATGTAGTAGTGAGAATAACGATAGAAGTAGTAAGTGAGTCGAGGAAAATAATGCGTCAGTAATATTTTTTGTTAAGGATGAAAAGCTGGCACTTATTGGTATGGAATTAGTAAGTGTAGGCTTGACATTCAATATAAGTCGGTGCAAGATATTCGAGATATTATGTTTTGTGCATTTGCAGTATATTGAGAAATTCAAGATATTATTGAAGCATGAATGACTGTATGATATAATTTTTATGATAGTTTTTGTAATTCTACAAATATTACAAATGATGTTAGGAGATATGTGATATGAAATTATCATACAACAAATTATGGAAATTATTGATTGATAAAGGATATAACAAAACACAGTTATGCCAAGAAGCCAAAATTACAACAAATGCAATGGCAAAGCTTGGTAAAAATGAAGATGTACGCGTAGAAATCCTTGCAAAAATATGTTTAACATTAGGATGTTCATTCGATGATATTGTGGAGATTACGGCTGCGGAAAGCGAGGATATATAAATTATGACAGATATAGAATTAAAAGAATTGAAAGATAGATTATGGCATGCTGCAGATGTGCTTCGTGCAGGTGCACATCTGGCGGCAAATAAATATGGACAGCCGATTTTGGGACTTATTTTTCTGCGCTATGCAGATATATTATTTAAACAGAATAAAGAAGCAATCATGAGTGAGTATGAAAAATATAAGGGTGGACGTATTTCGAAGACAATTAAGGAAATCTCTATCGAAAAGTGTGGTTTCTACTTACCTGAATGTGCGTATTATGATTCTATAAATGATGCACCAGATGATGCCAATAAGGCAACTTATGTTAGACAGAAGGGATTGGATGAAGAAGTATGTATGCAGCTTATTTTGTCTACATTAAAGCTTGGCCCGGCAAAGAAAGCAGACCTTTTTGCGGTGCTTAAGGATGCACTACCTGATGTATTAACTGAAGAACAAAAGTCAAAGAAATTGTCGAATCTACTTCAGAAAATGAAAAAAGCCAGAATTATTGATGTGAAAGGTATTGCAGCAAACTCAGAATGGTATCTCTTGACTAAGGACTAATCTAAAGATACTTTAGCCAAGAAAAGTCAAGGATTTAGTCAAGGGGAATGACGAAAAGCAATCCCCAAAATTGATATAAAGATTAAAGTGTGGCTATAATTAATGACTTTACAATGTTTTCCCTTGACTAAATATGTTTTTGATAAAAATATTTAGTCAAGGAAAGTTCTAGTTTAGTCAAGGATATACAGGGAGAGATAAAAATGAATTTAAAATATATTGAAACATTAAAAAGACATATCTCAACACATACGGTACGTTCTGCAGAAGATCGATCTGCAGTAAGCTATTTAGAAAGTGTTTTGAATCCCGCAGGAAGGATTAATACTTCTTTTGCAAGTGATGATAAGTGGCCTAATCATGATGGGATGTTTGAATATGTTTCGAATCCGGACAAATCTAGACGTCCAGAACAAAATTTTGTTGTACAAATCAAGGGAACACATGATTATACTGAAAGCGATGGAGTTATTTCATACAGTTTAAAGAGTTTGGCCTTCCCTGCATATATAGCATATGAGGTTACTGCTGACCCAGGGATTCTATTTATTGTTCTTAACCCTGACGTAAGAGGGGAAAAACGTATATTCTGGAAGTATATGTCACCTTCATTTATAAAGACTATTAATTTTGAGCAATCAAGTGTAACGATCAAGCTATATACAGAAGATGAAATCAAAGATACAGATGAAAGTATTGATTTGTTTTGTAACAAATTGGATCAAGTTGTAGATACTCATTTGTTTTTAAGGAAGTTAGATAATGATTATTTGACAAAAGAAGATGCATTGAAAATTGTTCATTACAGATGCGAAGAAATATCTATGGAAATTGAAAGTGTTAGTGAACATCCTGATTTACGTGATACTATATCAAGAAAGATTGTTAGAGCGTTATATGATTTATGTCATTCGGTATTAGTTTTAAATGCTGTAAAGCTTGGCTATACAGATATAAATCAAAAATTAGCATGGGAAGTTTCTCAGTTTAAATCTGAAACTAAGTATTTATACAATTTCTTGAGAGGATTAAAATATATTGGTATTCGAATACCTGAAGAAGGTCAATCAGAAAGATTGATGCTTAAATATTATAATTATCTATGGGAAATAAGAAAATTTTTGAAAATGAATTTTGGAATTGAAGTGTTGGATAATTTGTCAAAGTTTCCATTGGACATGGATACATTAGACGAAGAATATTATGAATTAGTTGCAGCTAATATCGCAAGTGCTGATTTGACTCCCAAAAATGTAAGAGTTTCAAGATATTATATTCAAAAAACAGTTCCATTTTTTGTTAATGGAGAAAGATATTTTGAGATTACGCTTCAACTTGCAGGATTATATGCAACAAAATACAATAGGATAACCGTTTACAGTAAACAGTATATTTCAACAAGGTATTCAATCCAAATTGCTTATACGGAGGCGGAATTGGAGCTTTGGGGAATAAAAAATAAAATAAAGATATTAAATAATTGGAAAGTTGCAATTGATCCTGTTTGCTTAAATAAGTTGGCTAAAATGTTAATGCTACATACGAAGATTAATCGTAATTATGGAGAATATGTTGCATTGATGAAATTTTTGACTGATACAGAGATGGATTTATTGCAAATTGTCAATTTAAGCGACGCAAGATTCAAACAGGTTTATGATCATATATATGGTTCAACGAAGACACATGATTTTGGAGAGGTTATTTTAAAGATACGAAATAATTATGCAAAGCCTTCAAACAAAGTGGGCAGGTATACTATTAGATATGTGCTGCTGAATCTGAGAGAAGAAATATTGGAGGCTCTATTGCCAAATCAATATAATAGCAGATCTTTGGATGAACTTTATATTACAAGCAAATGTTATCCATTTGAGCAAAAGCCGTTTATATCAAATTTAGCAGGGAAAAAAACAAGCAAAGGTGATATAAAAGATATTATCGAAATTGTGGATGACAGACGTAAAGTTGAAAGAGTACTACCATATTTAATAATTGAGAAGTTGATTAGTGAAACAGGTGAATTATTTTTTGATAAAAAAATAATTGCAAGTGACGAAGCAATAAAGAAATATAATAGTGGATTAGATTTGTGGGAACGAAACAATGGATTTATGATAAACGAAAAGGAAGGTGTAGTATCCATTGATTCCTATGAAAGTACAACGTTTTTTATACTGAAAAGGTTATTGGATTTATCACATATTCCTAATAGAAAGCAGCAAAAGAGTAATGAGAAATATCTTAGGGAGTGCGGGATAGAGTTTGAAGATGAGCTAAAAAGGATTGCAATGAAATATCTTTTTGTATCGTCTCAAGTAATGTTGATATATGGCGCTGCCGGCACAGGTAAGACAACACTAATAAAATATATTTCTCAAATGATGAAGCAATCAAAAAAATTGTTTTTGGCAAAAACACATACTGCCTTGCAAAATCTACAGAGGAGAGTGTGTGACGTGGGAGATAATGTACAGTTTTCCAGCATAGACAGTGTGATCAAAAGTAATGAGTCTGTGGATTTTGATATTGTATTTGTTGACGAATGTAGTACAATTGACAATCGAACAATGAAAGCATTTCTTGAAAAAATAGGTGCGGGTACTAAACTTGTTTTATCTGGAGATATATATCAGATTGAATCGATTGATTTTGGAAATTGGTTTTATTATGCAAAGGATATTATTAGTACAAAGGGATCTAATATTGAACTTTTACATACTTGGAGAACGGATAAGGAAGAATTAAATAGTTTATGGGACGAGGTTCGTGAAAAAAGACCTATTATTACTGAGAAATTGTCAATGGATGGACCGTTTTCCGAAGATTTGGGCAAGGGTATATTTGATTTAGAAGATGATGAGGTTGTATTGTGCTTGAATTATGATGGAAAGTTTGGTTTAAATAATATGAATCAATACTTCCAAAATGCAAATACAAAAAGCGAAGAATTTTCATGGGCTGAATGGATTTTTAAAATCGGAGATAGAATTATTTTCCTAGATACTAGACGTTCATCATTGTTATATAATAATTTAAAAGGAACAATAGTGAATATAGTAAAATCTGTATCATCAATTGTATTTACAATAGATATCAAAACCTATTTGACGGAAGAACAATGTAAGTATGAATCTTTTGAGTATGTTGAAAATACTGATGATGGAACAAGGATAAAGTTAGAGGTCATTGCTTGGGATGATGAATTATCAGAGGAAGATAGAATAAAAACGGTGATACCATTTCAGATTGCTTATGCAATTTCAATTCATAAGGCACAGGGGTTGGAATATAAGTCAGTTAAGGTTGTAATTCCATCAAGTAATGCGGAAAGAATTACACATTCTATATTTTACACAGCCATAACACGTGCAAAAGAAAAACTAAAGATTTTTTGGAGTGCTGAAACCATGAATGCTATTGTGAAGAGTTTTACGGAGCAAGAGGTAGAACACAGAACTCTTCAGTTGATTAAGGACAGAATGAATCTTCAGGACGAATGATATATGTGAATATTTAAATGTTGGTAAGATGTTATATGTTTAGTCTTGAATAGACTTTGTTGGTAGTTATGGATAGTCTTACAGTGTTCTGAATAATACACCCAAAAGTAACACTTTATTCAAGAACTCCAGCATCTAAGCCGCTCCCGGTTCCGTATGCAACTAACAAAGAGATAATAATCAGAACACTCGAAACCCTTGTAAACACTGGTTTGCAGGGGTTTCTTTTTACCCAATTCCAAGCATTTGGTGCTTATTTGGTGTTTGTTTTGTTAAAATCTGTTCCATAAGTTCAGCAGTTTTCTTTCTTGAACTATCTAAAACAGCGGTGTATGATTTCTATATCTGCATTGATATGAATAATACTGTTCAAGACCTCTTTAAATGCCTTATTTTCATCATCTTTGTTATAAGTATGTGATTGACTGTCTGACTGTGCTTTATCGCTTAAAATGGCAAATAAGCGGTCATATTCTGCATTTATCTGTTGTGTTATTTCTGTACTGCCGTTTTTATTGTCCGGGTGATACTTTCTTAACAATTCACGATACCTTTTTCTTAGCTCCTCGACTGTTTTTACTCCTGTAAAATACTTTGTCATAATGTAACAACTCCTTTCATGTATGTAGATAAGCAGTTTTTTGTCATGCTCAGGACAATATTAGGGTATAAAAAAAGAACCTCATATATAGGACGGTGGGGTTCATAACTAAAGATTGATTTCAAGAACCATTAACTAAGCGGCTCTCTGAATGTATATAATTTTTTTACCTATAATGGTGTTTGTTGGTGTTTATTTGGTGTTTAAAGTTACAACAAGATAGAAAAACTTATAGTAGGATATATTAAATAATACCGCTAAAATGCTGATGTTATGGGAGTTTGTGATAAGTTGTGATAACTTAGAAAATGTAGTAGTTAGTACTCAAAGAGATAATCTTTCAAGAACGAAGATATCAAGAAAAACCCATTTTACAAGGGTTACAGAAGTTGTGGAATGCCGCCAAATGTGCTGGAATTTACATCGAATGCAACACATATGCAGCAGGTATGCAACAAAGATATTGATATGTATAGGACATTTTTCAGTAGAGATGCTGGGGAATGTCCTTTTTTGCGCGTTTCTACAAGCGGTGCATTTGCTGGTGAATATTGGATGGGAGTGCTTGCACTCACAGACATATATTCGGCGGTAAATATAGCGCGCCAGCGCGACATGAGCAAAATCACGGAGTGATTTGCGAATGGCACCGATTGTTTCCTAAATTTCATTAATCGCATCTACAAGCTCCTTTATATCAAAGTGGGTATATACTTTCTCTGTTAATGTCATAGCACCAGAGTGTCCCACAATCTTTTTGATAATCGTCTGGTTAATACCAGCTTCTGCTAACATTGAGATGCATGCGTGTCTGCAGCAATGCGGTGTACGATTATCATCAAATCTTATTGATGATGTGAAAACAGTATATCATAAAGAATTCGATGAGGCATTAGAAGAATATAATAAAAAGCAGACACGACAAGACCGGAAAATCGAAGATTATTTTGAACATGTGGCAGGTAAGGAACAGGATATGGCAGTTGAAATAATAATTCAAATAGGCGACAGGGAGTTCTGGAAGCAATTTGATGATATGAAGTCATATATGAAATTGTCATATCAGATAATTCTGGACGAGCTTAGAAAGAGGCTTCCACAGTTTGTAGTTGCAAATGCTGTGGTTCATCTTGATGAGGATAGTCCGCATATGCACATTGTTGGAGTTCCTGTGGCAGATGGATATAAGAAAGGTTTTAGCAAGCAGGTGTCAAAACGTAAGGTATTCACTAAAGATGTGTTATCAAGAGTGCTGCAGGATGAGCTTCGTGAGGTGGCAAATAAAGAAGTTGATGACTGGTTTGGAGAACAGATAAAAGAAAAGTCGAAAGGTCGAAATCACGATTTATCCGTTGCAGAGTATAAGGTGGCTCAGGAGACAAAGCATTTGACACAATTACAAAAGCAGGTGGAGGAATCGGACAGGGCAGTTAAGGCAAATAAAGCTATTGAAAAAGAATATACGTATAAAAAAGAAAAACTGGAGTCTGATATTTCATGCCTGGAAAGTATGCGGCGGATTACTAAGTCACTATCAGAAATGGATAGTAGAGAATCAAAACAGATATCAATTGAACTTGACGAAAAGAGGTCAGAACTTCAATCGGTAAATGAAGAGTTGGCAAGTGCTATTGAAAAAGCAGAAGATGCTACGATATTACTTGATAGAATCAAGAATTTTGTATCGTCATTCAGATTATTTGCACCTACAATAGAAGAATATGCTAATCAGGTCGAAGCAGATAAGATAATAGAGGCAGGAAACTCATTCCGTGGAATATTGAATGAGCTGGGCAAGCTGCTTGAAGCATTCAAAGAACTGATAAAAGAAGGCTTGTGTTGGTTTCCAAGGCTGATGAGATGGAAAACTTCTAAAGGAGAAGTGGTACCGGTGTTTCTAGAGAAAAGTGATGGTTATTCATATTTGGTGTATGGATATATGAATGTGGAGACTAAGGAATATTACTCAAAAGAGAGTGTTCAATGGGAGATTACGGCAGGTAATCGTACTGGTACAGTTGAACAGATGGATGCTAATGTTGAGGCGATGGCAAGAGATTTGCAGGAAATATTGAGGATAGGAGCGGAGCAGAAGAGATTGTGGGAGGTGTATGAGGGGAGACAGCTGTAAATAAGAATAGTTGTAATTATAAAAAATAGTTTAATAAAATGGATGCTAATTTGCAGTAAGATAAATGTAAGTGTAGCATCCATTTTTAAGACATAAATTAAGATATATATTGATAAATTAAGATATAATGATATAATTAACATAAAAAGTGTCCAATAAGGGATAAAATATGTTGCATAAAATGGAGATGAAATTATGAGTTATTCAGCAACACAATTAGCAAAAAAATTAGACATTTCTAGATCATATTTATATTA
>JABLTK010015013.1_pt1 | contig 17549 bp, 14 predicted proteins | sample 7160131 | NCBI WGS metagenome assembly JABLTK01 (sample SAMN14651221, study PRJNA627086) | human gut metagenome | isolation source: feces | host: Homo sapiens
CGAACAGAAAAGACCAGGCACGAAAATCCACCCAGAATAAGGGTGAATTTCCGTGCCTGGTTCATTGTTTATGACGCTGTAATTTGAACCGCGTTTTCTCGAACCTGATTGATAGTCTCCATCAAAGCGGTTCTGGTTTTTGCATCAAACAATTTGATAAAACTGATTGGCTTGTCAAACGGTGGCTTGGTCAGCTCTGCGACATTTTCCATATATCCGTTCAACTCAATATGATTGATGATTTTGTTTACAAAAGCAATCTGCTTTTGATTCAGAGATTGGTCATTGATAAAAGCGGAAAACGCCTGCATAGCCGCTTCATGATCTAGCTTAGCGATCTTGCGAATGAGCAAGCCAAAGGGTGTGTCGCCAAACTCTCGGGCATAATCTTCTTTGCTGCCCAATTCGCTAGTTAGCACCCGCTCCAGTTCCTGATAATCGCCCATAGCCAGCGGAATATTATGGGTCAGCTTATATATGGCCAGCGTATTTCCATGCTCGTTCACATAGCGATTGACCTTGGCACGGTAGTCTTCAAAGTCATAGGCAGCTTCCAGCTGGACACCCTCCTGACTGTCAATAATCGGGTCAGTCAGCTTTGTGACAATCTGTCTCTGTGCTACGCCACCTTCATCTAAAAATCGAATCAGCTCCCGCAGCTCCTTCCGAACCTGCTCAAACAGCAAAATATCATTCGCGTCCCAAAATGCATCGGTGTGAATCTCCTGAAGCATGGGCAACTTTGCCTTGATCTGCGGAATGCTGGCCTTACGCTCCAGTAGGGAAGCGGTGTCGCACAGTTGCTTTTTTGCATACTGGAAAGCGGGCATCTGCTCGATGTGTGCCAGAATTAGGCCATACATGAAATTATCAAACCGCTTTGCAAACTCGTCAGCCTCGTCTGAGCGTACCAGAGGTGCAATCTGTGTGAGCAACTCGCCCTTGTCACCTTCGCTTATGGACACGAAGGCTTCCGGCTTTTTATATTTTTCCACATACTGCATCCGCAATTTTACGGCAATCAGGTCTGAGTTGAGCGCCATCACCTGCTTGTGACAGGTGTTGACAATCTCCTTGCGCCATGCCTGATAATCCTCACCGGCAAAGGTGTTTTCCTGCAGCGCCATGGCGATTTTGATTTGTTTGCCGAAGATGTTTTCCGACAGCGTTTTGGTTTCTCTGGTTTCGTAGCCTTCTTTGTGCTGCCGGAAGTATTCGAAGTTGCCGCAGTAGTCAAAAATCAGAAAGCGCCGCTTGTCGGTATAGGTTCCGTCAATCTGGTCCACGCAGGCCAGCCCTTTGCATAGCCGGGTGCCGCGGCCAATCATCTGCCAGAACTTTGCCTTTGACCGAACCTTTTTGAAAAACACCAGATTGACGCATTCCGGCACGTCGATGTCGGTGTCCATCATGTCCACCGATACGGCAATGTGCGGTTCTTTTTCCGGCTGCTTGAAATCATCAATGATGGTCTGGGCATAGGCGTCGTCGCAAATGACCCGCTGGGCGAAGCTGCCCCGGTACTGGGGGTACAGCTTATTGAACCGCTCCAGAATAAACTCCGCGTGGCGTTTGTTCTGGGCAAACAGGATGGTTTTCCCCAGACGGTCGCCGCCCGCCACCTTGATACCCCGGTCCATCAGGTCTTGCAGTACGATGTCCACGGTGGTTTCGTTGAACACAAATTTATTGAGGGCAGCAGAGGGGATAAAGTCTGGCAACTGACCGTCTTCGATGAAATCATCCTCATATCGCTCTTTGTCCTCTTCGGACAAATCATCATAGGAGATGCCTTCTTCCAGAAAACGGGTCTTGACCTCGTAGTTGTAATAGGGAACCAGCACATGGTCCTGTTGCACCGCCGTTTCATAATCATAGGCATAGGTGGGCACGCCGTGTTCCATCTCGAAAAAGTCGTAGGTGTTCCGATCCACATCGGTCTTCGGCGTGGCGGTCAGACCCACCATGAAGGCGTCAAAATATTCAAAGATGGCCCGGTACTTTTTGAAGATGCTCCGGTGGCTTTCGGCAATGATAATCAGGTCGAAGTGCGCCGGAGTAAACAACTGCCGCCCGTCCTTGGACTTGGTGTCATCAATGGCGTTGAGGATGGTCGGATAGGTGGAGAACACAATGCGGGCGTTCCGGTCGTCCTTGTTGGAGCAGAGGTTGCACAGGGACATATCCGGCAGATAGTTCTTGAAATCGTCCTTTGCCTGCTTCACCAGCGCGGTGCGGTCGGCCAGAAACAGAATGTTGGTCACCCATTTGCCTCGGCTGAGCACATCGGTCAGGCTGGACGCGGTTCTGGTTTTGCCGGTGCCGGTGGCCATCACCAGCAGATGCTTGCGGAACCCCTGCGTAATCTGTTCGCACACCGCTCGGATGGCTTCCTTCTGGTAATACCGGTCAGTGATTTTGTCATCAATGGAAACGCCCATCAAATCCATCCGCTCGGTGCGCCGGTTCATCAGCTTTTGCAGGTCATCCTTGCTGAAAATGCCACTGACCTTCCGTTGCGGGGCGGTCTGGTCATCCCAGAAGTAGGTTTCAAAGCCATTGGTGGTGAACATCATGGGGCGGCGGCCAAATTTCCGTTCCAGACAATCCGCATACAAAACCGCTTGTTTGCGTCCAATGTTTGGGTCCTTGCTGGTGCGCTTGGCTTCCACCACCGCCAGGGGCAGGCCGTCCTTTCCAAACAGCACATAGTCGCAGAAGCCAGGCTGACCTGGCATCCCGGCCATATCCTCCACACGATACTCCTCCTGTACATCAGCATCTGGGCCGGTGAACTTCCAGCCCATCAGTTTGAGGTCCACGTCGATGTAGATTTTGCGGGTCTTGAATTCCGAGAGGTCCTCCGGCTGGAAGGTGCGTTCCTTCTGATGCTGCTCCTTTTCGGCGGTGTATCGGGTGGACATCTGCTCGATTTGCTTGCGCAGCGCCTCGATCTCGGCATCTTTCTGGTCCAGCAGACTTTCCTGTTCCTTGATTTTCCGGGTGTCCACCGCCACCTTTCCGGTGGGGACAAGATTCTCGTCGAAGGTGCGCTCCTGATAGTCCGCGCCATAGCAATAGTCGATCCACTGCACAAACTCAAACAGACCGCGCAGAGAAGCAAGCGCATCACTTGGCTGAACGCTGCGCTCGGTATGTACCGCCAGATTGCCCAACTTGATGATAAAAGGCATCTTGCCCCAAGTGTCGGAGTCCACAGCGAAGCGGAAAGTTGGCTCGTGAATGAGGGATTGCAGATTGTCTTTGTAGGGCATTTTCATGGACTTGTCCGCTGCATATACCCATTTTACTGCCAGCTCCAATGCCTTACGGCAGCCTACTGCACACATGGCAGGAGCAGAAACATAAATTTTCTCAGCTTCCATGCAGGCGGGGGCGAAGAGGGCATATTCAGTTTTGGCTTTGAGAAAGGAGAAGTTAGTCATCACATCATCTCCAGTATTTTATTTCTTTTGAACTCATCATGTCCTCATATTGTTTCAACGCGGTTTCCTTATCTGTATGAAGTAGTTGGTAAACCTGTTCATCATCTTCTTTTTCGGCATCTATTGAAAAATCAATATACGATAATAAGTCTATACGGTTAGAAATTAACAGATCTTTATTTATCTGCTTGCTGTTCATGCGCTTTACACTGTTGTCATCAATTATGATTATTCTGGGAACGCGCTGAACAGTATCGACAAACGCCAAAAATAATTCTGGTGTAATTGGCATACCAAGCAAGTCATATTCTATACCATCTTTTTCACCGTAAATATTGACTACCGGCATATCGCTTGTAACAAATACGGAACCTTTGGCTTTAAAAATACACAGTTGCGATTCCTTCATTATCTCAGCCAAAGCCCGAGGAAACAAGCCAACATCCGGAGCAATGTTTATCTTCAAAAACTCGTTTGCCAGCATGGACAGGTAAACATTTTGCGGTACATCAGGAAAAATGCCCTTTACATGTTTAATATGCTGCGGATCGTTTTTGTATTGTGTATCAATAATATAATTTGACAGATGTACAAAAACAGGATTTCTAAACAGTAGTGATGACATAAATTGCCTTAGTTTATCAATTTCCACCCGCGCCAACTCAAATTCATCTGAATCTCGTAAAGCATTTTTTATCTTTGAGATAATTGTTGCGTATTCGCCTTCCAGTTCGATAAAACTGTTCTCGATCTCATTTGGTGCTGCAAAAACATGAGTTTTGCTATCTGGATCAATTGCAATTTGATCATATAGGTAAGAACGACAGCAAATATTGTCGATTGAAACCATTTTTGCATTTTCATCATTAGCAAAAACAACATAAACTTGTTCTGATTTTTGATTACTCACAGAAAAGTTTTTTAAGTAAGCCTTGGGGACATAATGTTGTTTTCTCGTGATTTGCTTGTCTAAAACCTCTGTATATTCCATGACAATGTTGCTCCCACCAATATTTCCTATATTCAAATCTTCTCAGCACTAAAACCGATCAAGAAATTATCATTTTATCTAGCCCTAATTCTGCAAGCTTTGTATTAGCCTCGAAAAATTCTGCATTATTGGGAAATGGTTATCTAGCACATAGAACTGCCGATCTTGCCCATCCTTCAAGAAGAATACTTGTTTATCCCGTGCTGAGCTATTTAGGCTCTCCCTATGTAAGCATACAAAATAGTCTAATGTCTTTTCTTCTGGAAGCCGTTCCTGGATATATCCTTTTGTACTTCTGTCATATTTGTAACCGAACTCTTTATATAATCGTTGTTTTCCAATACGAGTTTTAAAAGCAAACATCGCTAATTTTATATGTTTTGTTTCATCATGCAATTGGAAAAATTTATTTTTTCAATCGTTTCTGTTAAATCATCCAAGGTCGCATTTCCTTTGACTTCTATAACCATTATGCAATCATTTGGTTCAACCAGGAAAATGTCTCCAGCTAGTTGACGTCTATAAAAATTTTTCCTACATACGATGATGTCACATTGTGGGCTTTGATGATTGGCCCAAGCAATAAAGCCGGTAACAAATTCTAGCATTTGAAACCGTTCCTGGAGACATTTTTTGAGAATGTTTTCTCCACATCTGCCCATCTCAGCATGATGTTTTAACTTTTCAGCTATAAAATATTTGCAAAACAGAAGTTCCTCCGAATATTCCTCATATATCTTTGTAACATCTTCTTCCATAATAGACCTCTCACTTGCTTAAAACTTTTGTTTAGAAGTCTTTTTGAGCATTTGATAGCCTTCTGTTCCGCTAATTTCAAGCATCGAATATTTCTTTAGCATTTTCTCTAAACTTATACGAATTTGGACAGGGGTATAAGAAGTTAATGCCCCTTGGTTAATGATAGACTTCGTCCAAATTCTTTGCTGATTATAGAGGCTCCAAAAACGATTCATATCAAAATTGGGATTCTGTGCCGCTATTTGTTGCACCATTGCGTTAAGCGTATTTCGATCTGCTTCCGAAACGCCTTGCGGAATCATATTTCCCATAGCAGAAGTGATATTTTGCGCTGTAACTCCGGTACAAGCATTATTAAGATCGGCCACAATAAACTGCGATTCTATATTTGCCAAAACATTTTGTGTTATCTGAAAGGAATTCTTTTGGAAAGCCTTCATGAGCATCTGCTGTTCCTGAATCTCTGACACATACTCATATAGTTGATTCAGTGCTGTATAGCTGGTCGCGTCCATTTTTCGGACAAAGTAATGTTTGTACTTGTTCCAATAATCCGTATCCATCAAGGGTAGTGATTCATAGAACGCCGTTTCGTTTAATTGTCCGTCAACAATGAACGTAGAGATTTCCCTTAATCGCTCCTGGAATTCATCGATTTGAAGGACGATAAGAGAAGCTGCATCAATCTTTTTCTTCCGTTCCTGCAATATGTAAGTTGCAAGGGCAAAGCTACCTACGATAATAAGCAAAATGTTTGCCCAGTTTTCTGAAATGAATTTTACCATCTATCAAGACTCCTCACTGCAAATCAAGCACCCGTTCAATTTTTTCTTCTTTTTATCAATTAGTGCAGCAATAAATTGTTCGTAAGATTCTTCAGGATACAAAGGATTTTTTTCTGTTTCATACTCGTATCCGCCTGTAATTCCTCGCGCCAACTCTGCAAATGTTTTTAAGGCCTGCACAAATGGAATGTTTTCGGGATTTTTTATCTTGGAAATTGTTGGTTCTATATGATTATATAAGATTTTAAGTTGCTCAAGATGTTCTTCCAAAACTAACGGTTTCCCAGTTACAGGAAAAATATGTTTCATTCGCCGTTCAAGAATATAAGATAATTCTTCTTCTGTAACTTGCTCATCGGATGTTCCACGTCGTATATAAATAGTAGCAGGCTTAATATTAGAACCTTCTTTTCGAGAGATGAACGGCAAAAATTGAGGAGTATCTTCAACAAAAAGCATTTGGAATTGTTTTCCCTTCAATGCCTCGTACTCAGATGTTTGATAGCTAAAATCATATACATCATACTTCAGGCTGGAAGAAAGATACGGCTTTATCCATGCCCCTATCTGCTCTTTTGCTTGTAACTCTTTCAACCCATCACATGAAAATGTCTTATCATCGTTTTCATGTACGCCAAAAACGACAATTCCACCGCCGTAATTTGCTAAAGCGAGCATTAATTTTGCCAGCTTATCTTTCTCAATCCACTCTTGTTTAAAATCGATGGCATTGTGTTCGCCAGTTTGATCCTGTAAAAATTCACGAAAGTGATCCAATGTTGGTTCTTGAAGAAGTCTATATACAGTATCTTTTATTTGTTTAGGGAATTCCATATGTTTTACCTCATCCAAAGTATTCCTGCATCAGAGCCTTTTTCAACGGTTCCAGTTTTTCGAGGCTGTGGCTGATGATAATCTTTGTTTTTTCTGTTTGCTCCACAAAGGCGGCAAACTGTTCCTGTAATTCTATCGGTGGCATAGGGACCCGCAGTGTGAGGATGTCTTTATTAGAAATATTCGCCTGTCGAATACCTCTACTGATTCCTGTCAATCGCTTTTTGATTCTGGGAAATTTTAGCAACTCTGAGAAGTAACACTTGTTAAGAGATATCTCAATGGACAGTTTGGCATTCCGTTGGTTTAAATAGTATTCGTCATAATCAGCCCCAAGAATGCAAACATTTCCATAATCATCTTTGCCGACCGTTCCAGTGAGTGACATAACCAAATCTCCAGGGAATACCTTGTAACGTGCAAGCGCTAAATCATCTGGCCAATAAACCATATTAACCGGGAGAAAATGCCCCGAATTGATGTTTCCAATTCGTAAGACAGGAATGCCTTCGTCAGTAAATCCATCACTCTTAAAAGCGTATCCTCCTATAACTTTAAGATGATGACTCAATTCATCTTCTTGCCAATGCTTTGGATTTTCATCCGGTTCCCCAAATATCTCCACAAACCTTGCCTTGACCGCTTCATCCAGCTTATCCAGCTGCTGTTGACGTTTCGCAATCAGGTCGCTCACTTTGTCCAGAATCGCCGCGATTTTGCGCTGTTCGTCAATGGGTGGAAGGGGAATTTCTGTTTCAGAAAGTGTTTTTTTATTGATGGCCTTGAATGTACTTCCAGTACCTTTGGAATTTAGTTCGTCAACCTTACCTGATAACGCATGCCATAAATATTCCTGAGCACAAATATCCTCGTTTACCGTTAAAGCAGCTAACCCTCGGCCTATACAGCATTCACAATTTGCAATATTCAACGCGCCAATTGGTGCACGAACAGAGATTAAAATATCTTTTTCCCGTGCTATTTTGGTTGGCTCAGAGCACCACATACGAACCGCAGGATAAATCTCTCCAAAATCTGCATTTCCCTGAAAAAACGGAAGGCCGTTACCATCTTCGTTGTATGTGGAAGAATCCGGAGACTGTCCCATATTTATCGCACAAATTTCTTCTAACCTCGCCATCATAGCATCTCCTCCAATTCCGCCAGCCCTGCGGTAATCTCCAGTTCCAGCTCATGCAGGTCTGCCATCAGTTCTGTGGTAGAGGGGTCCTCCACCGGCACATACTCCACCTCTTTGTACTTGTTGATGGACAGGTCATAGTCGTTGTCTGCGATTTCCTGTTTCGGCACAAGAAAGCTCTGCTCTGTGCGCTGGCGGTCAGCTTCCTGGTCCAGATGGTGGAACCGCTCGATGATGTCGGGAATGTCATTTTCCGCAATTTCGCTGCGCTTGTCGTCCAAGGAAAAACCGTCGGCTTTCATATCATAGAACCACACATTTTCCGTGCCGCCCGCTCCGGTCTTGGTGAACACCAGCACCGCCGTGGACACGCCCGCATAAGGCTTGAACACGCCGGAGGGCATAGAGATCACCGCCCGCAGCTGATGGTTCTCCACCAGTTCTTTGCGAATAGCTTTGTGCGCCTTGGAGGAGCCGAAAAGCACGCCGTCCGGCACGATGCAGGCGCACTGACCACCCTTTCTCAGCATCCGCAGGAACAGGGCCAGAAACAACAGCTCGGTCTTTTTGGTGTTGGTCACGGCTTTCAGGTTGTCGTTGATGCTTTCCGCGTCCACGGTGCCCTTGAAAGGCGGATTTGCCAGACACATGGTAAACTTGTCGCTGATCTGGTTCTGCTTGGAAACGCTGTCCTTGTAGTCAATCTCCGGGTGGCTGATGGAGTGCAGCATCAGGTTCATCGCAGAAATGCGCAGCATGGTGCGGTCTGTGTCAAAGCCGGTGAAGGCATCCCCAGCAAAGTGCTCCCACTGCTCGGAAGTCATGGTATCCTCGTAGTGGTTGCGAATGTACTCCGCGGCGGAGACCAGAAAGCCTGCCGTGCCGCAGGCCGGGTCGCAGATGGTGTCGTTCGGGGTGGGTTGCAACAACTCCACCATCATTTCCCGGATGTGCTTGGGAGTGCGAAACTGGCCGTTCTGCCCAGCGGTAGCCAGTTTGCCCAACATGTACTCGTACAAGTCGCCCTGCATATCCAAATCGGCAATGTCATGCTCATACAGGTCATCCAACCCTGTGATGATTTTTTGCAACACCTGCGGCGTAGGAATCAGGAACATCGCATCGCTCATGTACCGGGCAAAGGCCGTCTCATTCTGCACATCACTGCTGGAATCGTCGGCGATTTCCACCAGTTCCCCCTGCTCGGTGAAGTCCGGCAGGCGGCCATGTTTCATGTTTTTGATGGCAGGGAAGACCCGCTGGGAAATTACATTGAAAATATCGCGGGGATCGTTGTTCTTGAATTTACTCCAGCGCATGGACTGTCCAACGGTAGACTGGGGGAAAATCTTCTCCATCTTCTCGCCAGTCATATGCTCAAATTCTTCCGTTTCCAGCTCTTTTTCGTCCAGAGAGCGGATAAACATAAGATAGGTCAGCTGTTCGATGACGGTTAGAGGATTGGTAATGTCGCCCGCCCAGATGTCCGTCCAGATTTTATCTACTTTATTTTTAATCACACCTGTAATCATGCATCTATTCCTCCGTTTTCTGTATCAGGGATAAATTCCATCACGTCTCCGATATTGCATCCCAGCATGGTGCAGATTTTTTCCATGCTGTCCATGGAGACAGGCTCACCTTTACTTAATCGTGCTAAAACATTGGTGCTGATTTTTGCACGGTGCATCATGTCGGTTTTGCTCAAACCATGATCGATCAACTGTTTCCACAGCCGATTGTAACTGATTGCCATCCCGCACCTCCTGATTTTTTCCTATTTACTAGTATAACGGATATTGTGCTAAAAGACAAATAAAATTCACGAAATCGTGAGCTATTGATTGGCAAAAACGTGGTCTGGATATTGGAATCCCAGACCACGTTTTGCTTTGAGCAAGACAGGCTTGCCATCAAATCATTTGAAAATGCTTTAGTGCATCCATAATTGCAGCTTCCTTTTCCGGCGGGCACTGTGGTACTTTCGCGTCTTCTTTCTTTGACAGATTATAATTCTGCCCCACATCTAGCCCGCACTTCCGCTTAACCTGGGAGATATACAGGCTGGACACCTTCAGGCCGTGCTTTTCCAGCACATAGGCTTTGATCTCATCATAGGTGGCTTTACTCTCCGCCGATGTCAAATCCAGCTCGTCCATCTTCACTTCGATCTCGATATGTTCTTTACTTTGAAGTTTGGACAACAAGCAAACCGTCTCGACATGTGCTGTCCTCGGGAACATGTCCACGGCTTCGGCGCGGCGCAGGACATAGCCGCAGTCGTTAAACACGCATATGTCTCGCGCCAGGGTCGCAGGATTGCAGGAGACGTACACTATGCGCTCCGGCGTCATGCCGCACAGGGCGCGCACGGCGGCCTCCTCCATGCCTCTGCGCGGCGGATCAACGACGATCGCCTCGGGACGCACGCCTTCGCGCAGAAACTTTTCCGCCGCCTCGGACGCGTCGGCACAGATAAAGTCCGCGTTCTCTGTCCCGTTGCGATGCGCGTTTTCGCGTGCGTTCTCCACCGCCTCGGGGATTATCTCCGCGCCGATGACCCTCTTTGCCGATCTTGCAAGAAACAGGCTTATCGTGCCCGCGCCGCAGTACATGTCCAAGACCGTTCTGCCCTCCGGCGCGGCGTACTCTACTGCCTTTTCATACAGCTTTTCCGCCTGCGGAGGATTTATCTGATAAAACGCCTGAGGGGCGAGCTCATAGACAATGCCGCAGAGGCTGTCGCGTATAAAATCCCTGCCCCACAGCGTGTGAAAATCGCCGGCAAGGACGGTGTTGCCGTCGGTTTTGTTGACATTCAAAACGATGCCCGTGAGCTCAGGGCAATTTTTACGCATAAACTCAACAAGCATTTGCGTTCTCGCGCCGAAGCCGCCGGAAGCGACGATGACCGCGACAGCGTCGGGAGTGTTGGCCGCCTTTCGCACGTACACATGCTTTACCAAGCCGCGGTGGGTCTTCTCATCATATGCACGGATGCCGTTATCATTCATAAACCTAACGACCGCGTCGGCGGCTTTGTCGGCAATCTCGCTCTGTATAAGGCAACGCCCGACCGGCACAAGCTCGTGACTGCGCGGCGCAAAAAAGCCCTTGCGGGCGCGGCCGCCGACCTCGCGCACGGCATAGATGCCCTTATTGCGATAGTGCGCCGTGTCGCTGCTGCCGGTGATGCGCTCGACCTGCACGGACTGATGGCCGATGTGCCGCAGCGCATCGTTCACGCGCTGCTTTTTAAAGCGCAGCTCCTCGTCATAGCTCATGTGCCGCAGTCCGCAGCCGCCGCAGCGCAGATAATTTTCGCACTCGGGCTCTGTGCGCTCGGATGAAAGCTTTATCGGTTCAAGCGCACGGCCGTACACCGCCGAAGCCGCGACCTTGACGATGACGATGCGCCACTTTTCGCCAACAATCGTGCGCGGCACGAACACCGCCCTGCCGAGTATGCGCGCAACGCCGCTGCCCTCTGAATTATAAGCCGTAATCTCGACTTGAAATATCTCGTTTTTCTTTAACTGTTCCATGTTTTTCATGATATCACGACACTGCATATTTTTCAACGAAAATGAAAAAGCACGTTCCTCCGGAACGTGCTTTTCATATTCAGCTGCATGTAAACAGTATGACCTGCCTCCGGCGGGCGATCTTCTCAAGCAGTGCCATAGTCTGCTTTCTGCGTCCGGCATCGTAATTGACGAGCGCATCGTCGATAATGAGCGGGCAATTTGCGTCCTCCGGCAGAGCCAGCGAGCACACCGCAAGGCGAACGGCAAGGTACATGAGATCAAGAGTGCCCGCGCTCAGATACTCCGCACTGCGCGGAACGTTCTCGCCGTTTTCATGTACCGTTGCCGAGAAATCGCGGTCGAGCATCACGCCGTCATATTTACCCTCGGTGACAAACTGCATATACTCCGCTGCAAGCTTTCCCAGCGCCGGAGAGAAGCGGCTGCGGATATCCTCATCGGCCTTGCGCAGCGTATCGACAGCCAAGGCTATCGCATCGTACTCAGCGGAAACTTCCGCGTATTCGCTCTCCATTCGGCTTATCTCCGAGCCGAGCACCAAAGGATCGCCCATTGCGGCAAGTCTGCCGCTGCGCTCGGCCATCAGGGCACAAATGCGGCTGCATTTCGCACGCGCCTCTGCAAGCTGACGGCTCAGCTGCGCGGCCTGATTATCGCCGCCGGTGAAGTCGAGCTGCGTAAGCGTTCGGCTCTCCGCCTGCTCCTGACGGCGGCGCACCGCTGCAAGGGCCTCGGCGGTCTCCTTCTCGACACGCTGAGCCTCCGTATAGTTTTTGTAAAGCTCAAGGAATTCGTCAAGGCTCGAGGCAATATCCTCCTCGGACTCTGCTCTGTACTTTGAAAGTATTTTGCGCCGTGCCTTTGCGGCCTCATAGGACTCCGCCCTGCGGCGCGAGGAGCGGACGAACAGAATTATACCGGCAGCCAGCGCGACTGCTGCCGCGGCAAAGGCGTGGAGCATGAAATCCTTAAGCAGCAAACCGGCCGCGACGAGCGATGCGCACAGCACCATAAGTATTATCGCCAAGGCGGGAGACGACTTGCGCTCGGACTTTTCCTTCAGGCTGAGCGCCTCGGCGAGATCGGCCTTGGCCTCGGTCTTGGCCTCCTCGGGCTTGCGCTCGCCTATCGCGCAGGCACACAGCGCCGCCCGGCAGCTGTCACGCCGCTCGGCGGCCTTATCGTGCCTCTCGGTCGCGGAGTTTACATCGTTTCTCACGCCCTGCAGGCTGCTGAGCGCCTCCTTGCGGACGACCTTTCGGCTCTCTGTAACCTCGGCTTCGAGCCGTTGGCACTCCTTTTTTGCCGCCTCAAGCTCGGCGGACATATCCTCGCGCTGCCGCGACGCGTCCGCAAGCTCGGACAGCAGCTGCTTTTTGTGCGAAAGCTCGTCCTCAAGCTCCGGCAGACGCCCATAGCGGTTGAAGCGGCGCTTGCGCTGCCACTGACGCAGACGCTCGTCGGCTTCGGTGTAGGAGCAGTCCTCCTCGCCGGTGGAGACAATGGCGCTGATGCGCTTTTCAAGCTCGGCACTGTGCGTCACCGCAACCTTGCCCTGCTCGATAAACGCACTGCGGCGGAAAACATCGCGGCTCACGCCCGTGAGCGCTTCGCCTGCGTTCGCGCCGGTAAGTCCGTCGACGGGTACATTTGTTCCCGTATACACCGCGGAAAATTCGCGCATCGGAGCGGAGGCCGTTTTCGTCGTGCGCACGACGGTGATATCGCGGCCTTCCTTTTCTATTTCCATGCTGCCCTGCATGGGTGCTCCCGACCACGGGGCATAGCGCATTTTATCGGGCAGAAAGCCCGCCTTCTGTCTCTCGGAGCTGTCAATACCGTAGAGCATGGCGCGGATAAAAGCACACCATGTGCTCTTGCCGCTCTCGTTCGGGGATGAGATGACGTTCAGCCCCTCGTGCAGCACGAGGCTCTCTCCCTCAAGCTTTCCGAAGGTGGCGTCAAGCCTTTTTATCATCATGGCGTACCACCTCCTCGCGATTATCCAGAGCAGCAAGCCCCCAGCGTGCTGCCTGACTTATCTTTTCGCGCTCTGCATCGGTATTTGCCGCGTCGAAGGCTGCCTTGAGCCGCGCCAGAAATTGACCGCGCAGGTTATCCTCCCCGGCGCTTTGCCAAACATCGCGCTTTAAAACAGTCTCATCGCGCACCTGAAGCGAGAAAAATTTATCCTCAAGTGCCGTGCAGAGCGCGTCCGGCTGCGGAGGCTCGGCCGCCTCGCCGCGCAGAATGATGCGGTAAACATCGTTTGCCGTGTTATCCGGCAGAGCTGCCAGAACGTCGCTTATGACGTCTCCGCCGGTGAGCTCAACATTTAATATCTCATACCTTCGCTGAGCAACGCACACGGGCTTCACGCCGCACAATGATCCCAGCGATACGATATAAACATGCTTCTCGCCCGTTTCGTCAAAGCCGCGCCCCTCCGGACAGCCGGGCCACGCATAGTATACCGTGCCGGACTTTTTAAGTCCGCTCTCCTTGTGGATATGCCCCATGGCGATATAGTCCATGCCGGAGGCCGCAATATCGAGCTCCGTTACGGGGTTATAATTTGACGCCGCGGCCACCTCGCCGTGGATGCACATGATATCCTTCACTCCGGCGCTTTTCGACGCGGAAAAGCCGTGCAGCATGGCGGGCGAATAATTATCGCAGAACGCCGCACCCCAGACTCTTGCACCGAGCTGCGGAAGCTCAACGCACTCAACGGCGGGACTTTTGAAAATGTGCACATTTTCGGGGAACCTCACGTGCGCATACGGCGAGCGCGGCGAATAGAAATCGTGGTTGCCCGGCGATATAAACACGGGCGCGGAGATGCTGCCGAGAGCCTCCGCGAGCGCCTCGCCGGTCTCGGCATAGGTGCTGTCGGAATCCAGAAGGTCGCCGGCAAGGAGCACAAGATCAACCTGCTCGGTCTCTGCAAGCTGTGCGATACGGTACAGCAGTCTGCGCTGCTCCTCCCTGCGCCGCGCAGCCTTTGCCGCTCCAAGCCCCTCAAAGGGCGAGTCAAGGTGCAGATCCGCCGCGTGAAGAATTTTAAGCTCGCTCATGTGAATCTCACTCCCTCCGCGCTCAGGCATTTGCCCGTCTCCGGATCGATGGTGAACACGCAGCCCTCAAGCTTCGCCGGACCCTTGGCAGAATCATATCTGCGCGGAGGATCTCCGAAGAATTTGCCGATCGACTGCTCAGGCTCGATGCCGATGACGGAGTTTATCGCGCCCGTCATGCCGAGGTCGGTTATATATCCCGTGCCGTTGGGCAGCACGCAGGCGTCGGAGGTCTGCACATGCGTGTGCGTTCCCCAGACGGCGCTGACCTTTCCGTCAAGCAGAAAGCCCATGGCGCGCTTTTCGCTCGTGCCCTCGGCGTGGAAATCGACGAGAATTATCCTCTCGCGTATCTCCTCCATGTAGCCGTCGGCTATGACAAAGGGGTTATCCGTGTTCGCATCGAGCGTGAAATGCCCCATCAGGTTCATGACGCATACATCGCCGAAGCTCGTTTTGTAAACGTCTATGCCGCGTCCCGGACACTGAGGAGCGCAGTTTGCCGGGCGCAGTATCTTGCGCCGCTCATCGAGATAAGGTCTCAGCTCGGTACGCGTCCATGTATGGTTTCCGAGGGTAATAACGTCCGCCCCGGCGTGGAATATCATATCCGCCTGGCGAGGCGTTATGCCGACAACATTTGCGTTTTCGCCGTTTACGACGACGAAGTCAAGCTCCAGCTCGCTGCGCAGACGGCGCAAATTTTTAGTAAGATAATCCAGCCCCGGCTCGCCGCATACGTCGCCGACGGCAAGAATCTTTACACTCATCAAAAAATCTCCTCTCCTGGAGTAATGAGTGTAGTATAGCACAAATTACAGCGGTGTAGCAAAACAAAAATGGCCATAATATATTGCGGAGGTGTAAACAATGCATAAGACAAATTTTCTCGTCGGCATGGGTATAGGCGTGGCGGTCGGCTCGCTTGCCGGCATGACCGTGTCCGGCACAAAAAAGACTCCTAAAAACATCGTCGGCAAGACTCTCAAGACGATGGGCGAGGTAGTCGATGCGGTTTCGAGCTCGATAGGCATGTAATTATTTTGGCCGATACGGCCGAAAATAATTAAAAAAGGCTTGCATTTCCTCTCCGGCTGTGCTAATATACTAAGGCGCTAAGCGATAAGCGCCGTTAGCTCAGCTGGATAGAGCGTCTGGCTACGGACCAGAAGGTCAGGGGTTCGAATCCCTTACGGCGTGCCAAAAAGATTAATCCCCGAAGTTGTTGAAGCTTCGGGGATTTCTTTGTTTATCAATGGCTTGCGGTATTTGGGTATCATACATTTTTCAGCGAATAAATACGCTGTTTAACACGCAATTTTACGACAAAATTTACGACAACTTTGTTTTACGCGTTTTTCAGCACACTGATTGCTTTCCAAATCCATCTATGCAGACAGGCGAAACAATTGCTGCCGGTTTTCGCGGCGGCGTATTTGCGCACGGTGTCCTGTGCTTTCCCGCAGCTTTCGCTGTATGTATAGAGCCTTAAAAATAGATTTACATATTACATGGTTTAGTGTATAATATTTTAGCTAATTTTATTGAGGAATGATTGCAATGATAGAGTTTGAAGAGTATAAAGGAAAACTTAACGGCTTAAAGCCGACGCTCGACTCGCTGCGCGAGGCGCTGCACCTTGAGTCTGCCGAGAAAGAGATCGAGGAGCTTGAGGGTCAGAGCGCACGCGACGGCTTCTGGAACGATGTCGAAAAATCTCAGCGCGTTCAAAAACGTCTGAAGCAGCTCAAGAGCAAGGTTGAAAACTACCAGAAGCTCTGCTCCGGCTGGGATGATCTGATGACGCTGTGCGAAATGGCCATAGAAGAGGACGACGATTCGATGCTGCCCGAGCTCCAGAGCGAGTACGCGGAGTTTGAAAAGAAGCTTGAGGAGACGCGTCTGGGCACGCTGCTGACCGGCGAGTACGATGCGAATAACGCCATTCTCACCTTCCACGCCGGTGCCGGCGGCACCGAGGCTCAGGACTGGACGCAGATGCTCTACCGTATGTACAATATGTGGGCCGACCGCCACGGCTACACGGTCAAGCTCATGGATTATCTTGACGGCGATGAGGCCGGCATAAAAAGCGCGACCATCCTGATCGAGGGTGAAAACGCCTACGGCTTCTTAAAAAGCGAGCACGGCATCCATCGCCTCGTGCGCATATCGCCCTTTGACTCCTCCGGCCGCCGTCACACCTCCTTCGCTGCTGTCGAGGTCATGCCCGAGATAAGCGACGATAACGAGATCGAGCTGCGCGACGAGGACATCAAAATGGACGTTTACCGCTCCTCCGGAGCGGGCGGCCAGAAGGTCAATAAGACCTCCTCAGCCGTTCGTCTGACCCATATTCCGACCGGCATCGTCGTGTCCTCGCAGGTCGAGAGAAGCCACTTCCAGAACCTCGAAAACTGCCGCAATATGCTCCGCGCACGCCTTGCCGAGATAAAGGAGCGCGAGCATCTTGAAAAGATCAGTGATATCAAGGGCGTGCAGCAGAAGATAGAATGGGGAAGCCAGATCCGCTCCTATGTTTTCATGCCCTACACTCTCGCCAAGGACCACCGTACCGGCTATGAAAACGGCAACATTCAAAACGTTATGGACGGCGATATAGACGGATTTATAAACGCCTTTCTCGCCATGAAGGCCGCCACCTGACAGGCTAAAATGCGCTCATACTGCGTTGAACGGAGCCGGGCATACACAAAGTATGCCCGGCTCCGTCCGCCTTGCCAGAGCACAATGATCGGATGTGTCAAGGCAAAACGAAAGCGCACCGCCATTCTGGTGGTGCGCTTTACAGCGTGTCAAAAAAGCCGATGGCTTTTTTGCACGCTTCAAATACGCCACATTTTTTGTGAAGCTTACGCTTCACGAAAAATCTCGCTTCGCTCGTCAAAAAGCCTGATGGCTCAGGCATTTTTGATGGCTATAATCCAACTTGAGGCGGGCCTTGCCC
>JABLTK010020425.1_pt1 | contig 17549 bp, 18 predicted proteins | sample 7160131 | NCBI WGS metagenome assembly JABLTK01 (sample SAMN14651221, study PRJNA627086) | human gut metagenome | isolation source: feces | host: Homo sapiens
CAATAATGCAAAATGATGCGAATAAAAAGATAGCAATAATGTATGCCAGTGATTATGGATATGGAGCATCAAAAGAATGTACAAGTAATTTAGATAATTATCATAATTCTACAAATTGTAAAACAACAAATAATTGGTTAGATAAAAATCAAGCTACATGGTTACTTCCGCAGAATTCAGACAATTCCCTCTACACTTTCTATGTGTTCGCGAGCGGCTGTGTCTATAGCTACGACCAAATCGTCGGCGACCACGGGTATGCCGTGCGCCCAGTCCTAAGTCTAGCATCTAACGTAAAGATTTCAGGTGGAGAAGGAACTTCTGGTAGTCCGTATATTCTTAGTATCAGTTGAGTAACATGAGCGAGCCTGCAAGGTAAAATCTTGCGGCGAGCAGTAGAAAATAAGCTTAGCTAAATAAATAGAGTATAATTTCGTATTTCGCTCCTCAAAAAGGCCTCTTAAGCCAACTAAATCAATAGAAAAAACCTATTGATTTTTTTTGCTAAAACCTAATCCCCAAAAATCTTCATTTTTCTAAACACAAAATAGCCAATCAAAAACACTAATTCCTCCCAAAAAAAAGAAATAATCCCTAGAAAAATATCATATTTTATGATATTATACTAGTATATTAGAAAGGAAGAGATAAAATGAAAATATTATCAGTAAACGCAGGAAGCTCATCATTAAAATTTCAAATGTATGAAATGCCTGAAGAAAAAGTTCTAATTTCTGGAGTTTTTGAACGTATAGGAATTGGAAATAGTTTTTACACAATTAAATTAAATGGAGAAAAAATCAAAAAAGAAAGAGAACTTTCCAATCATGAAGAAGCTGTAAAAATTCTAACTGATGAACTACTAGAAAACAAAGTAGTATCGTCATTAAATGAAATCGAAGCAATCGGACACAGAATGGTACATGGAGGAGACAAATACCAAAAATCAACAATCATAAACGACGAAGTAATCAGAGATTCAGAAGCACTTATTGAACTTGCACCAATCCACATTCCAGCTAACCTAACCGGAGTACGTGCTTTCCAAAAAATAATAAAAGACGCAACACCAGTCGCAGTGTTTGATACTTCATTCCATCAAACCCTACCAAAAGAAGCATACATATACCCAGTACCATACGAATGGTATGAAAAATACGGTGTAAGAAAATATGGATTCCACGGAACAAGCCACAAATACGTTTCTATGAGAATGAACGAAATCCTAGGAAGAGACGACACAAAAATAATAACTTGCCACATCGGAAGTGGAGGCTCAGTATCAGCAGTCCTAAACGGTAAATCAATCGATACTTCCCTAGGCTTCACTCCAAACTCAGGAATCATGATGGGAACAAGAAGTGGAGACATCGACTCATCAATAATTCCATTCATCGTTAAAGAAGCAGGTCTATCACTATCCGAAGTAGATAACATCCTAAACAAAAAAAGTGGACTACTTGGAGTATCTAAAAAATATAGTGATTCAAGAGACATTGAAAATGGCATCAAAAATGGTGACGAACTATGCATCCTAGCTCAAGAAATATATGTAAGAAAAATAGTAGAATACATAGCAAAATACTATGTCCTACTTGGAGGATGTGATGCTATCGTTATGACCGCTGGAGTTGGAGAAAACTCAATAAATACAAGAAAACAAATAATTGAAAAACTAAGCGTTTTAGGAATAGAATTAGATGAAGAAAGAAACAATATCCGTGGTGAAGAAGCAAAAATTACTAAAGATTCATCAAAAGTACCAGTATGGGTTATTCCAACCGATGAAGAATTAATGATAGCAAGAGACACATACAACCTAACTAAATAATAGAAAGAATGATGTTAAATGTATAAACAAATATATAAACAAATAAAAAAATACGATAATATAGTAATCGTAAGACACGTCGGAGTAGATCCAGATGCCATGGCTAGTCAAATAGCCCTAAGAGACTCCATAAAACTAACATTTCCTAATAAAAACGTTTTTGCCATAGGAAATGGTACTGTAAGATTCAACTTTATAGGAAAACTAGACAAAGGAATAGACTTTAAAACCCTAGACAACATTCTCTTAATTGCATTAGACACACCAGACGTCAAAAGAGTAGATATGGGTGACTTAGAGAAATATGACTATAGCATAAAAATAGATCACCACCCATTCGTAAACAAATTCTGCGACATTGAAATGATTAATGACAAAAAATCCAGTGCCTCAGAAATGATCTACGACCTTATTGAAAACACTAAACTAGAAATAAATGAGCAAATAACTAAAACAATCTTCTGTGGAATTGTCTCAGACACAAATAGATTTATGTTTTCAAACTCCAGTACTGATACATTCCTATGCATATCTAAAATGTTAAAAAACTATCCATTCGACATAACAAAACTATACAAAGAACTCTATAAACGACCATTCTGCGAAATCCAATTATTTGGACACATGATAAGCAACATGAAAATATCAGACTATGGAGTAGGGTACGTAAAAATAGGAAGCGAAACCCTTACCAAATTCAATCTTGACACAGCATCATCAGGAAATCTAATAAACGATTTCAATAACATTGAAGAACTCTTAGTTTGGTTATCCGCTACTGAAGATATAAAAAACAGTTGTATTAGAGTTTCCATAAGATCAAATGGACCAGTAATAAATAAAGTAGCAGAAAAATATAATGGTGGTGGACACAAACTAGCATGCGGAGCTAGACTATCATCATTCGAAGACGTCGACCTCTTAGTAAAAGACCTAGACCACGTCTGTAAAAAATATATAGAAAGTAGTGATGTAGATGAAAATTACTAGTTGTGAATTTAAAATAAGTGCTGTTCGCAGAAGCCAATACCCCGAAGATAATCTTCCAGAATTCATGCTTGTCGGACGAAGCAATGTTGGAAAAAGTAGCTTTATTAACAACCTTGTTAATAACAAAAAAATGGCCCGAGTATCAAACACTCCAGGAAAAACCAAAAATCTAAACTTTTTCCTAGTAAACAATTCCTTTTACCTAGTAGACGTTCCAGGATACGGTTACGCCAGTGTAAGTAAAAAAGAACAAAGAAAATTCGGTCTTATGATTGAAGAATACCTAGAAAAAAGACAAAACCTAAAAAGAACATTCATGTTAATCGACATAAGACACAAACCATCAAACGATGATGTTCTAATGTATAAGTTCTTGAAATACTACAACATCCCAGTAACAATAATTGCTACAAAAATGGACAAACTACCAAAATCTAAACTGCCAAAAGCCAAAGAACTAGCAATAAAAACCCTTGAACTAAAAGAAAATGATACAATAATTTTAATATCAAACACTACCAAAGAAGGAAGAGATTCAGTCTTAAAAGAATTAGAAGACCTATTACCAGAAACATTATAGGTCTTTTTTCATACAATAAACTAGGTGTTTAAATGAAAACAATTATAAAAAATGAAAATTTAACTATTTATATATATAAATATGAAATAAAAGAAAATCTTTTAGACAAACAAGCTCTAGAAAACTACATCAAAAAAATAATCATAAACATAAAAAAGAGATACATAAAAAACATAAACGGCTTCTTCACAGCAAAAGTTTACTACAACAATAAATATGGTATGATTCTAGACATCATAAAAGAAGATGAATTAGACTTCTTTAAAGACATCCTAGACATAAAATTATCAATAAACTATGAAAGTGACATCTTCTTATCATTCGAAGATTACTTCTTAGTAAAAAACAAAAAAATATACTATAAAGATCAAAACTACTATATAAACATCAATGATTTAGAAGACAAAGAAATTCTAAAACTATCAGAATTCTCAAAAATAATCTATGGAGAAGAACTAAAAACAATTAAAACTAATTTAAAACATGTCCTATAAAAAACATATATTTTATAGTTTTTTTTATTATCTTTTGTTATAATAAAAACATATAAAGGATGTGAATAATATGATACTACCAGCAGACAGCTACATAGTTATAAACAAAAACACTATATCAGACATTGATAAAAAGACTATAATAGACCTATACCAACCACTAATAGGAAACAAAGCAGTATCCTTATATTATACACTCCTAAACGATCTAGAAAAAAATGAAACAATAACCGAAATAAACACCCATCACCATCTTTTAGGAATAATGCAAATGTCCCTAGAAGAAATAAAAAAATCCCGCGAGAAACTAGAAGCCATCGGTCTTCTAAAAACCTACTTAAAAAAAGACAATATAAATAATTATATATATGTAATATATGCACCATTATCACCAAACGAATTTCTAAACCACCCAATCCTAAATATTGTCCTATACAACAATCTAGGTAAAAAAGAATATGAAAAAATAAAAGAAAAATACAAAACACCAAGAATAAGTCTAAAAGATTACAAAGACATATCCCTAAAATTTGACGAAGTATTCTCAAGCGTTCCCGTGTCAACTATTATTCCAAATGAAGAAATAATTTCCAAAAATAAAGGAGAAATAACCTTCAAAAATGCCATCGACTTTGAACTTCTAATCTCAGGAATAAAAAGCACTTATATAAATGAAAAAGCCTTCACCAAAGAAATAAGACAACTAATAAACAACCTATCATTTATATATAATATAGACGTTTTAACCATGCAAAACCTAATAAAAACATCAATCAATGAAAAAGGAACAATTGACAAAGAAACTCTAAGAAAAAGTGCTAGAAACTTCTACCAATTTGAAAACAGTGGTAATCTTCCAAACTTGATATACTCAAAACAACCAGAGCACTTAAGAACCCCAACCGGAGATGTCTCAAACAAAGCTAAAATGATTTATACCTTTGAAAATACTAATCCTTATCAATTCATAAAAAGTAAACAAAAAGACGGAAAAATAATAAAAAAAGACCTCTTACTAATCGAGGAACTTCTAATAGATTTAAAACTAACTCCAGGTGTTGTAAACGTTCTATTAGACTATGTCCTAAGAGTAAACAATAAAAAATTAAATAAATCATACGTTGAAACCATAGCCAGTCATTGGAAAAGATTAGGAATAGAAACAGTCGAAGAAGCAATGAATATCTGCATTAAAGAACACAAAAAGACCATGAAAAAGGTAATACCACAAAATAAAACCGCTGAAAAAGTACCAGATTGGTTTAATGAACAAATAAACAAAGAAAAACTACAACAACAAGAAGAAGAAGAACTAAAAGATCTTCTAAAACAATATTCATAAAAATAAAAAAGAATCAAAGAGATACCAAATAAAAGTATCTTTTTCTTTTATAAAAACCAAAAACAATCTTGCTAAATAAAAATATAAATGATAAAATATTGTATAGATATTTCTAAAGGAGTGATGCTATGGAAGATAAAACTACAGTTTTTAACATTGATGACCTTAATAACTACATGGTAACAGAAACACTATTAAACGTAAAAAATAATCTTGAAGAAAATAACTATAAAGGAATAGACCAAATAGTAGGATATCTCTTAACCGGAGATGAAACCTATATTTCAAACTACAAAGATTCAAGAAAAAAAATTCAAAGCATAGACCGTGAAGTTATCATAAAAACCCTTGTTAAAAACTATTTAAGAGATTTATGAGATACATAGGACTAGATTTAGGAAAAAAAACATTAGGAATATCTTTGTCAGACAAATTAGGACTAGTAGCATCATTTTATAAAAACATAAAATACGAAGATGAAGAAAAACTACTAGAAGAACTATCCTACATAATAAACAAAGAAAAAATTGATAAAATAGTATTAGGACTTCCTAAAAATATGGATGGAACCCTTGGGTTTCGAGCTGAAGAAACCATTGAATTTAAAAAAAAGCTAGAGAAAAAAACTGCTAAACCAGTACTTTTAGAAGACGAAAGACTAACTACCGTTCTAGCAGAGCAAGTCTTACTAAAAGCAGACCTATCAAGAAAAAAAAGAAAACAAGTAATCGATGGAGTATCAGCAGTAGTAATATTACAATCATTTTTAGATAAGGAGGGTAAAAATGGAAAATAATAAAGAAGAACTAAGAGATGACATGTTTATAGGATTTAATGAAAAAGGAGAACAAAAAACATTCTATAAACTTTTAGAATTTGATTCAAAAGAAACAGGTAAACATTACCTTGCATACACTGATAACGAAACAGATGAAGAAGGTAACCTAAAAGCCTATGGATCAATCGTTACAACCGAAGGCGATCAAACAAAACTAGAACCAATAACAACTGAAAAAGAATGGAAAGTTATTGAAATGGCCCTTAAAGTCTTACAAGAAGAAGTGGCTGAAACAGATGAATAAGAAAAAAAAGAAAAAACTAAAACTAAAGAAAAGTTTTAAAATAACTTTAATAACATTCTTATCATTAATAATCATATTCTTAGGAACAATAATCTATTTCCAAACACCAGTATCAAGAAGCGATGAAAAAGTAATCATCACTATAAAAAGTGGAGCATCAAAAGACAAAATAGCCAAACTTTTAAAAGCCAACAACCTAATAAAGAGTACAACATACTTCAAAATAAAGTCAAAACTAAGCGGAGCAAGCTATTATGCTGCCTCATACGAACTAAGTCCTAATATGACTCTAAATGAAATAATAAAAGAACTGCAAACTGAAGGAGTCAACATAAATGAAACAACAATCACAATAAAAGAAGGACAAAATATGAGACAAATAGCTAAAACAATATCCGAAAACTCAAACCTAAAATATGAAGACATAATAAATAAAACAAATGATAAAGAATACTTAAACAAACTTATAAAAAAATATTGGTTTATCAAAAAAGACATAAAAAACGATAAACTTTACTACGCTTTGGAAGGGTACCTCTTCCCAGATACATACCAAATAGACAAAGAAACAACAACCATCGAAGAAATATTTGACATGATGCTAAGTCAAATGGAAACTATCCTAAATGAATACAAAACAGAAATAAATAAAAGCTCTTACAGTGTCCATAAACTCTTAACTCTAGCATCAGTAACTCAAAGCGAAGGATATAACGAAGAAGACTTCAAAAACATAGCAAGCGTTTTTTACAATAGAATGGCTATCAACATGCCCCTAGGTAGTTGCGTCACATCATACTATGGAGTAAAAAAAGAAATGACAAACGAACTCCTTTTAAAAGATATAAATGCTAAAAACGCTTACAATACCCGTGGCGAAGATCCAGTCCTATTCCCAGCCGGACCAATCTCTGCTCCAGGGAAAAAAGCCATCGAGGCAGTAGTGAAACCAATAAAAACAAAATACTATTACTTTGTCTCAGACAAAAATCATAAATTATATTTCACAAAAACAGTTAGTGAACACGAAAAAACAATAAGCAAATTAGAACAAGAAGGATTGTGGTTAGAATGGTAGAACAAATATACAAAGAAATAAGAACAATAAAAAAATACGCTTTACAAAACAAAGTGCCAATCATGGTCGATGACAGCATTGATTTCATCATAACCAAAATGCATCAAAAAAAGCTAACCAAAGTATTAGAAATAGGAACCGCTATTGGATACTCTGCAATTATGATGGCCCTTTCATCACCAAAAGTAACAGTAACATCAATTGAAAAAGATAAAGATAGATACCTTGAAGCAGTAAAAAACATTAAAAAACTAGACCTAGAAGACAGAATAACTCTAATCTATAATGATGCTCTTGAAGTATCATTAAAAGAAAAATACGACCTTATTCTAATTGATGCTGCCAAAAGCAAAAACCTCGACTTTTTCAATAAATTCGAAAAAAATCTAGAACCAAATGGCATCATCATAACAGATAACCTAAGCTTCCATGGATACGTTGAAAAAAATCCTGAAGACATCAAAAATAGAAATCTTCGAGCCCTAGTAAGAAAGATAAAAAACTATATTGACTTTCTAGAAAACAATATAAAATACAAAACAACATTCTATGAAATCGGAGACGGACTATCTGTCACAGAAAAAAGGATGTGAAAAAATGAAAATACTAGTCGTACCAACAAGTACTAATATAAAAAAATACGAAAAGAATGCCCAAGCATTTCTTTTTGGTTTAAAGAACTTTTCCTACACAACCAAAATAAACCTAAATATTAACCAAATAAAAAAAATAAAACAACAAACAGACAAAGAAATATTCATAAAAATAGACAAAAACATCTTTAACAAAGACCTTGAAAAACTAAAACAAAACCTAATTGAACTAGACAAGTTAAACATAAATGGAATAATGTTTTATGACTTATCAGTAATGTCTATAGCCAAAAACTTAAACCTAAAAACTCCACTCATATGGAATCAAAACTACTTCGTTACCAATTATAAAACATGCAAATACTACGAAAAAGAAGGAATACAAGGAGCAGTAATCTCAAGTGAAATAACCAAAGAAGAAATATTAGAAATAAGAAAGAATACTAAATTAACACTCTTCGTTAACATTTTTGGTTACCAAATGATGGCCTTTTCAAAAAGAAAACTAATAACAAACTACTTCAAATACTTAAAAAAGAAAAATCTAAAAAAGAAAAACTACATTATCGAAAAAGACAAAAAGTATAGAATCATTGAAACCCAAGAAGGAACCATAATTCTATCAGATAAAATCCTAAATGGTATAAAATATAAGCAACTTTTCGAAGACAACAACATAAACTATTTAATACTAGACCAAACCATGATAAAAGATAGACCATTCTTAAAAATACTAGACATAATAAATAACAACAAACAAGAAGAAATACCAATCAAAAATACTGATGAACTATTCCTAAACAAAAAAACAATATATAAGGTGAAAAAATGAAAAAAGTAGAACTCCTATCTCCAGCCGGAGACCTAGAAAAACTAAAAATAGCCTATCTTTATGGAGCAGATGCCTGCTACATCGGAGGAAAAGACTATAGTCTAAGAGCCAATGCCAATAACTTCTCACTAGAAGAAATCAAACAAGCCACACAATACGCTCATAAACTAAACAAAAAACTATATGTAACAGTAAACATAATCTTCCATGATGAAGACCTAAAAGGAATAGAAAAATATCTAAAAGAATTAGAAAAAATAAAAGTAGACGCTATAATCATAAGTGACCCTCTAATAATAGACATAGTAAAAGAAAAAGCACCCAAACTAAACATTCACATCAGTACTCAAAACTGTACAACAAACAAAGAAACTGTAAAATATTGGAAAGAAAAAGGAGTAGAAAGAGTAGTCCTAGCAAGAGAAGTAACCCAAAAAGACATAAAAGAAATATACGACGAAACCAAAATGGATCTAGAAGTATTCCTACACGGAGCTATGTGTACCTGCTATTCAGGAAGATGCGTTCTATCAAACTATTTCACCAACCGTGATTCAAACAGGGGAGGATGTGCTCAAGTATGTAGATTCGTTTTTGACTTAGACAAACCACGAAAAACCAAATACTCAATTGCTACCAAAGACCTAAACCTCTCAAGCAAGATAAAAGACCTAATTGAAACCGGAGTAACATCTCTAAAAATCGAAGGAAGAATGAGAAGCACTTATTACATAGCAACAGTAATTAATAGTTATCGTAAACTAATAGATGCATACTACAATAACACTTTAACAGAGGAACTAGTAAAAAAAGAACAAAAAATCCTCTCAAGAGTAGCAAATAGGCAAACAACCACTCAATACTTTGAAAAAGAAGCTGACCAAGACGATCAATACTATATTGGAAGAGAAGAAATATCCAACCAAGACTTTCTAGGAATAGTCCTAAATTACGATGAAAAAACACAATATGCAACCATTGAACAAAGAAATTACTTTGAAAAAGGTCAGACAATAAATATCTTTGGCCCCAATAATATATGCTTTGACATAAAAATAGACAACCTATACGATGAAGACTTTAATGAACTAGAAAAAGCAAGACACCCTAGACAAATATTAAAAATAAAGATTGATAAAAAGATAGAAAAAGATTCTATTTTACGTGTTAAGTTTTAATAAAAAAAATAACAAAAAACGTCAAAAAACTTGACAAATCACAAAAAAAATAGTATCCTTTTAAAGAACTTATTTATAAGAGGTGGATAAAAAAATGAACAATAAAAAACCAATCCTTTTAACAAAAGAAGGATATGAAGAGATAAAAGAAGAATTAAATGATTTGATAAACGTTAAACGCCCTGCTAACATTGAAGCAATCAAAGAAGCAAGAGCCCTTGGAGACTTATCTGAAAATGCCGATTATGACGCTGCGAGAAACGAACAAGCAGAAATCGAAGCCAAAATCAAAAAACTAGAAACAATTCTTGAAGACGTTCAAATAATCGAATCTGTAAACACAGACGAAGTCGGAGTAGGAACAACCGTAAAAATCGCCTATGTAGACGATGAAGAAGACATCGACCAATACAAAATTGTAGGCTCTCAAGAAGCCGATCCATTTGAAAGCAAAATATCAAATGAATCTCCAATCGCTAAAGCCCTAATGGGACACAAAGTTGGAGACATAGTATCAGTAGAAAGTCCAAACGGTAGTTACGAAGTAAAAGTAATAGGAATTAACTAAAAATACCAAAAAACAGATGAAATTAATCTGTTTTTTTTGTATAATATAAAAGAAAAAGAGGAAATTGGTGAAAAAAATGAAAAGAAGTGAAGTAGATAAAAATAAACTATCTCCAATGATGCTACAATATTTAGAAATAAAAGAACAAAACGAAGATGCCATCATCTTCTTTAGACTTGGAGACTTTTATGAAATGTTCTTTGAAGACGCAGAACTAGTATCCCGTCTTCTAGAACTAACCCTAACAGGAAAAAACTGTGGACTAGAAGAAAGAGTACCAATGTGTGGTATACCATACCATGCCTATTTAGGATACCTAGAAAAATTAGTGACCCTAGGGTATAAAATAGCAATATGCGAACAACTAACACCTCCAGATAAAAAAGGAGTAGTAAAAAGAGGAATAGTTCAAATTGTAACCAAAGGAACCTTAATGGAAAGAACATCCCTAGACGAAAAAAATAATAACTACATCGGAAGCATATACGATTACAATCATTGTTATGCCTTAAGCTATGCCGATATTTCAACCGGAGCAATGTATTCAAGCCTAATAGACCACGACAAAGAAAAACTAATAAACGAAATAATAAGAATAGACATCAAAGAACTAATAGTAAATGATAAAATAGATCGCAAAATACTAAGCACCTTAAGAGAAAAATATAGCATCCTAATAACCATAAATAATAATCTCCTTGAAGAACAATATCAAAATATATACGAAGACATTAAAGATTTAAGAATAATAAACTCTATAAAACACTTGCTCTTCTACATTCAAGACACCAAAAAAGGAAATCTAAGTCATCTTCAAAAAAGTATCATAATAGACAAAAACGAATCATTAGAAATAGACATTCATTCCAAAAGAAATTTAGAACTAGTAGAAACCCTAAGACTAAAAGAAAGAACATACTCATTACTATGGCTCCTAGATAAAACTAAAACAGCCATGGGTTCAAGATTACTAAAAAAATGGATAGAGGCCCCTCTAGTAAACAAAGAAGAAATTGAAAAAAGACAAAATCTGATCACAACCCTTCTAACCGAATTCATTCTAAAAGAAGAACTAAGAGACCTCCTAAACAACGTCTACGATCTAGAAAGACTATCAGGAAGAATATCATATGGAAACCTAAACGCAAGAGACCTAATCCAACTAAAAAACTCCATAAAAACTTTCCCAGAAATAAAAAATATCTTAAAACAAATAAACTATGAAAAAACCTTTGACACTCTAGAAGAATTACAAAACACCCTAGAAAAATCAATAAATGAAGACGCGCCAGTAACGATAAAAGAGGGAAATATTATAAAACAAGGATACAACGAAGAACTAGACAATCTAAGAAGCCTATCAAGTGGAGGCAAAGAATTCATTTTAAAACTAGAACAACAAGAAAAAGAACGTACCGGAATAAAAAACCTAAAAGTAGGATTCAACAAAGTCTATGGATATTACATTGAAATATCAAAAGGAAACGTTCATCAAATAAAAGAAGAATATGGCTATGTCAGAAAACAAACCCTAACAACCGGAGAAAGATATATAACAAACGAGCTAAAAGAAAAAGAAGACATAATCTTAAACTCTGAAGAAAAAAGCATTGCTTTAGAATACAAACTATTCATTGAAATAAGAGACGAAGTAAGAAAATACATCCAAAAAATTCAACAAGCAGCCCAAGTAATAAGTGAAATAGACGCCATCGTATCCCTAGCCAATGTTGCAGAACAAAACAACTTTATAAAACCAACCATAACAAATGAAAGGAACGTATACATAAAAGAAGCCAGACACCCTGTTGTAGAAAAAGTATCAAAAAAAGAATATGTTCAAAACGATATAATAATGGATGAAAAAACCAATATACTCCTAATAACCGGACCAAATATGAGTGGAAAATCAACATATATGAGAATGTTTGCTATAATTGTAATCATGAATCAAATAGGGTCATTCATTCCTGCAAAACAAGCAACCCTTCCGATCTTTGATAAAATATTCACAAGAATCGGAGCTAGCGATGACCTTGTAAGTGGAGAATCAACATTCATGGTTGAAATGAAAGAAGCCAACAATGCCGTTCAAGGAGCAACCAAAAACAGCCTAATTCTCTTTGATGAACTAGGAAGAGGTACAGCAACTTATGACGGAATGAGCCTAGCCCAAGCAATATTAGAATACATCCACGATCATGTAAAAGCAAAAACCTTATTTTCAACCCACTATCATGAACTAACTACTCTAGATAAAAAACTAAGAAACCTAAAAAACATCCACGTAAGCGCCATCGAGGAACAAGGGACAATAACCTTTCTTCACAAAATAAAGCCAGGACCAGTAGACAAAAGTTACGGAATTCATGTTGCATCATTAGTAAACCTACCAAAAGAAATAATAAAAAGAGCTGAAGAAATACTAGACGTCTATGAAAATAAAAAACCAAAAAAAGAAATATATGAACAAACAACTTTAAATCTAGAATTTAACAATCAAGAACAATCAAAAATTGAAAAAAGAATAAAAGAAATAAATCCTCTAGAAATCACTCCCCTAGAAGCCCTTAATATTCTAGATGAATTAAAAAAAGAACTAAACGAAAAGTAGGTGATAAAATGGGAACACTATACATAGTAGCAACCCCAATAGGTAATCTAGAAGACATTACCAAAAGAGCAATAAAAACCCTAAAAGAAGTAGACATTATTCTCTGTGAAGACACAAGACACAGCCTAAAACTATTAAACCACTATGAAATAAAAAACAAACTAATTTCATACCATAAATTTAATGAAACAGAGAGAACAACAACCATAATAAACTACCTAAAACAAGGAAAAAACATTGCCCTAATAACAGACGCCGGAACCCCATGCATATCAGATCCAGGATACATCCTAATAAAAGAAGCTAAAACAAATAATATAAATACAGTTCCAATCGGAGGAATATCAGCATTAGTTACAGCCTTATCAATAAGCGGCTTAAACACCAACAACTTCACTTTTTATGGATTTTTTCCTCGAGAAACAAAACAAAAAAAAGAACTAATAAAAAACATAAAAACAAGTAATATAAATACATTTGTCTTCTATGAAAGCCCAAAAAGAATAATAAAAACTCTAGAATACATAGAACAAAACCTAGACAATATAAAAATAAGTCTATCAAGCGATCTAACCAAACTCCATGAAAAAAACTATTATGGACAAATAAAACAAGTAATAACAGAACTAAAAGCCAATGAAAACGCAACCAAAGGAGAATACACCTTTGTAATAGAAAAAGATTATATTGAAAAACAAGAAACCAATCTCTCATTAGAAGCACAACTAATAGATATAGCAATAAAAAATAAAACATCTCTAAAAGAAGCAATAAATATCTTAAATGAAACAACCAACTATAAAAAGAAAGACATATATAATGCCAATATAAATCTAAAAAACATTAAATAAAAAGCCAAATAATTATTTACATTTAAAAATAAATATGTTACAATAAGCCCCACTAAATGGGAGATAATATGAACAAAGAAATAATAAAATATTTAAGTCAACTAGTCCTAACACTAATAATCCTAACAACATCAACATTCATCTGGTTAGAAAACCAAGACAAAAAAAGAAACTTCATCACCAATAGTCAAATAAGAAAAACTATGTACATCGAAGAAGTATCAAACCCGATAACCCTAGAAAACTCTTATCCAACCAAAGACAAAGAAGGCCTAAAAGAAAAAGGTTACACTTTTAAAGTAAAAAATAACTATCAAAATAAAGAAGTAACATTCTATTTAAAAAACAATCTAATAGATAAAAAAGATCAATTAAACTACAAATATATAAGATACCAAGTAACAAAAGACAACCACGTAATAATAAAACCAACAAACATCAAAGAAACAGGCATCTTATTTAAAGACAACAATACAGAAAATAGTACCTATGAAATAAAAATGTGGATTGACTATAACTCAGACACAGGAGTATACGGTAAAAAGTTTTCCACTAAATTAGCCCTTTTATAGTGCTATTTTTTTTAATTTGTTTTATAATTAAATAGGTGATAACAATGCAACAAACAAAAGATATATTCAATAAAACAAAATATAATGATAAAATACTAAAAGAAAATTATACAAAAGCCTTAAATAATAAAAAAGTATTACAACTAAGAGAAAGAATAAAAATTGAAGATCAAAAAATATACAAACATGTACCAAACTTAATTGACTCATCAATAGAATTTGATAACTGTCTAAACTGTAAAGGACTAGCTAATTGTCAAAATGAAATAAAAGGATACTGCTACTATCCAGAAATAAACGATGACCAATTAATCTTTTCCTACGTAGCATGCAAATATAAAAACAACGAACTAAAAAAAGAAAAATATAAGGAAAATATTGACCTGTACAATGTTCCGACATCAATAAAAAATGCCTGTATGAAAAACATCTATGTTGATGATAAATCACGAATTGAACCAATAAAATACATAAACAATTACTATCAAAACTACCCAAATGAAGAAAAAGGGTTATACTTATATGGAAATTTCGGAAGCGGGAAAACTTACTTAATCGCAGCCCTTTTCAATGAATTCGCAAAAAAAGGAATAAAATCAACAATAATCTACTTTCCAGAATTCCTAAGAACCCTAAAAGAATCATTTCAAGAAACAGAAAACACTTACAGTGCAAAATATGAATACATAAAAAAAACACCACTTCTTTTAATCGATGACATCGGCGCCGAAAACGTAACACCATGGGGAAGAGACGAAATACTAGGAACAATTCTCCAATATAGAATGGACGAAAACCTTCCAACCTTCTTCACATCAAATCTATCCCTTGATGAACTAGAAAGCCATCTAGGAGCAACCAATAAAAACATAGACAAAGTAAAAGCAAGAAGAATAATCGAAAGAATAAAATACCTAGCAAAAGACATAAAGCTAATCGGAGAAAATCGAAGATGAAAAACAATCAAAACATTATAGAAACCACAACCAAAGAAGAATATAAACAAAAAAACAATATCAAAACCGAAGAAGAATTATTCAACAACTTGCTAAATAATTTAAAAAACGAAATAAAATCCATATTTCAAGGAACAATCTCCGAAAATAAATACCAAATAGTAATAAAAACCCTTAACTATTTAGATGAAACCCTAGAACAAATAGAACATAAAAAACAAATAAAAACAAAATATTTAAGAAAAATAAAACAAGACACCATAACCTACTTAAAGGAAACAGATAAAACAAAACCAAAAGCCAATAAAAAAATAGAAATATATCAAAAAATAATAAATAGATTGGAAAACATTGAACTAAATATAAACTATAATAAAAACAAAGAAACAATCGATAACTATAACATCATAAAATATGTTCTAATCGACCTAAAAGACGCAAATATCAGTCAAAAAATAGTAAAAGAATATGGATACTTAATAAATGCTTATAATCAAACCAATCAAAACATTATAAACCAATTGGTAAATGAATACATAAAAGAACTATATAACTACATGGACATTGAAATAAACTACGACCTATGCTACTATGAATCAATAATAAATGCTATCTTTGAAAACAAAAAAATTATAATCGAAGAAAAGACACTAAAAGAAAACACAAATAAATGTTTAAAAATATTAAAACATAACAAAAACATCGAAGAGAAAAAAAGAATAAAAATGTTTTATTGGATAAACCATTTAATAAACATGTTGAATGATAAAGAATACATTCCAACAATAGAAACAATAAATAACCTCTATAATATCAGATTTTATTTTAAACAAGCTCTCCACGAGGAAGGAAGAATCTACTACCTGACTAATCTTACTAAAACACCAACAAATCAAGAAGATTACATAATATCGATTGACGACGAAGACAACTATAATAGAGATGATGCTGTATCAATAGAAAAAGAAAATGAAAATTATAACCTAAAAATATACATATCAGACCCTAACACTTTCTGTACAATGGACTCTCTATTAATAAAAGAAGCTAGAAAAAGATCACAAAGCATCTACCTAAGTGATAGAACAATAGAAATATTTCCTGAAAGTATAATAGAGAACTACTTATCATTAAATGAAGAAAAACAAAGACTAGCTAGAATTTATAACTACAAAATATCAGAAGACGGGCAAATAATAGACTTCTACATAGAAAAATCACCAATCATTGTAAGCAAAAACCTATCATATGAAAAAGTGAACAACAACCAGTACAAAGACAAAAAAATAAACGAGACCTTAGAACAACTACACGAAATAAGAAACATTATAACCAAAAACTATAACATAAAAAATCAATCAAACAGCGAAACCTTAATTGAATCCCTAATGGTCTTTAATAATATTAACGTTGCAAGATACTTTAAACAACACAATCTCCCATTAATATATAGAAACTTTGAACTAAAAAAAATAAAACACTTCGAAGACATCGATCCTCAAGACGAAAACACTAAAAAAATTATAAAAATAATAAATTCAATCACCAATCAAGCATACTTTTCAGACAAAGTATTTCACCACGATGGTGTAAACGAAGAATACTATTGCTACAGCACTTCGCCTAACAGAAGATACGCCGACATCCTAGTAAATGAATGTGAAGACACTCTATATTTTAATAAACCAACCAACAAAGAATACTATGCCTTTGAAGAATACTTAAAAAAAGAAGCCGATTACTTAAATCAAAAAAACCTCCAAATAGCAGAATACTACACAAGATATGCAAGAACCTTAAAAAGATAAAAAATGCTTGAAAAAAGTATTTTTTTATATTAAAATTAAACTATAGAAAACTAAAAAGGAGGACAGGTGTGATTGTAAGTTATAATTATAAACCACATAATATCGGGTAAAATAATTCGAAAATCTACACAAAACCCCTAACAAACAATATGGTAAACAAATATTCGTCTGGGGGGGGGG
>JABLTK010087813.1_pt1 | contig 17495 bp, 26 predicted proteins | sample 7160131 | NCBI WGS metagenome assembly JABLTK01 (sample SAMN14651221, study PRJNA627086) | human gut metagenome | isolation source: feces | host: Homo sapiens
AATGGATATCATAGCCTGTTATTTGGAGAGAGTGCTCGGTATCTATTGACTGGATGTGGTAATCGATCGGTTGTGAAGTTCAGTAATTGACTTGTTTGTTAAATGATACACCTCATCATAGGAACAACACCACTTAAACAACTCTGTCACATTATCAACTTGTATTAGTAGAATACAAATAGAAGAAACAAACAACTTAATGGATACTTCCTTTCTCTTCGATCAACTGCAAGATTTCCTTGGACACACGATAAATAGCTTCTTGTTCATCCACTTTCAGGATTCGATCAATCACAGTCTTCTTCTTACAATCCCTCAACATAACTCCTGATTCCATTTCATTGACTTTATCACTTGCACTCGCAAATGCAATTGTACAAGCTCCTTTTGATGGAGGAACGATCCACTGGAAGAAGGACTGTGTATAGAGCTTTCCAATACATCCCAGCTCCCGGGCAATGTTGGTAGCAGCTACCCCAGGATCACAAATCATACATCTGATTCTAGGTTCAACACGAGCTAAGCGGAGAGCAAACGATGTAAGAAGATATTTTGAACGGTAATATGCAGTAAATCGCTCGTAATGAGCTTCATCAATAAATAAATGATTGATATCAAAAATTGAAACTGGAGATTTGGGATATGTCAATGATGTTACGAAGATGCAGCGAGGTGAACTTGATTTGCTAAAAATGATTTCAACCAATCAATTATAGACAGAAGATGTGGAATTAGGAGTTCGGTGAGTTGGATAACTCCAATGTAGTTGGTTTGACATGTCATTTCGACTCCTGTTTGAGCCTCCATGTACTTGTGAACCATGCTCACTCCAGCATTGTTGATCAGAACATCAATTTGCAAATCCTTAGCATCAATCTGTTCCACACAATGTTGAATTGACTTAGGGTCCGTCATGTCAATCAGCTGGTACTAGAAATGACTAAAAGATTCAATTGATACTGAGATTCGATCGTTGCCTGTTTCTTTCTTGAGTTGTTCACAAGCATTCTGTGCACGTTCTTCAGATCGACAACCTGTATGTGTTAGTAGAAACTGCATTCTTACCAATGATCACAGTAGCATTTGCCGATAGTAAGATTTCGGATACTAAATAACCAAATCCACTGTTACCACCCTATAATCATCACAAGTAACTGTAGCATACAGTAATGAAGAAACAACGGTTTGATAGGTCCTGCTGTTTTAGTTCATTGATAAGTGACTGCTTTGAATACCTATTTGTCAGAATGCTTGATCTTCTCTACCCCATAGCAAACAATATAATGAATCACCAAAATAAGTGAAACTAAGACAGTTGAAATGAAAATGAAAGGGCTTCTCGTTTACTGAGAATCAATAAGATAGATCTGTACAAAGCATCAGAATATTGGAATGCGATTATTTCGAAGCAGTATTATCAAGAAACACATCCATTTTTGTTCCCGCCAAACGAATCACAACCACTAAAGTCAAAATGGCGTTATTCTGTCTCTGGCACAGTTCAAATGATCCAAAACGAACAATTTATCTCTATGAAGGAGAAAATGTGATTGGCCGTGGACTTAGTGGTAAGATCCTATATCCTGTTGACAAATAATACTCTGATTCCTTCACCTAACTTCTTTACAATGTAGTAGAAGGCAGGCTATCATTTTTATTGAGAATAAAGGGAAAGGGTCTCTGATTACAGAGGTAATGAAGGACCGACAAGTGATTGGAACGTAAGAATAGGATAGTGTATTAACCTAGAATAACTTCAACGGGTGTTACGCCGTTGTTTGTGCGTATTCCACAGAGAGAATCACGGTTCCGTCGTTTAGGACACGGAGAACAGTGTCCATTATATCGTGGAGCAGAGGTTTGTCTCTATCGAGATAAAAAGGATGGAATCCAGATCTATACTCTTCATTCGGTCTCCAATAATTCTCTGAAACGTCCCAATCCACCTCCTGTTAACGTCACTCCTTCTCAACCTGCATCGACTCTAACAGAAGAAGAGTATCATATCATATTCCAGTGATACATAGATCACGTCAACTAGCTCTTCTTCCTGCTGATCCAGCTATCAAGAAGCTTCTAGCGATATGCTCTGCTACAAGCAGTCGAATCCGTAATGCTCTAAGCAAGACTTCAGGAACATCTCTTCCAGAAGGTTTGCTTGCCCAACTTCCACATCCATTGCATCCTCATCAGATATTCGGAGTTCAATGGTTAATGACATTATACCAACAAGGACAGAATGGAGTACGAATAATCCTTCTATCTGATCATAGATTCTTGCAGATGAAATGGGATTAGGAAAGACTGTCCAAGTCCTATCCTTCTTAAAACTAATTTCCCAACACAATCAACATCGATTTCTTATCGTTGTACCTTCGAGTCTTGTATACAATTGGGAAAATGAGGTGAAAGAATGGTGTAAAAACATTACATATCTTCTGTTTGTTATATGTGAATGATCTCACGTCTAGATATGTGGGATCACAAGAGGAAAAGAAGTCAAAACAAGAACAATGTTATCAGTCTCCAATCATGATTCAACTCTTCATTACAACGTAAATTCTATTCAATATTCTCATTCAGATATACTATCTTTGAACGTGATACCATGGGGGATGATCGTAATTTCATTTCTCAGTTTCAATACGATGTGCTTATCCTTGATGAAGGTCACTGCATCAAGAACCATTCTTCCAAGCGCTATTCTGTTTGTTTTCACGGTTCGAATTACCATTAGAGATTAGCCAAACTCAAAGCAAAACATATCATCTTGCTTTCTGGAACACCTGTTCAAAACAATCTTCAAGAACTGTTTTCTCTTCTATCATTTCTTCTTCCTTCTCATTCTGATGAGTTTGTAACCATTTGTAAACGATTCAACTTAAACCAAACGAATCCATCCATAATCACATACACAAAGAAGGTGAATAATCCTCATTCCAAATAATATCCAGATTTTAGAACCATTTATCTTACGAAGAGTCAAACACGAAGTACTAACTGATCTTCCAACCAAAACGCAAGAAATAAAGAAAATCCAAATGATTCCTGCTCAACATAGTTTGTATGAAGAACACATTAAAAAATATGATACTCAATTCACTCGCAAGTCATCCTCTGAATCGAATGACTATGATCTTGTTTCCTTGTATATTGATCTTCGTAAAATCGCCAATCATCCTCTTCTGGTTCGTAAGTGTTCAGTGATTCGTTGATAAGAAGGAAATCATTATTCAGGTCAAAGACTGACTCGAATCGCTACAATCATATACGAAGCACATCACTATGAGAAACAAGCAACAACTGAGGACATTGAAACAGATCTGAAGTCGATGTCTGACATTGAGATTCACTTCCTTCTTGAAGAATTCGCTGAATCTACTCCTTCTCTCTGCCGACATCTCGTTTGAACAACTCCATTCTCTCATTCATAGTTGTCTGATAGTCAATTGACAGCCTCAGGAAAACTCCGATATCTCCTGTCTCTTCTTCCATCTCTGCTGGAACAAGGTCATCGTGTGCTTCTCTTCTCGCAGTGGGTTACTATCCTTAACATCATTAGTCTTTGTCTCCAGCAGCGACATATTTCCTTCTATCGTATTGATGGGAAAGTATTTCTCTTCCTCTATTCTTCCTCTAGACACCTCCAGAAGAACGACAACAGATGGTTGATGCATTCAACACATCGAACACTACCAAGTACCAATTTCCATTCGACTCATTTCCATTAGTGTCTTCATGCTGACTACACGTTCAGGTGGATTGGGATTAAATCTCATTGGAGCAGATACTGTGATTCTGCACGACAGTGACTTCAATCCCAATGTTGACCGACAAGCTGAAGATCGTTGTCATCGAATCGGACAGACCAGACCGGTTCATGTAATCAAATTAATTTCCAAGGATTCTGTTGATGAGAAGATCTTCGACATCTCACAACGAAAGGCTCAACTGGGAACAGATCTCTTGACCGATGAACGGTTCGTCCTAGTTTACAGTATTCATTGTAGATCTTTCCTGCAGGAAATTATGAAAGAAACATCCAATCTTATTGTATAGTTGGTTATGTTTGTTCGACACCTCGTTTTGCGGTACCAAATGTCGCAGAATCCTAACTTCATCCATATGAGCTCGATTGATAGTCTTCTCTTTGACTCGGTTCGAGAGTTAGGAATGTATGCGTTTGAATTTGGTTTTTGAACTTGTAGTTACATCCCTGACGATGTGACGTCAGTGGAGTCAATGGATCGAGTTTTCTTTTTCAATTTATGTGTCCAATGTCTTTCTCTCCTAGATGAGAGTATTCTCGAGTTTGTTCACTTCATTGTGGATGAAGAGGATCTAAATCATTCCATTTGCTGTGACTTGGCTGATGGATTTGCTGTAGTTTTATTTCTTGAGATTGATTGTAGCGAGTTGGATACACAGCAGAGATTGGGTTTAGCCACTTTATGTATCCCGAACCTGAAGATATTACTCGGATTCTCATGTGGTTGACATCTTCAATCTCTTTTGCTAATGAACAAGAATGCCTAATTGGATAGTTTGATTCTTAGTCAAAGAAGAAGACAAAGAAATATGGATTCCTTAATGGCGAACGTATTTTAAAGAGTCTTTATGATTGGAGTCACAATCCGCCCCCTCCAGTCCCTTCTTCCTATGATTCTTCTTCTTTGCTTCTAGTAGAAGATGAGCAGTTGATTAGCGAGAAAATGCGTTACTTATGGAAAGACATCCCTTCTGTATGGTCGTCATGGATCTTATCACTAGGTCGGAATTGAAGCAATCTCCTCTGATGAAAAGGTCCAAGAACATGTTTCGTTTCAGCGAATTCAATGTCGCTATTTGGTTTGATTTTTATTCTAGTGTCATCAGCACTTTCTGAAAATGCAGCTGTTAGTGAAGTAGTTCATGTTATTCTGGTTGATATGTAGGAAGTTGCATCTCTTCAATCAGATTTGATTAAATACAATCGAGTATTCTATAAACGGGCTCATAATATCAGAAAACTTAGTCAGAAGCTTACTTCAGTAGCATTGTATGTCGACTCTTATCTATAGCTAAAACGGAATATCGATGAATTGAATAGGCTAATTGAATTCACAGAAACAGCAGTTTTTGAGAAGAAGAAGATCATTAGTGTTCTTGATGATATTGATAGGTATTTGCATTTATCTGTTGACATTTAGCTATTTGAGGCGATTCCACGAGAGTTGTGACTCGATTTCGGCTGAAATATCCAAAGAACAGTATTTGTTCCAGCGCGAGCGAGAGGAAATTGTTGGTGTCATCGAGGAGTTGAATCAACGGAAACAGACACTATGGGAAGAATCCCAATCATTATTGTCGCATTTACAAACAAGTCGTCAGGAAATCGAGAGTATTACGAGTGTTATTGGAGAGCGCAAGCGAGAGAAGGAAGAATTGGATGAGATGTTGAAAGTGATTCCGAAAGTGAGTGAAGTGGAAGGAATGAATGGTAGCAATCGTTTCGTGACGTCTATCTGAATCGACTCACACAGTTGTCAGAACGCAAAATGCAACAGCAAGAGGATATTGCTTGTGTTTCTGAGGAGATTGGTGCTCTGAATCAGAAGTTGGAAAAAGTGACAGAGGAATTGGTAGAAGAGGAATCTACGTTAGAGAAGGAGATGAGAAGTCTGTTTGGAACGGAGGTGGAAGGATCAACTTTGTACAATTACTATTCTCAGGTTAAAAGAGTTCAAAATGAACGGATTTATTAAGTTTTAGTTGTTTCATTCTCTCATTTCTGTTTTGTATCGCATCATAGAAACAGACGGTAATATTACTACTATCAATTTGCAGATCAACAAAGTAGATGTTCCAGTGATTTGTAAGAACTATGAATGTATGGTCCGAGATGTGGAAAAGGTGAATATTGCTCAGAAATGGATGACAAATAGATTCGAAAAGAGAATGAGGTGTTGCGACAACGTATAGAGAAACTTGAGAAATCTTGAAAAGTTTGTAATATAGTTTGTATCTCTTTGTTGGAAATCACGATGACTACCATAGGACGAAACGTCAGATGGGAAAACACATTTGTGTTTCTCCTCACAATCAACGTGTACTGCTATGAATATGCTTGATTAGCATATGTATTTACGTTTGGAATGAAAATTTCAAATTCTACGGCAGTATATCGGTAAAAATAGGAGCAATCTATCATAAAAATAGGAGTTCTTCGTTTAGGCGTACCCGCGGAATAATGTCGATTCTTGCCTGGCATTTCTCCATAGGGTTTGACAGTTTCATCAGGTGAGTGAAGTAGGAACCACTCTTTCTTTAAATCAAATGTCGAGACATAGTCTATCGAAGAAATCCAATAACTCCTGTAGTAGAAGAAGAAAGAGAAGAATGATCAAGTGTTCAAGCTGTAAAAGTATGAAACCGTCGCGAGACTTTAAACCCATTGTTGTGAATGGGAAAACGGTTGTTCCGAAGACATGCCAGTTATGCCGATCACGACGAACAGAGTATTATTGGAGTACACTTTCATATTTTGATTAATCGTAAGAATACGAATGCAGAGAGGCACGAGAACGTGGTGTCCGCCCACCTTCGAAGTATGCTTTGTTGCAACCGCCAGTGGAATCGCATCTCCCTCTGGAAGAGGAGGGTTCTTGTCCCACTGTGGATGATAATTCAAACTCAACACTTCCTGAACTGGAGTCCAACTCTTCCTCCAGTACTACCATTCCCACAATAACTGGAACTGAAGATTCGGATGACTTCGTTTTAGCAAATGATGAGATTATGGAGGAACTAAAAGATGGACTGTCCAGAAATGACGAACCCAAGAGAGTGGAGACATCGCATCTTCCAGGTAGCTTGGATGATCTGATAACCATGGATGATCCATTTGATTTGACATCATTAAAGTTGGAGAATTATGCAACTGATTCACTTCAACCTGTGGCTCTGTTTGATGATTTCCATCTTCAGGATTCAACTGGTCCCTTTATGTACTCTGATCTTTTATCAGTCCCAAATAGCGATGATTGGAGTCTGTTTTGATTTAGCTTAGATCCATTCATGTTACTTCTTTGTTGACACAAACATGATATAAATGAACAGACAGCTTGAATGACAATTGCTCATCAAGCATAGCTTCAACTGGAATCACATCCCCTTCATTCACTTCAGTTCCCTTATCTCGGAATAACAACAGCTGCTTCTGGTAACCGACAAATCTCTCATTCTGATAGGGAGTAATCCAATTAATGTCCTGATCTTCGAAAGCATCAATATCACCAATGTAGTACTCAGTCCAAATAACAGTACAATTAAAGGAACCTTTATGTTTAACAGTAGTAGATGACGGTAAACTAACAGAATACAAAGGTTGGCGGTAATCAATTGTCAGAGCAGCATATGGATCTGAAAGACACTTATATTGATACATTGAAAGAGGAAATGGATAGAAAGAATGATTCCAATCCTTTACTGCAGTATTGAAAGCAGTATGAGCAAATCCGTTCACATCCTCAACTTGTCCAAAAGAATCATACAGAGGCTATTTCTTAGAATGAATATAATCTTATACACCTAATTCAATATGCATTATCATGATATTCACCATACTCGGGAATAAGGAGATTGTTGGTGAAAAGTACTCTAGAAATAACGAACATCAAATGAATCAAACCTCTCAAACAATTTACCATACACCAATAGCTGATGGCTTCCATCACTACATGATCTTCCATCTGATAATGATGGAAATCCCATACAATTGTTCCAATTGGTTGATTTGAGAAGAGAGAATGTAAATCAGGATGGTTTGGAGCACCATTGATTAATGCATTCTTAGCTCCATTAGTTTCGAGAATATGTTTCCAAAGATACAAAGAAAGTGTCTTCTGTTCAAATGAATAGATTGGAGTATTCAATCGTTTGGAAAGAGCGGTTGATATCAAACTATCATCTCCAATATCAATAATTAACTCTATCCATCATATTTGAATATCAATCATACCTGATGGAGAATGTGACAGGATTCGATCCATCATCAATGAGAGTTTCTGGTTTCGAATGGAGTCATTATACATTCCAATCAGACTGGGACTCATTAGAAGATGGAACCCACATGAACATTGGAGGGGTTTCATCATTCCACTTTTCACCCTGTTTACATCATTCTTTCTCGCACAACAATCGAATTTCCAGTTTGTATCACTCATATACCCAACTAACTCAACACACTCTTTCAGATCAACAGTGTTAGGAAGACCATAATATGCCTGTAACCAATGATCTTGCCATTTCTGTTTGTTCTCTGCCGATGGTGTAGTGGAATAAGTGTGTTTATCTCCGTAGAGAAAGACTGTCCAACTGAACAGAAGGCCATTTGGACATGATGTGATCGGGATGGAGATATTCAAAAGGTGTTTATTTGTGGTATCTTTAAGGTCCACCGTCGTAAATCGTACAAAGTCTGAACATTTCATTACATCAACATCCGAAGCATGGATCTACTTCTCACTGGATTCACTCGAATATACTGGAATTAAAGTGGTGTATTTGCAGAATTGAGGATCTTTACTCTCCATATGTACTCCCAGAACACTAATTCAGATTTGTTCCTCAAAGCCATACGTTCGATTCTGGAGGGTTGTACGATCATACAGAGAATTAGAACGAACCATCTGTACAAATACATCTGCCTTCTCTGGGATGATGATTGCATTCTTCACAAGAAGTCGTTTCTATTATCACATAGGAGTCATATGGCTACTTTTGCATCTCGGACAGCAATTAGGACTCCTTCACCCAAAAGGACCGTATCCAGAATCTCACTCACCAAAATGTCACACTTCCTTTCCAAATCTAGTAATAACAATGCAGGAACACGAATACCATAATCGGTCTGATTCGAATCACTCTTTACAGTCAACGAGGAACTGTGCTTGTTGATAACTGTGATCACATTAGCAAAGCCATTTTCAACCACATTCTGCTTTGCAACTTCAACCCATTCTTTGAACATCTCACAAGCGTAAACGTGTTCGGCTCCTGCCCTTGCTGCTTGCAATGATAATAACCCGGTACCACATCCAATATCTAGTACATATGGTTTCCGATTATGTTTTATAGTAAAGTCATGAATGCACTCTAAATATCAATTCCAATGATTACACCAACCGGCTATAGCAGCATTATAAACTTCGTTCCGATCTGTATCCTTTAACATTGACGTCATCTGAGACATCCCCATCACACTCTTCAAGACATCTTCCTTAGCTTCTACTCTGTGCCATAAGAGACCTCCAGAAGAGAGATCAAGTGAAGGAGCCAACATAACATCTCTATCTCTTTCAAGAAGGACTTATTTACCCACTTTCCACTCTCATCCGTAGCCATAATCGTTTCGAAGCAATTAGACTGATTCATGACCTCCCTATTCTTCATAGAGCACTATTTCGCCTCACTGGACATCAACTTCTTCCTTTTGCTTTTGGCAAACGATATCACCACCATATTTGTCAATTCCTCCATACATTCTTGAGAACTGATAGTTGATAGATCCCCGCGATTCTAGATTATCATCTTTCCTGTCAAAGTGGAGATGGAAAGAATCTAACAAACAGACAAACAACACAGTAGTACTAAACCACATCATCAAATCCCTCTTCTTGGTAATTCCATACTGAAGTCTTCACTTCTTTCGATGCTATCGATTGTTCAATCTCATCAATGTCCTTTTTGGATCTTGAACGCTTCCGGATCTGGATGGTATTCTTTTCCATCTCCTTATACTAAATCTATAAATCTAAAACGACATTAATACTGTATCAAATGCAGAATCCACAAAAGAGAAACGATTATCCTTTTCAGCTAATTCAACACTACTATTCACAAACTCCAAGTGTATCCAAACACTGAATGTTCATCTAACCTAGCAATATCCTTGGATTCTGCTTCTAGTGCAAGTAACCTTGTCATGTATTGAATGAAGGATACTACAGCGAGACCTAGACTCTAGGGGTCCTTCCATTCTTACCCAAACAAGAAAGAGCGGAGTTGTTGATGCGACCGACATCCTGGTTTTCCCAGACAATCCGTTTTATTAGTTTCTATGAATCATACTGTATAAACAAACAGTACATTATTAAAGGACATTTGTTTTTACAAGAGCATATTTCTGTTTCTTCACTTCTGCAACTACTGAACTAAAAACTGTCTTTGCATATGGCAGATCCACAATGATATTCAGATTTCGATGATCTTTCGGCATCTTTCTACTTTTATCCGCTGTCACCTTTGAGATTCCCTCACTAATCAAATCACAGTGTTTTGCCATATTCTGGTAATATGGAATTTGTGATGTTGGTGAAAAGAATTCAATAAAACCAGAACGAGGTCTCATGAACATGATGTTGACAAAAGCAGCTCCATGCATTCCAAACACCAAATCCGTCCTACTCATCACCTTTACTTGATCTTTAAACGAGATCCCTCCGAAAAACTGAGTACTGAATGATACCTGAAGATTATCGCAATAGTTGAAACGATACACTATCTCCTAAACACTCTTCCAACATCTGTAGAAGCTCATTTTTGTTAATAATCTGTCTCGTTCTCCCTTCTCGCAAAATCAGTAATCCCACCAATTTGAGTGGTGAAGTGGTAGTCTCACTCACACCCACATATTTGTATACTACTTTCTTCACATAGATAGTCTCGGTATAGGATCGAAATAAGTCAAACAGTGGAGTGGTGATCGAAATGAGCATCTATTGAATACACACGTATTCAACCTACTGCACGATGAATATGAATCAAAGTACCACGTGATAATGACCTTCTTGGGATATAAAGTGGTTTTCGTGAGGATGGGAAGATCGAGAGAATTGATAGGAAGAACTGATTGTTCCATGGTGTTGTACTGGAAAAACGATCATCATGAGTTGGATTTATAACAATGAAAGCATCAAACTACAGATAAAAATGATCATAGGACCAGACAAGTGGCAATTCTGTAGAACAAGCAGCAAAATGAACAAAATTCATAATCCATTCAGCATTATGGTATATATTGGAAAATCCTCGTGTTGAGAGAATAGCTACTTGATCATACCAGTTGTTTTGAGGAATAGAGAAAACTTTCTTGCCTTTATTCACAGATGATAGAAGCATGGGTTGGGAAATCGTTTCATTTGTTTGTATTCCTGTGATTGTGCAATCGACCAAATGGGTTTCTACAACTGAAAGGATTCAATAAATCATATACCACCACTAATAGGAATGGGACGATGCAATTTAATTTCATTGAGTCTCAGTTTCAGGGTAATGTCCTCCAAATAACTCCATCCAAATTTGATTGGCATTAAATGATTGCGAACATTCGACTTGACAGACAATTTGGAAGTTTTCGCTCTTAGCTTGAATCGTAGTCCAACTCTTACTTATATCTCTTACTCAAGTCATTCCACGAGACACCAGATACAAATGAAGGAAGTGAAATATTCTGAATGGCATAGTTCGTATATAGTGACGTATTAAATACAGAAGCCGTTGGAACAGGAGCTTTAGACACGATTCCTTCCACTTCCACTTTGGTTTGAATCGTTGGTAGGATTGATGGCACTTGTTCTTCCGAATTCCCTCCATCAATCTCAGAAAATGCATTCCTACTATAGGAATGATACTTCGAAAACACTTGGGCAAGTCTACAGGATCCATTCCAATAACCAATATTTACGATGAAATCAGAATACCATCACAAAAGTAAATTATTGAAACAATGAAAATAACAATGAGGAGTAGTACTGCAGATAGATGGGATCTACGTTTCATTTCTTCATCTATTCCTACATGACATACCCAGACTTCGTCATATCAAAAACAAGTCTATCTACCAAACCAATTCTGGAACAAACACTTTATTCAAGACTTCTTTCAAAGATCTTTTTGTCATAAATACGCAATAAACCATTCACATAATTCCCCATCCGATGATCATCAATCAACGACGATTCCAAACTGTAATGATCAAATTCGGACTTATCTACACCCACAAGTTCACATCCAGACACATTAAATTCAGACACATTCCCTGTTAATCGCTTCTTTACCTCTTCTAGAGCCACATAATCATCCTTCCATGAAGAACTTGGATTATTTCGCAAATGCAAAATCACACCTGGAGGATACAATTGAGGATATGGAAACCAATCGGTATCCTTTTTCGTTCCAGGATCCAATAGAAATCTCTTTGCAAGTGAAATGAATGAAGAAACCGAATCAGTAGCTGATATTACATCGGTTGAAATCGAAGGCAAAAGGGGTTTGTTGATGGATTGGAGATTGTGGAGGAAAAGATCTCGATTCGTTCGTAATTCGGTTTCTAGAGTTTGAGAACGATCAATTAAACTGGTCTGGAGTAACGAAGCCTTCTTGGAAGAATATTCAACGATATCACGACCTGTACTCATATCCATCAGATTCTTTGTATCCGTAATACCAATACCTCGTTCAATCTCTGTATTCACTCGATTCTGAATGTTTTCCACATACATCGAGAGCAATGAGTCGATCGACTTTCGATACTCTTGTATGAGTTTCTTTTCATTTTCTCTGTATTCTGAATACAAACGAGTCTTATTATATACCAATGATATCTCGTTGTTCAGATCATTGTATTCTCGTAGCACAGACTTCATAGAGAAATGAGGTGATAATGGACTCTTTCTTTTGCAATTCCAGGAATAGGAGCCACCTTTCTCCTTCGCATGTTCATGATCACTTCGCATCTCTTTCTTTGTCTGTTCCAATCGTAACATTCCATTTTTGGTATAGCGAGATTCCATCCTCAGAATTGTCTTACCATCTCCACTCTCTGCTTTCTCACTTCCATTCAGCCTCCACCAGTCATCTGGAATCGATGATTTCGACTGTGATAATACTTTCTCAATATATCTCAATGCATCCGCCCATGGTGAATCTTCCAGCCTGTATAACGAAATTATATTGCTGATGATTTTCTTCCAATTGGCATTTGCAAACAAATCATACATTTTATGCATGGCAGAAGAATTCATGCGAGGAACAACATCATGCATGTTCTCTACAGATATCACACAATCTTCCAAACGAGGTAGTAAATCTGCAGAAATGCAAGAAGGGCAAGCAAAACAGTACGCTCGGATGCTCGGATAGGATGTTTGGAGAATAAGGGTTGCAATACTTGCAGCACCTGCGCCTAAACTATGACCAGTGAAGACAAGATGATAATCAGGATATTGAAGGAATGCTTTGTCAATTAGCGGCTTCAGCTTTGTAATAACCTCATTAGCTTCATCTCGCATTCCAGAATGTACTAATCCACCTTGAAGGGAATTTGGTTCAATGATCAAGTCACGAAGTGCATCCAATCCAGATTGAGTTCCACGGATACTCGCTACTACTCTAATTGGAATCATTTCCATTCATTCATACTCCTTATCTTTGTGATTCAAGGCTAAAAAGCATGAAGGATTTCCCACTGTTGCTTCCGAGTTAAAATAGACAATGTCCTTTGGACGTAAACACAATAAATCTGCAAGACGGTCACGATCACTCACATAGGCCCCAAGAGAATATGCTGACATTTCTATCAGCTTTTCTATCTTTATCTACCACTGATTCAGCAACTCTACGACAACATTGGATGGAAGCGGTTGCGCTGTCTGAAAGGCATGTGGTATCTGGAGATAATCGTACCAAGGTTGTTCAGATGCCAGCAAAAACATCACTTGAAGAAAATTCGCATTCATTCTTTCTCCGAACGAATCACACACCTTTTGAAAAACGGGGATCATCTTTCGGATTTGGGTTGCGTACTGCATGATTTAAGACGCAATCAATCCAAATAGAACTCAACTGTATCCTTGAGGGATCCCAACATTCTGATACCATGGTTTCTTATTCTTTCTATGTCTGTCATTGAGATTCTTCATGTGGTGGAAACTCTTATATTGCAATCGTTTTCTGATACTGTTATTTATAGAATAACCATTCTGTACATAATCCCCGTCTTCAACAGCTATCGATGTCTTCAAAACAATGACAAGGAAGGAATAAAGAAATTAATTCGGTTTTGGTAGGATCGTTGTTGCTTCCTGAGAATCAGGGTTGCTGTTGTAATTCAGGATATTCTATGGTTCATATGCGGTCCAATTATTGATTTAGTGTCGGGTTGTCTTTTGGATTTCATTGTAGAACGGGACTGGGTTTGGAAGTACATCTTGTTTTCTCTCTTTGGTTGGTTCATCCTTTCTTTTCTGGATTTGAAAGAGTATATGACTATTGGATCAACAAGAGGCTACTTCCAGTTCAGGAACAGGTTGATCATATCCTTTCTGTCATGCGCGAGTGGAATTGGAGGTGGGTAACAATCGTTGTACAATATGTAATGCTATTTTTCGATAAGAGTGTGGCTCAAATCAATGAAATAGTTCGACAATGAGTGTCATTTTACATGTAGATTAAGAATCGTCCTCCCAGTAAGCATTTGAAGTACATGTGTTTGTTTATACACCATTGATGATATGGTATGATACTTGGTAAAGGATACTTAAGTGTTGAACAAACATATTCAGGGTTATGATGTCTTCAAACGATCCAAAATCTTAGTTGCTTTATTGAAGCAGCCATTGGTATTCTTTCCACATACGTAGCATTTTGGACTTTTCCGATACTGTTCTAACGCACATTTCTCACAGAAATAATGGCCACAACTACCCTCAATGTTCATATTCATGTCTACTTTGTTACTACAGGTTTGACAAATTCCTGACGACAAATAAAACACGCAAAAGGAAGATCTTCTTCATCGCTAGAACTCACTACATACTTGTTATCATCGTCAGCATCCGAATCTACAATTCATTCCCTACATCCAAATATACCTTCACCTCGTTCACGACGCTTGCGTTTCTCTTCCTGTTCTTTTTGCCATTCCTTTTCCTACAAGATAGAGTCCTTTGGATTCCATTACAATCTCCCAACCACTCTTGTAATCGCTTCGATCATGAATGAATTTGCAAGAGTCACCAAAAGAGCAATAACCTGTCTCTTTGTAATCCTTACAAATTTCTACATGTTAACAGAAGAAAAGACCGTTACCTGGTTGATAATCAAAACGGTTTGAAATTGCAATATGGCCCGTACTTCGAATTGGACCTTGTGTTCCAGTAAACTTGTTTGCAGACAACTGATCCTCGGTTTTCATTATGTACTGATGGTATCCTGTAGCTCCTCGGTAAACATTTGCATCCTATTTGTAACAAGAGTGAATAATGAGTTACGAGTTTCTCTCCTTTGGCCTCTGCTTCCTTTTGTAGACGAATTTGGGCTTTCAATTGAGCAATCTTATCACTAAATATCACATAACACATTCATTTGTACTGTTCTTTGTCTTCATAGTCCATTGTCGTCGTGACACCTCCTGATGCTTCGAATCGCTCTTTTGACATATCCGATTTCACATTTCTACTCGTTACAAAGTAAAACAAACGTGCTACACAGTTACCTCCTTAGGCTTCGAAGTTGAGGATGAAGTCATCATATTCACCTACAAATTGCAGTAGAAATCTATTCGTACAGTCTTCACCTTCTTTGCCTCATTCGTCACAACAGTCACGTCATCTTCAGAGCTAACGTCGTCACTTTTACGTAGATTGGAACTTCGCTTTCTCTTTTTGAATTGCAAAGACATTAAAGAATTAGTGCGAACAAACAAATCAAAATTGCGATAGCCCAAACTATTCATCAAAAACAATCCATTCAAATACCCCTGAGGAAACAAGTGAGTCGAGATCAAAACTGTCTTCCTCAAAAACACTGAACGGACGTCGACGCCGTACTTCTGTGACATTTCCTTTGTCTTTCTCAGTGGTCACATCTCTATAGATAACCATAACACCCATGTCTTACGGTAATGGATGTACTTTCTTAATTGATCCATTTCCTTTATCAGCCACCACTTCTACAGTTTGTGGAGTGATATCATCATCATCAAAAACAGACATCGTCTTACTGCTAGTAGAAGGACGTCGTGTCAGGGGAGGAGTACATGAAACTCCAATGATTCGCAAGAACAACCTCCCAACACTAGCAGGATCCTCCTCAAGCTCATCTTCTTCGATTGGAGATAAATCGTCAAGAGTGACTTCCATATCAGAATAGTGAGTTTGAGACTCAGTTAGATGACTCATATATCTGTTGATAAAGGAGATGACAGTGGCGTGAAGGAAATGAAACAGCGTAAGGAAAAGGATATTAGATTGAAATGACAGAAGAGAGAAGACACACAAACACGAATCGAAAACCTCCCTGAAAACATCTTGGAAGAGAATGAGTGAGATACCACACGAACACGAAGATCCCAAAACAAAGGATGAGATAACCAATCCAATAGATATCCCATGATGAGTAGGTGGGAGAATCTTCCACTTTCTCTATTGAGACAATTTCAGGATCCAGGTTATCAGATGAGGGAAAAACAAAAAGGTAGTTACTGAGATTGATTTTATGAGAAAGGAACGATTGCATAAGGCTTTCGTTATCTGGTTGTTCAAATGCGAGATATAGATACTTGATATGAAGATACAGTCGTCGCTTATCTGTTGAATTGTACACAGTTACCCACTTATCCTTTTCATAGGAGGAATGAAGAGACTCGAGCCGTAGTGACAGAGTTGTTCCATTCCACAAACTCAGAATGATGTCAAATGGTTCCTGAGCTTTGGTTGGGATATCCACATCTACTTGAGAAGTGTTGATATCCATGAGCATTGGTTCTGGAGATATTTCTACAGTCTTCACTACTTATTAGAAACGAAAGCAAGAATCACAGAGTAAACCCTCATACCAATTGGGTTCATCAGGAACGACATTATCTGAAATATCTTCCTCACGTTGTGATGTCTGCCGCACAAACAAACATCGATTGCAGATCACATTTGGGAGTTTATCCATCGACCGAATGATCGCTCGAACCACTTTCTCTTTGTGACAACATTTTTTGCACACGATATCTCCACACACTTGACATTGATAGCGGTGGAAAAGACGGATTGGCGATGAACAGATGGAACAGAACTCTTTCTTTCCCATCGCCATAAAGTGAACTCAAATAACGAAGATTATAACATGTAGTTATGTATGATAGAAATCTCTTGCTTTTCGGCCATACCAAAATATCGGTTGCTTTTCTTTAAGACCATTTTTCTCAATCAGATGGAACCCAAAACTCCATCAGAGCATATTAATGTATCACTAGAGGTGGATGGTGAACAGCCACAACTCATATCTGTTGAAGGCGCAATAACGGTTCATCAATTCCGACTTCTGCTATTTGTTAGCAAATTCTGAATCCACTTGACTTTTAGGATCAATATAAAGTACTATCTGAAGATTCGTTTATCTTGATTGATGGCTTTCCGGCCGATGAGCAGACCGTTCTTCGAGATCTATTTCTTGAACCAATT
>JABLTK010063295.1_pt1 | contig 17482 bp, 18 predicted proteins | sample 7160131 | NCBI WGS metagenome assembly JABLTK01 (sample SAMN14651221, study PRJNA627086) | human gut metagenome | isolation source: feces | host: Homo sapiens
GGCCGCCCCAATACTACTAACCCTATAAATAAAAAAGGGAAAATAATAAAAATAATATCAATAATAATACTTTTAATACTAATAGTAATTAGTATATCTTTTGCATTAGGAAATATTGATATAAACCTATTAGGAAGAAGAAATATAAAAATATCTAAATGTGAACTAGATATAAACTTTAAAGAAAGTGAAGAACTAATGCTAGTAAGTAAATATCCTATAATGCCAAGGCAAGCACTTGAAGAGTCTAAACCTAAAACTATAAAGATAACAAATAATTCTACATGTGATACAGCTTACTATAAGATAAATATTAAAGACTTAGTAAACTCATCTATAAATAAAAATATTATTTATTACCATATAGTAGATAAACAAAATACTATGACATATATGGTTGGTGATTTAGATAATAATGGAGAAATAGATAGTGATGATATACAAATTTTGGGATTTTATAGTCATGATGAAAGTCCTGGGGGTTATCCTAATATATTTTTTACTGATAATTTTTCAATTATGAGAGGCGATTTAAATGGAGATAAAAAAATAACGCTCGAAGATTTTGAATTACTCGATCAATATCTTAATAAATCAATAACAACATTTCCGGTTGGTAAACCAGGCGAAGAAAAAACAACAGAGAGAGAAGTGCTTGATGCGAATCCAGATAGCTTTATGATAAGTGATTCTTTGGAAAAGGGTGAATCTCATGAATATGAAATAAAAATATGGATAGATGAAAGTGCAACTAATAATGATTTATTTATAAATGGAGATACAACAAAACCAATAGAATATAAATTTGCACTTAATTTAGAGGCAATTGAAACAGATAGTATGAGTGATGCTACAGAGTTTGCACTCACAAATGTTGGTAAAAACGGTTTAGAAAAAATGACTCACGAAATAGATGATACTTTACAAGTAGATAGTAAGTTTGCAACAGAATATAGATACAGAGGAAGTAATGAAACTGTAAATAATTATGTTATATTTAATAGTGAATTATGGAGAATAATAGGAATAATTCCAACTGAGGATGCAAATGGTAAAGTTGAAAATAGATTTAAATTGATAAAAGCAGAACGTAATAACTTAAGAAATCAGGCTTGGGATTTTGAATGGGAAATACATGGACATGTAGCTAACTGGCCAGTTGCAACATTAAATGAATATCTAAATAAGCAATATTATAATGCTTTAACTAATAATGCTAAAGCTATGATAGGAACAACGAAGTATTACCTTGGAGGGATTTCGTCAGAAATAGGAGACGCAACAATGGATGAAGTGTGGCAATATGAAAGAAAAAAAACAAATGATAGTAATTGTACTTTTGTTAAATCTACGCCAGGCTATTGGTATAAATCAGGACGATGTTATTTTTCTACAATATCTCCGATAATGCAAAACGATGTATCAAAAAAAATCGCATTGATGTCTGTTAGTGACTATGGATATGGAGCCTCAAAAGAATGTGCAAAAACACTTGATAATAAAGTTAATAATGCTTTGTGTCCCGTGTATAATAATTGGCTAGATAAAGATATTAAGAGTGTAGAACCATTGCTTTCCCCTGGTTTTAAAACGAACTACCCAAGTGCTTTTAATTTCTATGTTGAGGGTGATGGCATTATTGAAGATTTTGAAGTTTATGTACCGTGTGGTGATGGGATCCTACCCCGACCAGTACTAACTCTTTCATCTTCAGTTAAAGCATTCGGAGGAAATGGTACAAAAAAATCCCCATATCAATTAACAATAAAATGAAATTAATGAAAAAATTTCTTGAAAAAGTATCTTTTAATATTAAAATTAAACTATAGAAAACTAAAGAGGAGGACAGGTGTAATTGTAGATTTTTATAATAAATTACCCATTTTTTTATAAAAATTATCGAATTATTTTACCCGCTTTTACATTAATTTACATATAAAAATAAAATAGCAGACCAATTGGGAGCTATTTTTTTGTATAATAAAAGTATAAAGATAAAACACAAAAAAAGAGACCAAAACACAATTTATACACGTCTCTTTTTAACCTTTACGAGGTGATTTAATGATACTACTTTATACAGGAGAAGTCAATCTATTTAATGAAAAAAATATAAATAAATGTGAAGAACCAATTGAAGACAAAAAAAGAAAAATCGAAGAATATGAAGAAAATTATAATTATGGATACGTTGAATGTTCAAATTGTAAAAGTATAAAACTAATACATTATGGTACATACGAAAGAAATATCATAGGGAAAAAAGATTTTATCAAAGAAGTTTAACTAAAAAAGGTAATTATTCATTAAATCAGACTGCTAAGAATTGTGGTGTTAAAAACTTTGATAAATTCCATAATGCTGGATACAGAGGACTATATAATGGTGAAACAGCTAATGATATCGCTAAAAGAAAAAAATAAGATACCATGAAAATATTTTAGATAATATGGGTAGTGAAGAATTGGCAGCCAATCTTTTTAGAATAACGCAAACCGAAGCAAAGTTAAAAAAAGATAATATTTATAACGAAAAAGAAGCAAATCATACATATTATAATATTGGAAAAAACATTCGTGAAGTTATTAGTAAGAATGGTGGAACTATGCCAGAAAAATTACCAACACCTAAAAAATATTTAAAAGAATTAGAAAAAGAAAAGAAAGCACAAATAAAAATAGAAACAAAAAAATAAGTTTGGACTTTTTTGATACTAGGTCAAGTAACATCTGATACAGTGGCAATATAAAATAATAATTCTAATTAAGTCTATAAACTTCACATCATTTGTCGAAAGACCCTTAAAGCCTATTAAACAATAAAGAGTTCTAACAACTCTTTTTTTTCATATAATTCCTTAGGGAGGTCTTAAAATGAAACAAATAATACCATTTGAAAAAGACATTTTATTTAAAACTAAGATTGGAGAACTTACAAGTATATCACTTGACAACGACCTAATCTTAAAAGGTGAGGACTTAATAATAGGAAACTTTTATATCAAAGGCACATACAAAATGCTATCATCATCAACCAGTGAAGAAGAATACAGCTATAAAATACCATGTGAAATTCAAATAAGCGATGAATATGACACCTATGACTGTAACATTGACATAGATGACTTTACATACGAAATAAAAAATGATGATACCCTTTATGTGAAAATATCAGTTTCAATAGACAATTTAGTAAAAAAAGAAACACTAAAAGACATAACAGAGCAACTAGAAACAAGAGAAGAACTACCTACTGAAAATTCCACCCCTCTAGTGGAACGCATAGTCCCAGAAACACCAAAAGAAATAAACGAACAACAAGAACAACAAAGAGACATACCAGAAGTAGTGGACGAAAGAGAAAATATTTCACCAATAAATGTCATAAACGACATAAAATCTGACATCATAAAAGAAACTGAAGAAAGATATTTAACTTATAAAGTCTACATAGTAACAGAAGAAGACACCATTGAAACAATAACCGAAAAATACAATGTAACCAAAGAACAAATAAAAGATTACAATGAATTTGACAACCTAAAAGCAGGAATGAAACTAGTAATACCAAGTACTATCAATGATTGATTATAAACTGCTAAAAAAAACAGGAATAAATCCTAAAAGCTTTACCAAGAAAAAAACAGCAACAATAATAAATGACAGATACGTCTTAAAAGACAACAAAAATAACAATCAAATATTTTCATACCTAGAGGCCAGAAACTTTAATCATGTACCTAAATCAATAATCATATCTGACAAATACATCCTTTATGATTATCAAAAAGACTATGAGATATCAAAAGAAGAAAGAGCAATTGAACTAGTAAATCTTATCTCGCTCTTGCACAGCAAAACAACTAGATACAGCAATGTATCACTAGACGACTATAAAAAAATATATGAAAAATATGAAGACAAAATCGAAAAACTATCAAGCTATTACAACGATTTAAATGAATTAATAGACCGTGAAATATACATGTCACCATCTGAATACTTACTTGCTAGAAACATATCGAAAATATATTCCACACTAAACTATTGCAAAAATGAATTAGAAAACTGGTATGAGTTAGTAAAAGACGAAAAGAAACAAAGAGTAACCCTAATTCACAACAACCTTGAACTAGAACACTTAATAAGAAACGAAAACAGTTACTTAATAAGTTGGGATAAATCAAAGTTTGAAAGCCCCATCTACGACCTATACAATTTCTATAAAAAAAACTACGATGACATAGAATTTTCAAGCTTACTAGAACAATATCAAAACAGATATCCGTTAAAAAAAAGTGAACTAAAATTATTTTTTATCATGATTTCATTACCAGAAAAAATAGAATTTGAAAAAAAAGACTACAATAATTGTCTAAAAGTAGATAAACTATTAAATTACATATACAAAACAGACACCATTATCTCACCATATTATCCTAAAGATAAGGAAGAAGAGCAAAATAATTTCTAAAAAAAGAATAATAGCATTCCAAGTTATAGTAAAAAAAATAGTAATTATAGCTTGATAAAAAATAACAACTATCCAAAATGCAATAAGGCCGATGTAGCAACCACTACCTCGTCTTTTGTTTTTACAAGCACTACAATTACACATAAAACTATGTTTATTCATAGCAATCACCTAAAATATTATATGAAAAAAGTTTAATTTTGACAATTTAGTAAATACTAATATTGGTGATAACATGAAAATATTAATAACCGGAGCAACCTCTGGAATAGGATATAACCTAGCTAAAGAACTACTAAAAAGAAAACACACAGTTTATATAACAGTTCATCATAATAAAGAAATAAAAGGAGTAAGAAGAAAACTAAAAAAAGATAATATAAATAAAAATGTCTTCGTCTTCAAATTAGACATAACAAATAAAAAAGACAAACAATTAATAAATAAACTAGACATAGATGTTTTAGTAAACCAAGCAGGAATAGGAATAGGTGGATCGCTTTTAGACCTTGACATAAAAGATATAAGAGAAAATTTTGAAACAAACTTTTTTCAAACACTAGAACTAACCAAAATGTTTATAGACAAAAAAAGAAAACAAAACCAAAAAGGCAAAGTATTAATAACATCATCATTAGCTGGAATAATGCCAATTCCTTTTTTAGGAAGCTATTGTTCCACCAAAGCAGCACTCTTAACAATGGGTTTATGCTTAGACAAAGAACTAAAAAAAAGTATATCAAAAGTAAAACTAAAAATAATTCTGCCAGGAGCATACAAAACGGGATTCAACCAAATAATGATTGAAAACAAAGCAAAAGTTATGGAAGAAAGCGATTATTTCATTGAACCAGAACAAATAATAACAGAAGAAAGACAATTCTTTAATATAATTGAATCTCGAGATCTATCAAGCATTGTCTATCAAATGATTGATGCCATCGAAAAAGATGATAATAAACTACTATATAAAGCCCCATTAAGTCAAAAAATATTTACTAAACTTTACATGTTATTATTTAAATAATCACCATTGTCTCATTTTGTGCTATAATAGATATAGAAAGTGGTGATAAAAAATGACATATTTTTTCGCAGGAATAAAAGGCTCTGGAATGTCAGCTTTAGCATGCATTCTTCATGATATGGGAAACACAGTCCTAGGATGTGACGATGCAAAAGTATATACCTTCACAGAAGAACCATTAAAATCTAGAAATATAAAATGCTATAAAGACGCCGAACAACTAACAAAAGACATGATATTTATATATACAGCAGCCATCCATGACGAACACTATGCTATAAAAAAAGCTAGACAACTAGGATGCAAAATGTATGGTTACTATGAAATGATTGGAGAATTAACAAAAAAATACGATTCTATCTGCATTGGAGGAACCCATGGCAAAACAACAACAACTGCTATGCTAGGACATATAATGCAAAACACAATCGGAGCAAGCTATCTAATTGGCGATGGTACAGGATCAGTTGACAAAACTTCAAAAAACTTCATTGTTGAATCATGCGAATTTGAAAGACATTTATTACTATACAAACCAAAATATGCAATCATAACTAATATTCATTATGATCATGTAGACTGCTATAAAAACATTGACGAAATAATCGAAGTTTTTCAAGAATTTGCCAACCATACCAAAGAAAAAGTAGTAGCATGTGGTGATGATCAAAACGTTAGACAAATAAAATCAGACAAAATGTTTTATTATGGATTTAATGACAATAATGATATAATAGCAAAAAACCTAGACTTAAAAAGTGATGGAAGTAGTTTTGATGTCTATATAAACAATGATTTCTATGGACACTTTAACCTACACATATATGGTAAGCATATGATTTTAGATGCTTTAGCATGTATCGGAATCTGTTATTTAAATAATATAGAAAAGGATGACATAATAAAATATTTAAATGACTTTGGTGGAGCCAAAAGAAGATTTCAAGAAACAAAAATAAACAATGTTGTATTGGTAGACGACTATGCCCACCATCCCAACGAAGTAAGAACAGTGTTAGAAACAGCAAGACAAAAATATCCAGACAAAACACTCGTGGCAGTCTTAATTCCATATACAATATCAAGAACAGCTAGTTTCTATAAAGAATTCGCAGACGTTCTATCCCTAGCAGACAAAGCATTCGTAACAGACATCGAACCAGCTAGAGAAAAACCAGAAGACTACCCAGGAATCACTTCAGACCTAATAATAAACAATTGTAAAAATGCTGAAAAAATAAGTAGTGAAACAATAAATAAACTATACAAATATGACAATGCAGTAATACCATTCATGGGTTGTAAAGATCCAACTTGGTTAATGGATGCATATAAGGAAGGTTTAAAATGAATATAGAAATACTTACCGTAGGTTCCCTACAAACAAACTGTTATATACTATATATAAAAGATGAATGTCTGATAATAGATCCAGGAGCAGACGAAAACACAATAATAAATACTATCGAAGAATTAAAATTAAAACCAATTGGTATTTTACTTACTCATGATCACTATGACCATGACACATATGCAAAATCACTAAGTGAATTATACCAAGTAGAAATATATGATTATAAAAACCTTTTCGAAAAAGAACACCACATCGGCCCATTCAACTTTAAAGTAATCTATACCAAAGGCCACAGTGAAAGTAGTATAACATTCTATTTTGAAAATTATAAAATTATGTTCGTCGGAGACTTTATATTTAAAAACAGCATCGGAAGAGTAGACTTGCCAACTGGCAACTATCAAGAAATGATAGAAAGCATAGAAAAAATAAAGAAATATGACGATGATATAACACTATATCCAGGACACGGAGAAGCAACAACTTTAGGTCATGAAAAAAAACATAATCCATACCTTAAGTAGGAGGAATCCACTATGAGATACTTAATAGCAAGTGATATAGACAAAACATTAATAAAAAACTATAAAACAGACATCTCTGAAAAGACAAAACAAATAATAAACAAACTAAAAAACAATAATAACCTCTTCGTAATAGCATCAGGAAGACCCCTAGAAAATATCAAAAGACTCTATGGAAAAAGCTGTGACTACATAGTAGGATCAAATGGTGCCATCATCTATGACACAAAACATCAAAAAATAATATATAAAAATCCAATAGATAAACAAACATGCAAAGACATAATAAATACCATTGGAGATAACTACGAAAAATATACAATATGTACTAAAAATGGTTGGAATATAAATACAAAAAACACATACACTCCAATCTATAAAGAAGAAAAACTAATCAAAAATATAAACGAAGTAATAAACTATGAAATATATAAAATGGAAATATACTATAAAAACAATCAAACCCTAGAGGAAATAACAAACAAACTAAAAAAATACAAAGACATCGAAGTGATAAAAGTCCAAAGAAGCGAAAGAGGATATATAGAAATTTCCAAAAAAGGAACAGATAAGTACAATGCCCTAAAACAAATAATGAAAATAGAAAACATAGATAATAATCAACTTATTACTTTTGGGGACAATCTAAATGACTATAACATGATAAAAAATGCCTCCATCGGAGTAGCAGTAGAAGACGCTAACCAAGAAATACTAAAAATAGCCAAAGAAACAACAAAACCATGCCAAGAAGATGGAGTATATTATTGGTTAAACAACAATTTTGACTTAGAAAACAATCAAATAAAGAAAAAAAACCAATAAATTTATTGAAAAAGTAAAATATTTATGCTATATTAATATTGCCTACTTTTCATGGCGATGTAGCTCAGCTGGCTAGAGCGTCCGGTTCATACCCGGAAGGTCGGGGGTTCAATCCCCTCCGTCGCTACCATAAAGTTTATTAATCCTTGTACATCAAGGATTTTTATTATGCCTTAATATTTTAAACACACTACCAAAAGAATTATACTTTTTTTAGAAAATAAAAAACTATCTGAAAGCCAAATTATATAAAAAACACCTAATTTACTTGACTTCTAAAAAAATAAATATATAATAAATAACAAACAGTATCAGTCTTTATTATAAAGGAGGTCAATATGGAATACAATGTTTATTGTGATGAAAGTTGTCACTTAAAAAACAACAATAGTCAATACATGTTAATAGGGGCAATATATTGTCCTAAAACTAAAACAAAAAAAATAAATGAATATATTGAACATTTAAAAGAAAACTATAGCTTATCTAAAAATATAGAATTGAAATGGAATAAAGTTGACAAAAAGACAGAAAAACTATATTTAGATATTGTGAACTATTTTTTCAATAATGATGATTTGAAATTTAGAGTTATTGTGATAGACAAAACAAAGTTAAATCATAAAAAATACAATCAAACAGAAAATGATTTTTACCATAAAACATATTATGAAATGCTTAAATATTTAATTATACCAGGGAACTCATATAACATATATCCAGATATTAAAGATACAAATTCATACTATTATCATCAAGTCATGCTCGAATATTTAAGAATAAAAATGTCTGATTCAAATAAAAAAACAATAAGAAAAGTTCAACCAATAAAATCATATGAAGCTCCTATATTACAAATGAATGATATATTAATAGGCGCCCTATCATATTACTACAGGAAATTATCGAGCAATAGAGTAAAAATAAATATTGTTAACAAAATTAATAAACTATATCAAAATAGTTTTGATTCATCATCGAATTATAATAATACAAAATTTAATATTTTTATTTGGAAGTCAAGAGATGAAATTGAATAATAAATGTGGCCTGAATGGACCATTATCTACAAACACAACCGATGATGAATTATATAATTATTTTATAAAAAATATATATTATGGAAATTTAAAAATAAATGGAATGAATATTAAAGTATTTACTACACCATTTGAGGACAATAAAATGCAGGGATACTTTCATTTGACTACCAAAACACAAAAGAAATTGGGATTAAAAATAAGAATGAAAGAACCAAGGGCATATTTTATCAATTATATTGTTCCTATGATTAACAATTATCAAAAATGTTCTACATGTGATGACCTAAAATGTAAAAAAATAAAAATATGGACTGCACTACATAAGAATACAAAAAGAACCAAGCTATTGTTTACTGATGATAAATATAGTTATATAATTATTCTAGAAAAGAATAAAAATGATATGTATATTATTAGCTCATATTTAATTGATGAGCCAGGTTATTTGGAAAAAATATTAACAGAATATGAAAAAAATAAAAAAGCTTCTTAATAAAAAGAAACTTTTTAATTTTACAAAAACGGATAACGCAACCAATAAATGGTTGCGTCTCCAGGACTCATATAACACTTGGTCATTGAGTAACTAAATTATAGCACAAAAAATTAATAAAGTCAATTCCATGGATTTCATCATTTGTACTACTATTATATAGTATTACCAAATAATAATAAATATTAACTCTTTAAAAAAATATAAGATAAATTGTCAAATTTATACTATAATTTAATTAAAACTTTCTATAAAGCCCTATAACCTTACCAAGAATAGTAACATTATTTAAAATGATAGGTTCCATATAATCGTTTTCAGGTTGTAATCTGAAATGACCATTTTCTTTATAAAAAGTCTTAACAGTCACTTCATTATCATCAGTAAGAGCAACCACGGTATCCCCATTTTTAGCATCTTTACATCTTTCAACAACAATAATATCCCCATCATAAATACCAACATTAACCATTGAATCACCACTTGTCTTTAAAGTAAACACTTCCTTCTTACCATTAATCATTGTAACAGGAAGGTCAAAATACTCATTTGGTTGTTCAATAGCCTCAATTGGATTACCACAAGAAGCCTTTCCTAAAAGAGGAACAGAAACAATACTTTCATTTCTCTTGTCATACTCATTTGGTACAAGAATCTCAATAGTTCTATTTTTTCTATTATCTTTATTTATATAACCTTTACTTTGTAAATTATCCAAATGAACTTGCACAGTTGCAGTACTACTTAAACCAGTAGCTTCACATAAATCCCTTACAGTAGGTGGATAACCTTTCTTAGCCATATACTTTTTTAACTCTCTTAAAACTACTTCCTGCTTATTAGTTAACTTTTCCATAATATACCTCCTTCTTCATTTTTTATTATACATTACAAATAATCGTTTGTAAACACTAAAATTTTCATTTTTTCAAGAAATCAAACTTTAATATTTACTTTTGAATATTTTATGATACAATATAAATGTATTAAACAAGTGCGAAGATAAGGCTCGGAACCCTTTAGCACATAAAAAAAAGAGATTCTTAAGGAATAAGTAAAGTGGAACCGCGGATACAATTCGTCTTTACGCATTTTTTAAGATTTTTATTTTTATAAATACTATAAAGCTTTGTAGAAAATACTTAACTTTATTATAAGGAGGAAAAAAATATGGAAATGGAAAAAATGGTTAATTATTGCAAAAACTATGGATTTATATTCCAAGGAAGTGAAATATATGGAGGATTAGCCAATACTTGGGACTACGGACCACTGGGAGCAAGACTAAAAAACAATGTCAAAGATGCTTGGAGAAAGAGATTCATACAACAAAGAAAAAATGCCTATGAAGTAGATGCAGACATCCTAATGCATCCTAAAGTATGGGAAGCATCAGGACACCTATCAAGCTTTTCAGACCCTTTAATAGATTGTAAAGAATGCAAAATGAGAGTACGTGCTGACAATTTAGTAAATGACTTTACCGAAACATCACTCGGAGACACTCTAGACGAACAAGAGTTAATCACATACATAAGACAAAACAACATACCATGTCCAAAATGTGGTAAGACAAACTTTACTGACATCAGACAATTCAATCTTATGTTTGAAACATATCGTGGAGTAACCAATGATTCCAAAAGTGCCATCTATTTAAGACCAGAAAATGCTCAAGGAGAATATGTTAACTTTTTAAACGTTCAAAGAACAATGCGCGCAAAACTACCATTTTCAATCGGTCAAATAGGGAAGGCCTTTAGAAATGAAATCACCCCAGGAAACTTTACATTCAGAACAATAGAATTTGAACAAATGGAATACCAAACATTCTGTAAAGAAGGGACAGACAGTGAAATCTATAATTACTTCAAAGAATATGGTAAAAAATTCTATATGGATTTAGGTATAAAAGAAGAACATCTAAGATTCCATGACCACGAAAAATTAGCTCACTATGCCAAAGAAGCATGCGATATCGAATATAAATTCCCATTTGGATGGGGAGAAATAAATGGGACCCATAATCGTACTAACTTCGACTTAAAAAACCATCAAGAAGTATCAAAAGTTAAACAAGAATATTTAGACCCAGAAACAAATGAAAAATTTATTCCTTATGTAATTGAATCAACATATGGTCTAGATAGAACAATCTTGGCTCTTTTATTCGAAGCATACGAAGAACAACAATTAGAAAACGATGCAAGAGAAGTTTTGCATCTAACCCCATACCTTGCCCCATACAAAGTAACAGTTTTACCACTAGTAAAAAAATATCATAGTGAAAAAGCAAACGAAATATATGAAAAATTAAAAAATGAATTTATGACAACATACGATGATGCAGGCTCGATCGGAAAAAGATACCGAAGAAGCGATGCCATAGGAACACCATTTGCTATTACAATCGATGACGAAACCATAAACAACAACACTGTAACTCTAAGAGACAGAGATACTATGCAACAACAAACAATGACAATCGAAGAAGTAATAAACTATATACAAGAAAGAATAAAGTTCTAATACAAAAAGTTTATTCTTTTTTTGTTTTACATACATATCAAAACGGAAACCTATAAACAAATCCAGTCTTCATTCTCACATTCTGCTTTACTTTTTCCAAAAATTATGATATAATCATACTACTTTTTGGAGGTATACTATGAAAAGAAACGAAGAACCACTAAAACAATACTGCTTAGATATAAAAGACATCGAAGTCCTAACACCAGAAGAAGAAAAAGAACTATTCATAAAATATAAAAAAAACAATGACCTAGAAGCCCGTGACAAACTAATTATAAGCAACTTGAAATTAGTAAGAAAAATGGCTAGCAAATACCAAATCAACCAAATCCCAATAGACGACATAGTCCAAGATGCTAATATTTATTTATTTAAGCTAATAGACAACTTTGACATTGAAAAAGGATACAAATTTTCAACATACGCTTATGCATGCATATACTATAGAATGCAAAAAATTGTAGATAAATATCTCTCACCAGACTTCGGCGAAAAATACAAAGCAGAAACAAACAAAATACTCACCTTTTACTATGAGTATATAAAAGTAAACGGAACAAAACCAACCTATCAAGAAATTGCAGACGAAACAGGAATGAAAGTAAAAAAAGTAGAATACTTACTCAGTCTGCTAGCAAGTAACTCTTCACTAAATGGAGTAGTACAAGACAACTACTATGAAACTGAAAATCAAGACGACTTTGAAAGCTTAGACATTTACATGAGCTATAACTACGTAAAGGATGAAAGCATAGACATTGAAAAAGAAGTATATGAAAAAATAGATTATGAGCTATTAAAGCAACACATCATAAATCAAAAAAACCTAACAGCTAAACAAAGAGAAATTATAATTCTCCGCCTAGGTCTAAAAGAAAGTGCAAAAACCTATGATGAAATAGCTAACAAACTAAAAATAAGTAGAAACTGTGTCTACGAAACAGCAAAAGCAGGACTAGAAAAAATAAGAGCAAATCCCAAAACAAAAGATTTTAGATAAAAACCTAAAATCTTTTTTACTTTGTAATATTCTTTTTTACAATCTTAGCAATATATTCCTTATCACTAAGCTTTAAATCACTCCAGAATAATTCAAGAATAACTCCAAGTCCAGGTAAAACAATCTCATCATTAGTTTTAACTGACTCATTAATCGTGCTTATTATTCCCTCATAATCATCATTCTTAATATTATCAATAACATTCTTTCTAATACTTAAATCCATATATATCACCATTTATATTATGTGAGAATGTAAAGTTTTTATACATTTTTTCTAATTATATTGAATAATATTTTAAAAAATTATATAATTATTTCAGGAGGGATAATATGAATTATTTTATCATTGCAATAATAGCAATCATTGTACTATTAGTTATTTATATGATTAGTACATACAACGGATTAGTTTCCCTAAGAAACAAAAAAGATGACCAATGGTCACAAATTGATGTTCAACTAAAAAGAAGAGCTGATCTAATACCAAATTTAGTTGAAATCGTAAAAGGTTACGCAAAACACGAAAAAGAAACATTCGAAGAAGTAATAAAAGCAAGAAGTGCCTATACCACAGCAAGAACACCAGAAGAAGAAATGAAAGCAAGTGGAGAAATAACTCAAGCATTAAATAAACTTTTTGCCCTAGCAGAAGCATATCCAGAACTAAAAGCAAACGAAAACTTCTTAGGGCTACAAAAAGATGTATCAGACACTGAAGACAAAATATCATACGCTAGACAATTCTATAATGATTCAGTACTTACATATAACAATAAAGTTCAAATGTTTCCATCAAATATAATAGCTAATATGTTTAACTTTAAAAAAGCAACTTTCTTTGAAATGGACGAAAAGGAAAAAGAAGCACCAAAAATAAGTTTCTAGACTTACATTGTAAGTCTTTTTTGAAAGGAGAATAAAATGAAAAAATTAAAATATCTTCTACTAGCACTATTCTTATTACCATTAACTGTATATGCAGATGACATCTACAATAGAAACATGGACATATACATAACAAAAGAAGGAAATGCTAATATAACAGAAACATGGACAGTAAAAGCCGATTCCGGTACTGAATGGTACATAACTCTTAAAAATCTAGGAAACATGGAAGTATCAAACTATAAAGTTTGGATGGACAACAAAGAATTAATAAACCAAAAAAAATGGAACATAAACGCTTCATTACAAGAAAAAAGTAATAAATACGGAATAAATAATATAAGCGATGGAGTAGAACTATGCTTTGGAAAAACCAACTATAAAAAACATACATTTCAAATAAAATATAACCTATCAAACATAATATTTAATACCGAAGACGCTCAAGTTCTGTACAACACTCTAATACCAACAACAACCGCTGATAACTTTGATATAAAAATAACTAGCTACTATAAATTTCCAGATACACTAGATGTATGGGGCTATGGTTACAAAGGATATGCCTATGTAAAGGACGGTTACATAAGACTAACAACAGATTATGCACTATCAAATGAATACGTGACAGCACTAGTAAAATTTCCGAAAGATACATTCACTACAACAAACACTTATGAACAATTCCAAACATTTAATAACGTCCTAAAAACTGCCAAAGAAGGTACATTCGAATATGACTATAGCGATTCAAAAACCGGAAAAGATTACTTTAATATAATAATTGGTCTAATAGCCTCATCAATAACACTATTCACAATAATAGCAGTCGCATTAGGGGGCAAAAAATACATCTTTAGAAACAATAAAAAATTACCCAAAAACAATGAAATAAACTACTGTAGAGAAATACCATGTAACAAAGACCTAAAACTAGCATACTATCTATCAACAAAATATAACCTTGTATCAAGAAAAACAAACCTTCTAGGGAGCTATCTTTTAAAATGGATAAAAGAAGGTAAAATCACTATCAATAAAAACGGCAAACAAAATGTAATAATTTTCAATAGACAAGATAACCCAATAGATAATGATGAACAAACAATTTATAATATGATGTATGCTGCCAGTAACGATGGCATTCTAGAACAAAAAGACTTCAAAAACTATTGTGCTAAAAACTATGAAGAAGTCCTAAACTTCTTTGAAAATACCCTTGCTAATATTGAAAAAGACTTAATAAACGAAGGCAAGATAATCACTGAAAACAAGAAAAAATTCATATTTAACAAAAAGTACTATGTTCTAGACGATTCTTTATACAATGACACAATAAAATTAAAAGGATTAAAAAAATATTTTAAAGAATTTGCAAGAATGTATGAAAAAATGCCAATCGAAGTACACCTATGGCAAGAATACTTGATTTTTGCTCAACTATTTGGAATGGCAAACAAAGTAGCAAAAGAATTTAAAGACATTTACCCAGACGTAATAACAGATGACATGTATGACAACATTATATTCACAAATGCTATATATACAGCAGGAATGATAAGTGCCAATTCTGCCAGAAGCGCTGCAGAATCATACTCAAGCGGAGGCGGAGGCTTCTCATCAGGCGGAGGTGGTGGAGGCTCATTCGGAGGCGGAGGCTCATCCGGAGGCCGTTAATAAAAAAGCAATCAATGCTTTTTTATTTTGGTCTTTTTTTCGCCATCAATAGCTATAATAATACCAAGTATAATCATAAAAGAAATCAAACTAGAACCACCATAAGAAATAAAAGGAAGAGTAATACCAGTAATAGGTAAAATTCCTACAGTCATACAAATGTTCTGTATCTGTTGATAAATAAAAACCCCTAAAAACCCAATGCACACCAACTTCTTAACACAATCATTATTCTTCTTCGAAGTCTTAATAATAAGCATATCGAACAAAACAATCCCAACCACTAAAACAAGAATACCAAATAATCCAAAAATTGACGCAAAAGACGCAAAAATAAAATCAGTATGCCCCTCAGGAAAATATAAAAGAATATTACTAATTCCATTACCAAAATAACCAGAAGAAGAAATAGCGATAAGAGAGTTAGTAAGTTGCATCCCACTAGAACTCTGCCAATCAAGAATTCTATCAAACCTATAAAAGAAATTACTACCAAAAATACTAATAAATAAATCAGTACCAAACAAATATAAAAAGAAAAATCCTCCCCCAAAAACAATAGCCAAAATAAGTAAAAGAATAAACCACTTATAACTGATTCCAGAACAAAATAACATAACAAATCCAATAATTAAATAAATTAAAACCGCCCCAGTATCAGGCTCTAAAAAAGTAATCAATGAAGGAATAAGAATAATAACCAAAACCTTTAATATTAAAATAAACTCACTCTTAGAAGAACTAATATCATTATCAATAACCTTAGCAATCAAAAGAACCAATCCAATCTTCATAAACTCACTAGGTTGAAAAGAACCAAACAAAGGAACATTAAACCAAGCCTTAATACCATTTATCTCTTCCCCAACAAAAAGCACTAGTAAAAGAAGCAAAATATTAACCAGATATATATAAATACTATATTTAAGAACTTTAGAAAACCCAATCTTCAAAATAAGAAAAATCAAAGCCAATCCAAGCACATAAAAACAAACCTGTCTAACAACAAGAGTAAAAGGATTACTATATAAAAAACTAGAAAAACTATAAATTGATGTAATACTACATACAAAAAATAATACTAGTAAATAAAGATAATTTTTATTAATATTTAAACTTTTTTTCATACTATTAGTATTATAAAAAATAATAAAATTTATACAAAAACATATAATTAACCAAAAGGAGAGATTATATGGAAAAAAAACCAAGCATATTTAAACCAAGTTTTACAAATAAAATAAACAATAATAGAAAAGTATATTATTCATTCATCGAAGAAGAACAAAATATTAAAAATGAAACAAGAACAACAACACCATCAGAAAAACTAAAAGAACTAATGAACAAAGATGGCTATATATTTAATAAAAATGTAATAATAAAAACCAATCAAAACACCTATGATACTAGAATAGCGGGAAAGATAAATGACAAAATAGTAACAATAAAAGGAGATAGTATAGATATAAAAGACATAAAGGAAATAATTGAAAAATAATATTTTAATATAATAAAAACTCAATATTATTGATAAATAAACAAAAATTAATACTACTCTTTATCAAAGAAAATCTTATTAGATTTACATGTAAATATCAAATACAAATTTAATCGTATTTCTAAATACAGCTATCCTTAGGATA
>JABLTK010013392.1_pt1 | contig 17451 bp, 13 predicted proteins | sample 7160131 | NCBI WGS metagenome assembly JABLTK01 (sample SAMN14651221, study PRJNA627086) | human gut metagenome | isolation source: feces | host: Homo sapiens
AACCCCCGACCCACGGCTTAGAAGGCCGTTGCTCTATCCAACTGAGCTACAGACTCATGAAAGCGGGTGATGGGAATCGAACCCACGTATCTAGCTTGGAAGGCTAGTGTTCTACCATTGAACTACACCCGCATATTGCTTAACAGTGTTTAAATCTGCGTCGGGGTGACAGGATTCGAACCTGCGACCTCTTGATCCCAAATCAAGCGCTCTAGCCAAGCTGAGCCACACCCCGAAAGGTCTTTATCTCTGACGCAAGACCTATTATACGAAAATGCCCCTGCTTTGTCAACAACAAATTTCATTTTTTTTTCAATTTTTTTTCGGAACCCTAAAAAAGCCCGGATTTACAGGCTTTTAAAGAACTCATTAACGGAAGCCGGACATTCTATCATCGGCAATTACATTTTAAAGATTCGAAAACTAAGAACACATTAAAGGCGCTTTTTCTGAAAATAATTTTATGATTCGTTAATAAATACATAATACATAATAATAAAAGGGGGGCAGTTAATAAATTAATGAATTAATTAACAAGAACCGGTCAGACTTTTTCTTTGACATTTTTATAAGGGATAGTATCAATTCAGTTTTTTCTTTGACATTTTTAGAAAGAATAGTATCAATTCAGGTACAAGTTTTTTTGACGCAGTATGATAATTGTGATAAAAATATATAGGACAATCATAGACACAAAAGATAGAGGACAGGAATCATGAGTAATTTTATTTTTAGTATTAATGCAACATTTCCAATATTTTTGGTTATCTTGTTAGGATGGTTTCTGAAGCGCATCGGACTTATTACAGATGAATTTGCCGAGGTGGCAAATAAATATGTGTTCAAGGTATCCCTTCCGGTGCTGCTGTTCAGAGATATTGCCACAACCTCCATATTAAAAGATATGAACATCCAGTTCGTGGCGTTTTGTTTCATTGCCACATTCATAATGTTCACCATATGTTACGTATTTGCAAGGATATATTGTAAAGATAAGAATATGGTGGGAGCATTTGCCCAGGCGTCTGCCAGAGGAAGTGCAGCAGTCCTTGGAATTGCTTTTGTTGAAAATATATGTGGCAATTCAGGAATGGCACCACTCATGATCGTGTCAGCAGTGCCTTTGTTTAATATTTATTCGGTTGTCATACTTACCGTGTGCGGAAGAGACAGCAAAAAAGGAAAAGAGGGTATAAAGAAGGCGTTCTTTAATATATTGAAGAATCCCATCATAATAGGAATTGTTTCAGGAGTGCCATTTTCACTTTTATCTGTGAATATTCCGACTATTCCTATGAAAACTATAAATTATATAGCCCAGACCGCAACACCTGTCGCCTTGATTGCTATCGGTGCGGGCTTTAATACAAACGAGGCACTTGCCAAGATAAAGCCGGCAGTAGTGGCGTCGGTGATCAAGCTGGTGATACTGCCGGCAATTTTCCTGCCCCTTGCCATTATGTTTGGCTTCAACTCTTCGGAGATCATTGCCATACTCATAATGGTAGGTGCACCGACTACAATTACCTGCTATATAATGGCAAAGAACATGGAAAATGACGATGTGCTGTCCTCAAATGTAATTGTGCTAACCACCCTTCTTTCATCGGTGACACTTACATTGTGGGTATTTGTGCTTAAAAGTCTTGGGTATATTGGATGATTCTTAACGTGCATAGAAAATACGTTAAAAAGTTTATCGTAATTAAAAACTTACGTTAAACCTACTTAAATTATTTTTAGATAAGTTGTTTTGTAAATAACAAGTAAAGTATCATAGGTGTTAATGGGCCGGGTGTTGATAATATTTGCCGATTAATACCCGAACAGGAGGTTGAAATGATCAGAAGGAAGAATGTTGTGCTTATAGGTATGCCGGGCTGCGGCAAGAGTACCATAGGAGTTGTGCTTGCAAAGGTTGTGGGTGCCAGATTTATTGATGCGGATCTTCTCATTCAGGAGAGTCAGGGGATGCTGCTTAGAGATATAATCGCCAGGTACGGGGACGATGGCTTCCTTAAGATTGAAAATGATGTAAATAAGTCCATTGAGACGGAAAATGCAGTTATTGCCACCGGCGGAAGTGCGGTGTACTGCACCGAGGCGATGGAGAAGTACAGGGAAAATGATATCGTCGTCTACATCAGGCTTGAATATCAGGAGCTGGAGAAGCGACTTGGCAATCTAAAAAGAAGAGGCGTGGTGCTTAAGGATGGTCAGACCTTAAAGGATCTGTATAATGAGCGTACTCCGCTTTATGAGAAATACGCACACATAATAGTAGACTCAGATAACATGAGCGTTGAGGAGCTGATGGATGCCATTTGTTCGGAACTGCATAAAATCGGAACAATTATATAGGCATAAAAGCAATCGGAGGTTCAGGCAAGATTTGTATCTGGAGTACAGCATTGTAACAACATGTACAGTTTTTGGTGCGGCATTGCCGTGGGACGCAGATATAAAACATTATTGTAAAATAAGCATATAGGCAGGGAGTTGAAAGCATGGAAGTATTTAAAGTTATAGGTTATATTTTATTACTGGTGGCAGGCTTTGTATTGCTGGTTAAAGGCGCAGACGTGTTCGTAGACGGAGCGTCAAAGATTGCGGTAAAATGTAATATCCCCCAGATGGTGGTCGGACTTACGATAGTTGCTCTTGGAACCAGTGCTCCGGAGGCAGCCGTAAGTATCAAGGCAGCATTTGCCGGAGTTGCGGATATGACCGTGGGAAATATAGTAGGAAGTAATATCTTAAATATCCTCCTTATCCTTGGTATGGCAGTGCTTTTTGCACCACTACCTATAAAGAAGAATACTCTAAGGATAGACATACCTATAGTTGTGGTGGTTACGCTGGCAATGTTCTTCCTTGGATATTTTGATGGCAGATTAAGCAGGTTTGACGGAGTGATAATGTATATAATGCTTATTGCGTTTATAACATATCTTATTGTGACAGCTAAGAAAGGTGGTTCGGATGATGATTCCATCGTGCTTACTGAGAAGGATAAGACTTGGAGACTTATTCTGTTTATATTGCTTGGCGCGGCTCTGATCGTTGCAGGCAGTGAGCTGACCGTAAGATCTGCAAGCTTTATAGCAGGTAAGTTTGGAATGTCCGACAGGCTTATAAGTCTTACTATTGTTGCATTCGGAACATCACTTCCCGAGCTGGTTACATCCTGTGTGGCAGCAAAGAAGGGACAGGCAGATATCGCAATAGGAAACATAGTGGGAAGCAATATCCTGAATATATTATTTGTTGCCGGAACCACAATGCTGATTTCACCGGTAGCATTTAATAAAGAGTTCCTTATGGACAGCATGGTTGCGGTTTTAGCTGCGGTGATATTGTTCGCGTGCTGTGTGAAGGATAAGAGGCTCAGCAGAAAAGAAGGAATATTCATGCTTATAGTATATGCCGTATATTTTGCGTATATCATGGTTAAAAACTATGCGGCGTAGAACCCCAATCTCCGGTTTTTGAACTGGTATGCAGTGGCAGCCTTTTGCCAGAGGGAAAACATCAAACAGACAGGCTGTAAATGGTCTGATGATAAAGAAACATGGAGGCAGATGGTATGGAACCAATAGATTATATAGTTGAGAGCCTGGCTGGAGACTATGCTTATCTCAAAAGGATCGACAAGGAGGACGCAGAGCTTAAGTGTGTTGCGAGAGCACTTCTTCCGGAGGCGGTCAGAGAAGGAAGCAGGCTTCATTACGAAATGCTGGAGTATAGCATGATGTAGAAGTAAAATAAATTTATAGAATAAAAAGTGCAATACATTTGATAAATTCATATAGTAAACAGCAGAATATATTCAATAGATTTATGTGATAGAAAAATATGTTTAATAAGATAGTCCACAGAATAAGGTCAGTCCCATTATCCGGGAGCCATTATTCTGTGGACTTTTTTGTTATGGAACTAGTCAGGTGCAACATGCTTGCTTGCATTCATACTTGTATTTGAGGACTGCTGATCGGACAATAAAATATTTTATTACCGGGCAACAAGGAAAATACAATTATACGAAAAAAAGGTTGACGGAAGGTTCATTCTTAAATATAATAGAACTTGCCGGTTTAACGCGTAAAAGCGTTGAAGTTATATAGCTTTAAATGAGCAACGGCTTCCCGGAAAATATACAAAACGAAAATGGGAGGGTATTATGATTCTCAAGGTTATTATGCTTGTTGTGTTCTTCGCCATAATGATAGGCGTAGGATTTTATTCAAGAAAACAGGCAACAGATGTTAATGGATTTGTACTGGGAGGAAGATCTGTAGGTCCGTGGCTTACTGCATTTGCATATGGAACTTCTTATTTCTCCGCAGTAATATTTGTAGGTTATGCGGGACAATTCGGGTGGAAGTACGGTATCGCGTCCACATGGATAGGTATAGGAAACGCGGTTCTTGGTTCTCTTATTGCCTGGGCAGTTCTCGGAAGAAGAACCCGTCTTATTACCCAGAAGCTGGACTCACGTACAATGCCTGAGTTCTTTGAGAGAAGGTACAACAGCAAATCACTTAAGCTTGTATCATCCCTTATTATATTTGTGTTCCTTATTCCATATACAGCTTCATTGTACAACGGTCTTTCAAGATTGTTCGGAATGGCATTTGAAATTGACTATAAGGTATGCGTTATTGCCATGGCAGCACTTACAGGTATATATGTAATTGTCGGTGGATACATGGCAACAGCCATCAACGACTTCATACAGGGCATCATAATGCTGTTTGGTATCGTTGTGGTTATTGCAGCAGTCCTTAAGAATTACGGAGGACTTACAGGTGCCCTTGATAAGCTTGCAAATGTAAGTGATCCTGCAGTGTCATCAACACCGGGTGTGTTTGCCTCCTTTTTAGGGCCGGACATCTTTAATCTTGTGTGTGTAGTAATCCTTACATCTCTGGGAACATGGGGACTTCCACAGATGGTGCAGAAGTTCTACGCTATCAAGGATGAGAAATCCATCAGGACAGGTACGGTCGTATCAACAATATTTGCAGTTATAGTAGCCGGAGGATGTTATTTCTTAGGCGGTTTCGGAAGACTTACTGACACAGATGTGGCGGCAGAGGGATTTGACGCTATCATCCCACACCTTCTTGAGTGCCTGCCACCTATACTTATAGGACTTGTAGTAATACTGGTTCTTTCAGCTTCAATGTCAACACTTTCCTCACTGGTACTTACCTCAAGCTCAACACTTACTATTGACTTTATCAAGGGAACTATAGTTCCTAAGATGTCAGAAAAGAAGCAGGTACTTACCATGAGGATTATGCTGGTGGTATTCATAGCAATATCCGCAGTGATCGCCATAGTGCAGTACTCAAGTAAGATAACCTTCATCGCTCAGCTTATGGGCGTATCATGGGGAGCACTTGCAGGTGCATTCCTTGCACCATTCTTATACGGTCTCTACTGGAAGAAGACCACAGTTGGTGCGTGCTGGGCAAGCTTTATATGGGGCGCAGGAATAATGACATTGAACTTTATCAGCAACACATGGCATGTATTCTCATTTCCGGCACAGATACAGTCACCTGTAAATTGTGGTGCACTTGCAATGGTTGGCGGACTTATTATCGTTCCGATCGTGAGCCTTGTAACACCAAAGCCAGACCAGAAAATGGTAGAAGAAGCATTCTCATGCTATGATGAGACAGTAACAGTCGCTCATAAGAAGGCACTTGATTAAGAAGTAGAACGGCAGCCCACAGCACATTATTTGACCTGGGCAAATGCTTTTATAAAACGGACGCAAAAAATTTAGGGGCTATATAGTCTTAGTGACACGCATTTGCTATGTTCACTGCAGACTATAAGCCCCTTATTTCTTACTGATAAAGGAGAAGAAAAATTTAATTGTAAAATTTAATCACATTATAATAGTTTGCTGATATAAATTGACGTGTCAGTTAAGAGGTTTTTATTTGAAACTTTATTTGTCCCTTTGTACAGTTGCAAAGGCTGAAGATATGTGGTTCGCAGTGACAATAGTGAGGCTTTCGTTATGACGAACACGCTAACAACGACAGCGGGCACCTGTTTGAGTCCCAAAGGGACGAGTTGTGCAGGAGCTGGAGTGTAAAGGTGCGTGTGAGGAGTAGAAAACGAACGTGTCAGTAGAACCATATATTTATCAGCCTGCAATGTCCGGTAAGCAAAAAATATAAATTCTTGAAACCCACCCATTATTATGGTAGTATTACTCGTGGGTAAGTGTCCTTGCAGGGAACACCCTCATATAAGAAGAAAACCACAGGATCGGAGGTTGAGTTCATGATCAAGCTTTATAAGACAGAGCAGAAGATAATATCGGAAATAGACAGCTATGAACCGGACGCATGGATCCAGCTTACTAAACCCACAGTGGAAGAGAGCCGCTTTATCGCAGAGAAATTCGACATTGATCTGGCAGATGTAAGAGCCGCCCTCGATGATGAGGAGAGTTCCCGTGTGGAGGTAGAGAAGAATTACACCCTCATACTTGTGGATATCCCATCTATAGAAATAAGAAATGACCGAGAGGCGTACACCACAATCCCTCTTGGTATCATATTGTTAGATCAGTACATAGTCACTGTGTGTGCAGAAGAAACTCCGGTTCTGGAGGCATTTGTAGAGAGAAAAGTCAGAGATATCAGTACAAAGAAGCGGATGCGGCTCATGTACCAGATACTCTACAGGAACTGCATGACCTACCAGTATTACCTTCGAGTAATGGACAGACGGAGGATAATCATAGAGCAGAGAATCCAGGAAGAGACCGAGGATGCAGATCTCATAGATCTTCACGAACTGGAATCTAACCTTGTTTACTTCGCCACATCACTCCGGGCAAATGGCGTAGTTCTTGATAAGCTTACAAGATACAGCAGTATAAAGCAGTATCCTGAGGACAGAGAGCTTCTCGATGATGTTGTTGTGGAGAACAAGCAGGCTATCGAGATGACAACTATCTACAGAGATATCATAAACGGTACAAGAGAGCTTATGACTACCGTAATCAATAACCGGCTTAATAATGTAATGAAGTTCCTTGCAGCTATTACCATCGTTATGGCAATACCGACTATTATTTCGGGTATATACGGAATGAATGTGAGTGCCAAGTGGATGCCCCTGGCAAATACACCTTATGGATTTGAGATCGTGTGCGGTATCATTCTTTTGGTGAGTATACTTATTGCGTTGATATTAAAGAAGAAAAAGATGCTTAAGATGTGAGTGGTATGGATATATATTTCCCTGATTATTATAACAAATTCAGATGTCTCGCCGGGAGCTGTCCCGACACCTGCTGTGCAAAGTGGCAGATAGTCATAGATGACAGGACCCTCGCCAGATATGACAAAGTGGAGGAACCCTTCAGGACGAGACTTAAAAATTCAATAGATCACAAAGAAAAGGTGTACCATCAGATAAATGACCGGTGCGCCTTCTTAAATGAAGAGGGATTGTGCGACATCCACAGTGATATAGGTCCTGAGTACCTGTGCAGAACCTGCAGGGTGTATCCAAGGCATATTGAGGAATTTGAAAATGTCCGTGAGAAATCCCTTGCTCTGTCCTGCCCTGAGGTGGCAAGGCTGCTTCTGTCCCATAACGGGAAGGTTACCTATCTCCATAAAGAAAATGATAGATCAGAAACCTATGAAGAATTTGACAATCTTCTATATGGTATTTTGTGCGATATAAGATCACTTATGGTGGATATTATCCAGAAGAGAGAGCTGGATATCAGTACAAGATTTGCAATGGTGTTGTCTCTGGCTCATGACGTGTCAAGAAGACTTGTGGATAACAATCTCTTTGACATTGAAAATGTTGCTGAGAAGTACAGAAATATTTCCATCGGAAAATTTGAAGCAGAGATGAAAAGGCGTATCGGAGGAAGAAAGCCTCCGTACATGGGTGGTGGAAGCAGAAGCCGTAGACAAAGGGAGAAATATTACAATGGCATGAACACTGAGACTGCCATAAGACTTCTGGAGAGCCTTGATTATTTCGAAGTGTTAAATGATTACTGGCCGGATATGATAGAGGATTGTATAGAAGAGCTGGAGGACAACGGGGCCTCTGCACGTACCGACATAAATACCATGGAGGGTATCCGGAACGAACGGGAGAATGAACGCTTTGATATAATGATGGAGCAGATCGCAATATATTTTATATACATATATTATGTCGGTGGAGTGTATGATGGCAGGACTTTAAATAAGCTTAAGGCGGCAATATATTCTACTCTGATCATTGCCATATTCATAAAGACAAAGTGGCTTGAAAGTAGGAGACTGGTGCTCAATCGTTGCGTGGAATATGCTTACAAATATTCAAGGGAGATAGAACACTCGGATGAAAATCTTGAGCTGATAGAAGAACTCATGAAGAAATATTCAACCATGGATATGGTGGCATTTGTATATGAGATACTCGGCAGATAAAACAAGGACTATTATGATAATAGCCGAAAAATCAGTAAAAAAATAAGAAAAAAGAAATATAACTTCAAGAATAAATTACAAAAATAAAAAGCACTTTGGATATCAGAAAACGTGCCGCCCTAAAGTTAGATCTGAAAATCTAATGATTAGAAGATGGTACAAACTGGTTCCCGGAAGTGCTTTTATTTTCTTGCATTTTTTACAGGTTATTCGTTGACGCTTGTTTTTTGAATACTGTTTTTGGACTGTCTGTGTCTTATTTCACCACAATACCGTTTACGGTTACTTCATCATTTATCTCAATGACTATACATTTTTTTCCGTCAATTTCCCTGGTCTCAATAAGATCGGTTCTGTCGGGATTTACCTTTATAACCACATCGGGGGTCTTGACCTCAAAGGCACGGGTATTTGCAAGGTTATTTGCATATAAGGTGACCTTAGGTGCCAGTGGCTCAGGGACAGAGGCGTCATTTGATACAGACTTTACAGGAACCACGGTCTTTGCTGCATCTTCGAACTTCGTGTCAAAGTCCTCAAGCTTCTCATCAGGCACACCGCTTTCAGACAGCAGCCTCTTGATGGAGGTCTTAGAAAGGGTGAGAGGTTCAGGGTTATCCTTCTGCTCGGTTATCATTTCATTAAGATTTTCATGAATGGACTTTACAACCTCATAGTCGCAGTTATTCCCCAGGGTTTCGGTGATGATGGTCTGGAAAGTCTCCTTCTGGTTCTCGGCGGATACCGGGGCACCGGTGCCAAGGATGCCGTCAATGAAGCTGAAGTGAAGGTCCTCTGCGTTCTTGGTATAGTAAAGGACGTTGTGGATGTCTGTACTTCTGTCTATGAATGCGGGGAACAGGAAACCTATGTCAGGCATGTCAACAATCCAGTCCCTTACTCTGTTGTGGAAGGTGTTGTCATTGTCGAAATAGCTTAGACCCGCCTTGCTTAAGTTTACATGGCAGATGGAGCACATAATGTATTCATATACCTCGTCGGAAGCGTCATCCATGGTTATGCCGTCACTTGTCTTGCCGGGAATATCGTATCTGTCGTGTATGAGCAGGATCAGGTAGTTGCCGGTATAGTCATAGCTTTCGATAACCTTGTCATAAAATTCCTCCACAAGGGCAGGATCTCTTAACTCGGATTTTCTGAGCTTCATAAGAAAGCTCTGGGTTCCGTCATCAAACTCACTTTCGGTAGGAAATGGCATTGTAACCAGGTTCTTACCTATGGAGCCGGACAGATTTTTTTTGAAAATGTCAAAATATTTGAAGCTTTCTTCCTCAGGAAGAGAAAGAAAGGCTGAGTCTATGTATGCTACTTTCTTACGGTCTCCGTCCACATAACATCCACAGATCTTACCTATGGAGCAGGTGGCAGGGGAGAAGCGGTGTCTTATTTCCAGTACGTCTTTTTTTGTCATCTGATATACCTCAATTCTTTTTAGTGTCCTTGCATCTTCAAGGAACTGTATGGTGAATTTAATAGTAAACGAATTCGGGGCAACTTTCAAGGATTGTGTCAGGTTTTCTATGAAAACTTGATATGTAGCTCCAGCCATTTGCCTATTCCTTATTTGACTCCCCCTTTGTATATAAAAGCAGTACAATAGCGAGGCTTTCGTAATGAGGTTTGCACTAGCTGCCTGCACCAAGCTCATGTTTGAGCCCGTAGGGCGAGTTTGAGCGACTGCAGGCTTATAAGCGTGCGAACCGAATAGAAAATGAAGCGTGTACTGCGTTATATACAAGGGGGAGACCCGGAAATCCAATGTAAATTATTTGAAAGTGGTTCGAAAGATACTGGAAAATTATTCATATATTAACTTCTGCTTCTTGTTTAAATTTCAAGGAAAAATATGTATAATAGACAAAGCGTTAAAGATTATTTAATAATTTGGTGGATTGTTTCTTAAAGCAGAGGTAGCCTATAATAAAGCTACCATGGTAAGACAGTGCAGCACGAAAGGGGTTTTATATGTACAATATATTGGTATGTGATGATGAAAGAGATATAACGGACGCGTTAAAGATCTACCTCACTACAGAGGGCTATAAGGTATATACAGCGTTTAACGGACAGGAAGCGGTTGATGTGGCTCTTAAGGAAGATATCCAGCTTGTGATAATGGATATAATGATGCCGGTTATGGATGGCATGACAGCCATGACTAAGATTAGAGAGGAAAAGAATGTTCCTGTGATCATGCTTACAGCAAAGGGAGAGGATACAGACAAAATCCTGGGTCTCACTGTGGGAGCTGATGATTATGTGACAAAGCCGTTTAATCCTGTGGAGCTTATAGCCAGAGTCAAGTCTCAGATCAGAAGATACATGACACTTGGTGGAGGCAATATAGAGAAGGATTGTCTTAAGAATGGTGGCATAGAGCTGACAAACGCAACAAAGGAAGTTAGGCTTGACGGAGAGAAGGTTAATCTTACACCGACAGAATTTGATATCCTTAAGTTCCTTATGGAGCATGTGGGAAATGTTTATTCTCCGCGGGATATATATGAGGCTGTATGGCATGAAACACCTTATGGCTCAGAGAGTGCGGTAGCTGTACATATAAGACATTTGCGTGAAAAGATAGAGATAGATCCGGGTAATCCAAGATATATAAAGGTTATCTGGGGACAGGGCTATAAGCTGGAGAAGCAGTAGGCTTGTGGCTTTTTTAGGAAAATTATGTAATGTGACAAAAAGAGGAGCAGACCAATATGGATGAAAGTAGTACCAGAGCTGAGGAGAAAAAGGTATCAGAAACAAGGAAACATTTGAACGATAAAAAGAATATACTGGCATATTTTGTTTTTGTACTGGCAGCGGCTTGTGCGGTGATGTCCGTGCTATTTGTGTATGTGTCATCCTATAACGGTGACAATTTCGATATAAGGTCGGAGGCGCGTGAATGGTCCTCAAGTGCTGAGGATCAGGTGCAGCAGATAGTGTATGACTTCTATGACTTTAAATATCAGGAGCTGGGCAACAAGTACTACATCATGGAGCTTAGAAACTCTCTTGGCAGTGATAGTGATCTGAAGGATACTCTCGATGCGGGTATGCTTGACTGTCGTGTGACTGTATGGGCAGAGGATCAGACAGGTGCTTTGACGGATCAGAACCTGGGGCTTGATAAGATTGTGCTATATAACACTATGGGAGATCGTGAAGAGTACGACTATAGTTATACCAATACAGGAGAGGTTACGGTTAAGCGTCTTGTATACAAGGGAAGATATGAAAGCTTTGAAGCAGCTGAAACGGCATATGCCCAGTCTGAATATTATAACGATGAGGCATATGGTTATAATATCTATCCGGTAGATATGGACGAGAATCTGTACAGTGACACCGGTTTTGACGAAGAGGGCTTTAATGTGACCGGATATAGTGATGGTGATACTGATACTGCTGACACTGTTCCGACTACAGATGAAAGTACAAGTGAGACATTTACGTCAGAGGATGGAGATTTCGCAGAGGATATTAATACCGAGATGGTACTGGAAGAGGAAAATGATATGACCAATTCCATAGACAGTACAGAGAGCTACAATGTGCTTAATCAGTATGAGCTTGAAATATATTATTTTGTTCCTATAAATATTCAGACAGAAACAGGACTCAATGTGGCTCCGGAAACCATGATAAGCAGCTCATATCCCTATTATATATCAAACACCGGAAGGTTTAATAAGATCAATAAGCTGAGTCTTGTGACAACACTTTTAAGTATAATATGTATGCTCATATCTGCGGTGGTTATAGTGTTAAGAACAGTAAGGTACAGCAGATACAGCAGAACCGGTGAAAGGATACCGGCAGAGATATATTACGCTGAGATGGCATGCGGTATACTTATAATCGCAGCGGCTTATTGTTATATTGGATATAACTATGGATGGTTTCACATATTGGCAAAATGGCCGGCAAGGTACATCGTTACTCTTATTGCAGGCTTTGGTATAGCTGTGGCATTCATAGCATTTATATCCATGATGTCCCTGCAGCTTCTGGTGAAGAATTATTGTAACGGAGTGGTGGCTGAGCACTCTATAATCGTCAGACTGTTCGGCTGGATAAAGAAGCTGTTTAAGGCAATAGGACAGTTCCTTAGATATATAGGAGAACGTATAACCTTTATAACAAAGGCAATTCTGTTTTATGGAATCCTTACTGTGGCGGAGATAATCACTCTGGCTGTAATATGTAATATAGTGTATGGTGCATGGGTGATCATAGCATTGTATGTAATAATAAAGCTGGTGGGAATAGTGATATTCATCACTTCGGCTGTGGAGCTGTATGAGCTTTATAAGGGCGGAATACTTTTAGCAGAAGGTGAAACTGATCACAGGATAAATACTAAATACATGTTCTGGCTGTTTAAGAAGCATGGTGAAAATCTCAACAAGATCCAGGACGGTATCGAAAATGCTGTTGAGGATAAGATGAAGAGCGAGAGGATGAAGACAGAGCTTATAACAAATGTATCCCATGACATCAAAACTCCGCTTACTTCCATTATTAATTACACAGATCTGCTGGATAAGCAGAATATACAGGATGAAACTGCCAGGGACTATATCAATGTCCTTAAGAGACAGTCCTTAAGGCTTAAAAAGCTCATTGAGGATCTGGTGGAAGCGTCTAAGGCATCTACAGGGAATCTGGAGGTGAACAAGGAGCTTATGGATGCAAATCTCCTGCTGAACCAGGCTGTTGCTGAGTATGATGACAGACTTGCGAAGTCGGGGCTTGAGCTTGTGGTGACTAATTCCGATACTCCGGCATATATAGTTGCCGACGGAAGACACCTGTGGAGAGTGTTTGACAATATGCTTGGGAATATCTGCAAATATGCCATGCCACACACCAGGGTTTATGTGGATGTGATAAAGACAGAAAAGAACGTGAAGATAACCTTTAAGAATATCTCAAGGGATAAGCTTAATATAAGTGCTGATGAGCTTATGGAGAGATTTGTCAGAGGAGATCAGTCCAGAAATACAGAGGGCAGCGGTCTGGGATTGTCTATAGCCAAGAGTCTGTGCGAGATCATGGACGGAAGGTTTAAGATTGATATAGACGGAGATCTGTATAAGGCCAGCGTTATCTTTAATGTGGAAACGGCTGACGAATCAGATATGATCCGATAGATGTAGGGAATATCATTAATTTCAATAATGAACGGATTAAGTTGAAAAAAGTGTCAATATAGTCTGATTTGTTATTGACAACTTATTTGAGTTAGGCTATACTAACAAATGCAAAAGGTTAGTATAGCCTAACTTTTTTGCACTTGAAAATAATTTTCTTATAATCAAGGAGATGATGTTTTGGAAGCAACAATGCAGATCGCCGATGTGAACAAAGCATATAACGGAGAAGCTTCCGGTGAGTTTTTTCATACGGACAACAAAGTTCAGAGAGAGATAGTGATAGATAAGCTTAGAAAGATGGGATGTCGTATAACAAAGCAGAGATTACTGCTTCTTGATATCATCCTGGGGGAGGAGTGCTCGTCCTGTAAGGAGATATATTATAAGGCTTCCAGGATAGATAAGAAGATAGGCTCCGCAACAGTATACAGAATGGTCAATACACTGGAGGACATAGGTGCCATCAACAGGAAGAATATGTATAAGGTTGCCTGTGGCGCTGGGTGTGAGGTTGAGAATGCCTGTGTAATAGCATTTGACGATCAGTCGTTTATAGAGCTTTCAGCCAGTGAGTGGAGCAGAGTACTTAAGGCAGGACTTAAGTCCTTAGATTACATAGGCGGACAGAATATCACAAGCGTGGTCGTCCAGCCTTGCACATGTCATAAGGCATGTTGAAACTGTTAAAGTATTTATTAATCATAAAATGTAGCGTGCCCACTTTTGGGGGCACGTTGCTCTTTTGCTATGGCAACGAGTCGAATGCTACATGGTTGTTGCTCTATTGATCCGTTTGGTTATGCCGACAGATCAGAGAAAATAAAAAAATTTAAAAAAGTTGTTGACACCCATAGGTGAGTATGGTATTATCCATATTGTTGTGAGTGACACAGAGCAAACAACACTGAAATGCGCGAGTGGCTCAGCGGTGGAGCACCTCCTTGCCAAGGAGGGGGTCGCGGGTTCGATCCCCGTCTCGCGCTCTTGAAAAAGGTATGAAGCAGCACAGAGGTGTGTTGCTTCTTTTTTTTACTTTCCCATGTAAAAACAGAGTAAAGATAAAGAAAAAACAGAAATATAGAAAGGGCTGACTGAGATGAAGGAGAAGCTAAAAAAGCTGCCTAAAACGGCAGGCTTTCAGTGTGTTATTATTGCATTAATACTTGATGTGATACTTGAAATTCTGGGCAGACATTCGGTATTGGATACCTTTCGATATATAGGGGCGCATCCGTTTATATATCTGTATAACTGCTCAATCATATTTTTTACTCTTACCCTGGCTTTGCTTATCCGTAAGCGGTTATTTGGTTATTGCTTCATAACAATAATATGGCTTGCCTTTGGAATAACGAACAGCGTGGTACTCGGTTTCAGAATTACACCATTTTCAGCTATAGATATCCTTATGACCAGAAGTACCCTCACCATTATAGATAAATATCTGACGGTGGGACAGATTGCTACTTTGGGTGTGGGGCTATTTGCGGCTCTTGCGGTTATGATATTGCTTTTCATTAAGTCGCCTACAGTAACAGGAAATATATACAGGATAAGGACTACAATATTCATTGTGGCAACTTTCATATGCGTAATGCTGTTTACAAGACTTGCCATAAATACAAAAGCTATCTCTGATAACTTCGCCAATCTGGCTACTGCTTATGACCGGTATGGATTTGCATATTGCTTCTCCAACAGCGTGGTGGACGTGGGCATTAAGAAGCCGGATGATTACAGTGAAGAGAAGATGGCTGAGATAGGTGAGATCCTTGACAATGCGGAAACTTCAAATGCACCGTTTGCCAGTCATTCTCCAAATGTAATAATAATCCAGCTTGAGTCCTTCATGGATCCATCCCATGTTGTGGGGCTTAAGATGAACCAGGATCCGGTGCCTAATTTTACTAAGCTTAAGGCGGAATGTACTTCGGGATTTCTTTCAATGCCTGCCATTGGAGCGGGAACTGCAAATTCTGAGTTTGAACTTCTTACAGGCTTTAACGTGGATTATTTCGGTGCGGGAGAGTATCCTTACAAGACTGTTCTCGGATATACAAGCTGTGAGAGTCTTGCCACTGAATTTAAGAACATGGGTTACAGTACACACGCCATCCATAATCATGATGGTACATTCTATGACAGATATAATGTGTACTCATACCTGGGCTTTGATACATTTACCCCGAAGGAATATATATACGGCATAACACATACACCGAAGTACTGGGAGAAGGATGACGTGCTCCCGGGAGAGATATTCAAGGCAATGAACAGTACTGATGAGAGAGACTTTGTGTTTACTGTCAGCGTGCAGGGACACGGAAAGTATCCTACTACTATCGATCGGGAGAATTATGATTATCCTATAGATGTTAAGACAGGAACCGGTGATGAGATCCTTGATACCCAGTGGACATATTATTGCAATATGCTTCACGAAATGGACGAGCAGATCGGAAGACTTATAGACAGACTTAAAGAGTTCGATGAACCGGTGGTTGTAGTTATGTATGGTGACCATCTTCCTGGATTTGAATTTACAAATGACTCTGTTGACAACGGAGACCTTTACCAGACAGAGTACTTTATCTGGAGCAACATGGACAATTTCCCTGTGGAGGACGAGGATCTTCAGGCATATCAGCTTGGCACAAAGCTTTTTGATATGATCGGTTTCCCTAAGGCAACCCTCCAGAAGTTCCACAGCCTGTATAAGATAGGCGATGAGGGCTATGATGATATCCTTAAGAATATTGAGTATGACATGCTCTACGGAGACAGATATCTCTTCCCTGACGGATGGCCTTACGGGACAAATGTAATGACCTATGGAATACAGAAGATAGAGATAACCGGAATCGAACCGGGAACATACACTTATGTGCCGGGAAGCGACGGTGGTGATGATGGAGAAGCCGACGCGGCGGATCCGGAGACGTTGACAGGTTTCTATATCCATGGCAGGAACTTTAACGAGTTCAGTTATGTATGGATAAATAACGGATATAAGAGCAATACCATTTATATTGACAGGAATACGCTGTTCTATCCGGGGGATGATATCAATCCGGGCATGAAGGTGTATGTGGCACAGGTCGGCTCGGACAGTGTGGATATCGGAAGAACCGACGGATACCTGTATGAAGGGGATGGTGAGGATACCACAGACGGTACAGAGGAAGATACGGTGAATGCAGACTAAACATTTTTATGTGAAGGATTATTTGGATCGGACTGAAGATGTCAATGAAAATATTCATTAACAGAAAACGAAAAAAGACAGGTAAATTTGTATAATAATTACCTTGACAATGAAATTCATATTTGCTAGTCTAATTTCAAGTGTTTTTTACGAATATAGTCGCCTGAAGTCATTCGGGCGGCTTATAAAATTATAAGGAAAGAGAGAAAAGAAATGGGTAAGATTATAGGCGAAGGAATTACATTTGATGACGTCCTCTTAGTACCTGCATATTCAGAGGTGCTCCCAAATGACGTTGACTTGACAACAAACTTGACACAGAAGATTAAATTACAGATTCCGCTTATGAGTGCCGGTATGGATACAGTTACTGAGCACAGAATGGCTATTGCCATGGCTCGTCAGGGTGGTATAGGAGTAATTCATAAGAATATGTCCATAGAGCAGCAGGCTGAAGAAGTAGACAAGGTTAAGCGTTCAGAGAATGGTGTAATTTCAGATCCATTTTACCTTTCTCCGGGATTTCCCGCAGTTCCTTTTTCATCCGATGGGTGAAGCGGATCGTCTTTGCCGTACCGCCGGTTTCCCGTCCGTC
>JABLTK010011474.1_pt1 | contig 17429 bp, 23 predicted proteins | sample 7160131 | NCBI WGS metagenome assembly JABLTK01 (sample SAMN14651221, study PRJNA627086) | human gut metagenome | isolation source: feces | host: Homo sapiens
ATATAGAGAATGATATGAAAACGAGAAGGATAGTGTTTGGATTCAATGAATTGAATCAATGATTCTTCTTCTGATTTCAAACAGTATACACATGCAATCACATATCCTTTCCACAACTGCAATGTTCGATCAAAGAATCCCATCCTGTTAATTCTAATGCTCATGTTATTTGATCTAACCAACTTTGTTGTATAAACTAAAGTGACATTCGTAGGAATATTCAAACGATCACGAACCGACTCCGAATGATTATTAAATTCCCGAAAATGTGGTATGTCCATCTTTGATTTGACGTTCTTTATCTTCTTCACAATAGTTTTGTTACACGACACTCTTGGAAACCTTCCTAATGCACGAAAATAATCAAACCCAACCGTTTCTGACTGATAATCAAACGTTGGGATATGGTGTTGTACTCCCATAGAAAGATTGAACTGTACTGTACTATTTACAGTAGTATTAAGCAACGAGACCTTTGGCAATTCTGTTAACGAGTGATTATAATCATACCCAACAGTTTCTGACTGATTATTAAACTCCTGGATTTGCAGTTGAAGGCCAATAGATGAACCAGATTGCTCTATACTAATCACAGTATCATTGAGAAATGATGTCTTCGGAAATACCGATAGCGAGTGACTATTACTAGGTTTTGATTCGGTTGAACTTCGATAAACTAAATGGAGAGGACTATCAGTAGAATCAGGACAATAATAGAGATAACTCCCAAATACTGAATACAACATGAGGAGACGGAATAGCCACACATACAACCTCATATTGACATGTAGATAACAAAACAGAAATAACTGATTGCGCCAAATACGACAACTATGGCGAAATTACGATCATTACAAAGAATCATATTAGATAATCAAAAGACCAACAAGTCCACTAAAACGATCATCTTATCAGTTTCCTTAACTTTCTATTGTTCGCTATCAATAGTCCTAAAGAAAGGGGTAGTAGGAACATACAGTTGGAATTTAGTATTCGTTTCAATTACTTGGATGGTTTGATATAGTAGACAATGATACATACAAAGACTACATTTACGTCCTTTCTGACAGTAATATGCCTTATCATAGAAACACACTATTGACAGGTAAGAAAAGTATTCTTATTCTCAGTGGAGGTCACCAACAACTCACTATCTAGATTATATTTTGTAGAAATAATTAGAGGTAAATGAAGACAACGATGCTATCCGGAAAGAGTGCAAAATGAAGTACAATGTTAAGATACAGACTCATATGAATAACAATTCGATGACTGGAATTAGCAGACTGTTATCTATATAACAGTAGTAGTAATTTGTTGTTTTACCACACTCACATGAAATGTCCATTCATCTGTTTATTAAAACATCGATTCAATAGAATTGAAATGCTAAAAAAACAAGACAGATCATACAAGACAGGAACTTGGATCGATGTGGTACATATTCCAAGCACATTTCTGGATATCAGTAGGATTATCAAGAAGCTGCTGAATACCACTTAATATTACCTCTGCTGCTTTTTCAACATCATCCATGGTAGTGTAGCGTCCTACCGAAAGACGAAGTGTACCAATAGCGAATGAAGGAGGACACTCGATTGCTTTCAGAACATCACTTATGGAAATACCATCCGTTGAGTGACATGCAGCACCTGCAGAGGTACACAGAGAGTCATTCATGATTGCAAGAAGAGATGAAGACAGAATGCCCTCGAAAGAGATACTAAGAGTGTTTGATAGATAGGAGGCTGTATCATCTTCATCAGTTTCATAGTTCGAGTTCATGGTACTATTAACACGGACATGAACAGGACTCTTCTTCACTAATAACATCTTTAAATGTTGTTTTAGCTGGTGCATACGCTTCATGTCATCCTGGAGATTGGTATGGATGAGTTCGGCTGCTTTACCCATTCCAACACATAGAATAACATTCTCTGTTCCAGCTCGACGTCCCTTCTCCTGGTTTGCTCCATGAATAATCTGTTTGGGCTCCAAAGATCCATTTCGAATATACAGAATGCCAACTCCCTTGGTAGCATAAATCTTATGTCCTGCCATAGTCATGTAATCCACTCCAAGCTTCTGTGTATCTACAGGCATCTTTCCACCTGCTTGACTGGCATCACAATGGAAAAGAATAGTACCATTGCCGGCTGTTGATTCTAAGATTAACAAGAAAGAGAAAAAGAACTCTCAAAAGCTCGAACGCGTTTCACCATTTCTGCAATGGGCTGAATAGAACCAATTTCGTTGTTCGCCAACATACATGTAACCATAGCTACATCTGAAGATAACAGCTTCTCCAACTCATCTGCATCCACAAAACCATAACGATTTACTTGGAGATGGAGAATGGTGAAACCGTATTCTTCCTTCAAAAACCTTAGAATTAGTATAACAATGAATATATACCTTAAAGTCTCATTGACAGCAGGATGCTCAAAACAAGATGCAATGATGGTTCGACGGTCATCATGAAGCGCGCGAATACCTCCGATCAATGCCTGGTTAATTGACTCGGAACCTACTATTAAAACCAAGCCTTTAAGCCTACCTCCAGAGAGAAAGAGAATCTCGGAGGGCTCCGCATTGATCATTTGAGCAACCGAATTACGAGCCTCTTCAACACCAGCTTTGGCCACTACAATGAAACTAACCAAAATGCCGTATACAACGTCCATAAACATGAGAAGAGGACGGATTCCCAAAGTATTTGGTCATATAAGGCCACATAGCCTTGGCAACCTCGGGATCCACAGGAGTTGTGGCGTTGTAGTCCAAGTATATAGGATCGGTAGGAGACGATCGAGGGAAGAGAGAGTCCATGAAAAGAATTAACAACAAACAAATTGTGTTACTCAGCTTCCTTCTTTCGCGGAAGCATCACAGTTTTTAAGTCCACTTTACTCATAGGAAACTGAATGGCAGGAGCAACCCACGTTCCACCTAATGTTAAGGAAGTACTGAAGATAAAGGAAAAAGGATATATGAACACTGTTCTCCTTGCCATTTCAGGCTTCCTATCCGATACATACAATTGGGACAGTATATCTTGGCTTCAACTTGGTCTTGGTTTTTCACCCAGGGAGGACAAGACTGGAGAAAATAGGACAGACACCCATGTGCAGGATGTTTATCCTTTATTCGTCAACATAACAACAACAGTACTCGTTTTGTCTTTTCAAAGGCTAATTTATGTTCAAAGGGGGTGTGTTTTGCCAACTGATCCTTCCGAAAAAGAATTGCTCCACACTTACCACATCGGAACACTTCTGTCGGAACAAGATCTGAAATAGTTATGAATCATTTATACGACCCTACCTGCTGCCGTAGAATCGTTACTCATTAACAATGTAGTTTATTGTTGAGTCACGAGAACGTGAATGTATGGAACTCTCACACGATCACACAAAGACGAGGAAATCAAAGCCATGGGTAATCCATTTGGCATCAATGGAAAGCAGAAAACAAAGAACCGCGGGAATGCTTGACAAGTGATTACTTCATCCATTAATATCTTGGAATGTTATCGCGTACCTTTATGAAAATTGTGAAACCTGCATTTTTTGCTCGTTCCTTTGCATCTGAAGAATTCAAGCTTCCTCCTCTTCCCTATTCTAAAAAGGATTTAGAGCCTGTCATTAGTGAGAAGACACTGACATGTCATTACAACGGTCACCATCAAACGTCGTTTCTTATTCATTACCTGATTCATAGTTATGTTAATAATCTTAACGCCTTTACGAAGGATACGGATCGCAAATCATTAGAATACTATATTACAGAAGTTTCAGGACCTATTCACAATCAAGCAGCCCAGGTAGATGTAGGAGGATATTGTAAAGTCTAGATTTGGAATCATACATTCTTCTGGAACTGTATGACTCCGAAATCAGAACAGCCTTCAGGAGTCTTGCTGGATCGGATCAACAAGGATTTTGGATCCTTTGCTCAATTCCAGACTGCCTTTACTACCTCAGCTGTCGGCTTATTTGGAAGTGGCTGGACGTGGCTTGTGTATGATGGAAAGGAAAACAAGTTGAAAGTGATGAACACTTCGAATGAAGTGAATCCTATGCAAAGTGGATGTGACTTGTTCTGTTGATAGTTAGATGGCCTGCGTCCTCTTCTGACACTGGATGTTTGGGAACATTCGTACTATTTGGACTACCAATTCCGTCGTGCTGATTATGTGAAGAGTTGGTTTTTTCAGTTTATTTGATATTTAGATTGGTGGAAAATTGTGAACTGGAATTTCGTTGCAAAGGAGTTCGAGAAGTGTAAATGAGCTGTCACTTTGTTTTTGTTCAAATGCACACTCTGTTGTTATGGCACCCTTTTTTCCTTCTCTTCACTTTGTGTAAGTCTGGATACGACTGTGTTAACCATGAAGATTGTACTGAATCTGCCTTTATTTCGTGTTCAAACACTCATATCGTTGTGGAAATGGGATCTGCAATAGAATTAGTGGAGTGTTTAGACAGCAATTCGCCTCATTTGCCTCTAGAAGCTACCAATCTACTCATGGGACTTGATTTTGATGGTAGGTATTTGTCTGGGAGTTGTGGTTTTGTTGTTACCAAACATCCCATTTTTGTGTACAATAATAACTCATCGCTAATAATTACGGTGGATGGTATTTTTGTCTCTTGATTATAAATATAGTGATCTCAGGACCGACATATCTTGATTATGGTGTGTATAGTGTCTCAATTTATGAAGAAATGGTGATGGATCCCCTTTTCCCTACAAGTGATGCTTTTCTGTCGATGTTTACTATTACTGATGAATTGCCTTCAGGTCTTCATTTTAATGAAACTACAGGGGTGATTTCTGGAATTCCTATTCTGGAACAACTAAAGAATTCAGAGACGATGAATCAGAAGACTTTTCATATTCGAGTGGTTGGATCAAACCGTTTTGGATCTGTTAAGACTGATTTCAATATTGTTGTGAATTCTTTTTCTGAGAAGGCAGATCACGGTGTAGTAGCTTGTACTGTTTCGCTTCCTGATGTTTTTAAGGGAGTAGCGGAGAAGTTGTTCTCTGGTATAGCGATGGGGAGTTGTGAAGTCCAATCCTCGTTCAGTTGGGTGCCTACAGAGCGTAAAACTTCAGAATCATCCCAGTTGACACGCAATGTCCGTCTAGTCTCCTACTTTTCGGCTGACTATTCGGCTCCATATTCGTTCACTCTCAAATCAGCTGCAGAAGCTGTTCTGTATCTTGATGATTACACGAATCCTCTTCTCCAAGTTGAGCTGACATCACAGCCAGTTCATCGGAGAGTTACAATTATGTTGTCTGGCGGTTTACATCGCCTTGTTCTCTATTGTACAGACTCTTATGTTGCTCTATTTTATGGCTCCAACACGATTGGGTTGGCAGACACATTACTGACACATGATACGTTGTTCTTACCTGTGATCACTCCTCTTTTCTCTTTCTTCCCTCCAGCCACTGGCTTTGAAGGTATACCTCTTGATATGAAGTTACAAGGATGGAGAAACCCAGAGAAACTCGTACTTTCAATGACACAAGACAATCTCATCACAACAAGTCCCTATTCGCTTCGTGCTGTGAATCCTGTTGTTGGTGAATATGAGTTTACAGCCATTGCCTACACTCGAAAAGGAAGTCGTTTGATACGACAGACCTATCTTATCGAGGAACCACAGGAAGGAATGACAGTTACAGTCCGGTCGGAGTTGAATCCTGAAGTAATTGTTCTGCAGAAAGCAATCCATTCAATGGAAGTGTTCACAGAACAGTATGTCGGATGAATAGGATCTTATGTTTAGAGATGTTCCTAAGGATTTGATTGCTCCACTTCTCTCTTATCGCGCTACTCTTCAACTATTCACATTGGCTCCCTTTATAATTGAAGTAGATGAAGAGTGTGAAGTGATATTGAACAATCATTTGCTCAAGCCAAATCTCTTCTTTCTTCCATCTTCTTTGAGTAAGTCTATTGTTCGTATTCATTCTCTAGGAGAGGCTGTATCTCTGGAAATCAACTGTATAGGTATTCAGAATTATCATACAATGATGATTGTCTTCAATGAAACTACATCGGAAGATCCTTTCAGAATCCTCTCACCTCTTCCTTCATTCTCTTATCAGTATCCATTCTATCATTGTATTCAAGGCCAATCATGCCCTGTGAATGACGTAATTGCTTTGCCTTCTAATTGTACTGTATTCTCACTGTCTCCTCTTCCTGTTGGCTTTGAACTCTTCTCAAATGGTACTCTGGCATGTAGTGCCACTCAATCGGTTCCTGCTTCTTCTTTGACTATTGGTTGTCAGGAGTCATCCCAACGGGTTACTGTACAAGTTTCTGTGGGAGGTATTTCAGGAATTGTTGGTTGATTCATAGAACCCATTATCAAGCCAACTTCACTCCTGTTAACGGTGAATGGTCAGGAGATTGGAGATTCAGTTTCGCTTCCTCTTGGTGAAGTCTTCCTCATCACAGTAACATTGGATCACTCCAATGGTGTGACGCTAACAGCAGTCCCACCTTTACCGTCCTCGATACTGCTCTCGCCATACAGCATCACTGGAAATGTAACTGAAGTCCTTGCCAACAACTACACTTTGATTGCTGCAAATTCAGCAGGTGCTGTAAGCAAGCAACTGTACATTCAAACAGAAGTCTGTTCTGAAACGTTCTATTATGTCCGTTTCACGGTAGGAAAAGGCCAGGCCATGATCAAACTGGACTCAGAAGTGAAGTTCGATCATTCTGTAGATCCTTCGGTTGTAGTTCCAATCTGTACAGCAAGCGGTGATCTGACTGTATCCTATCTATGTTCATCTCCTCAAGGATGCTGGTTTACACTGTATCGAGGTGATGAGCATCTTCCGTCTATGTTCGTTCGATATAATGAACGTCGTGTCAGGACCTTTTCATTGCCATACGATCCTCTCTTCATAAACCCCTTTCAACAGGATTATACATTCCCAGTAGGCCAACCTATTTCTTCTATCCTGTGGTATCATCATGGGTTCTTCTCCTCTGTGGTTCTTCATGGTCTTCCTGATTGGATCACATATGATCCTTTGGAGAATTGTGTGTCGGGGTATGCAGAAGAGACTGGAGTATTTGAAGGTAGTATTGAAATTCAGAGCATACAAGGGAATATTCAGTTCGAACTTGGAATTGAAGTAGTATCAGATAAGGAGATTCAAGCAATGCAGGCCCAAGCTGTTGTTATTGAGATGCTTAATGAAGTTAAATCGATCCAATTCCCGTGGTTTGAGTTTAACGGGAATCTGACATATGAGTTGTACCCAATGACGAACCTTACAACACATCGGATTCTGCAGAGTATTCTTATCCCGAGAGGTGATTGTCGTATTCAGGATATCCCGTAGGATCATAAGGAGGTATTTAGAATAGTGATAATATGGAGTGGTTTGTATATCATGAAGATATGTTGATCGCACATCGAGCTTCTAAAGACCAAGAGTTCATAGTAGAGATGGATCCCTTTATGAGTCATGGAGATTCTTGGTTGCTATATCCAAGTCCGGAACCTCCTTTGAATGAATGGATAAGACCATCATATGATGATGGTTTCTGGATGTCAACAAGTCAATCGCTTGTTCCTGTGACTGAAGGGAATGTGTATATTCGTAAACATTTTACTCCGGTTCATTCCTATTATAGCAGTGTGTTGCTTCATCTGACAGTTCTTTCGGCTGTCCAAGTATATGTGTCTGGTCAATTGATTCTGGAGGAGGGATTGTCTCCATCAAATAGTGATACAAGTTATCAGCCTTTGATTGATATGCCTCTAGAACCAATCACTTATCATCTCTCTATTCCTCTATCATTAATTGTGAATGATACTGTCGTGGCCATACATCTGTTAACACCAGTATTGAGAAGTGAATCTCTTATTGAGTGCCAAATAGACGGAGTTGTAGGATCCATTCAACAAACTACAGTCCATACTCCTATTCATCGTTCTGAATCAGTCGTCCCTGTAAGGATCAGAGTTTGTAGTAATGACTAGACTCAAGTCGTTCCCGAGTCATTACTCTCTCCATTCACACTCTATCTATATAGTAGCAGTATCTTTCCATCTTTCATTATTCTCTCATTCCCATATCCAGTAACAGTTTCAACCTTTGTTCTCTATTCAAGTGGAGTGAATCTCCTTCAGCTTCCTGCATACTTTGAGGTTTATGGTGAACTGGTGGACGGGACAACATCGCTATTAGCATCACGTAATCATGCTCTACTCTGGATCAAACAGTGTTCCCCACTACAGATTGCATTACCTTCGACTGTAGTTCGTTCACTATTCTTTGTTGTTTATGGTTGAGATCACTGAACAGGTTTTACGACATAGGTTCTGAATTTAATGGAAATGATGGGCATTATTATGGACGTATTGTGGTATCTGCTGAAACGCCTGTATTCTGTCCAGCATTGGAGACTGTAGCAGAGACAGCAGGAGGAGAGTGTGTATTGGAGGGAGTTCATGATTCATTGAGTAAAGGGTTTGTAAAGCATTGTTGTCGGGTGGAATGGGACAAGAATCATACACTCCATCGTTGGGGTGTATGGAATACGTCGGAGCCGCACATCTCGGCACTTGTTCCATCGCCTCACAAAGCGTTTGTCCAGTTTATCATGAGTATAACCCATATTCAACCTACGATTGCTCAGTACAGTGCTCCTCGGGACATAGAAACATGTCTAATGGTTTTGTTGGATACCCATGTCACTGTGTATAGTGTTGTTGATATATCTGAACCCGTTGAGATGAAGAACTTGAGTGATATGTAGACAGACTCCATTTTCCTGTATCGTATTCAAGTTGACACCAAGGTTTCGCAGGCCAAAGTCATAGCTAAACGGATCTCTTCACTTCTTGCTCCATTACTTCAACTCTTAAATCAGCTAGATTCAAAGAGTTATGGGAGTGTTACGTCCATTGAAATACGCTTTAATCCAGTAATTGTGGTTGCTCCAAAAACTCTGTGGGAGAAGATTCTGATGGTAGCAGTTCCTTCGGTTGTTGTTATTACGCTGGTGGTATTGGTGATCATGTACCGTCGTCAGCTTCTTCATGGCTATCATGAACTAGCTCATAACTATCGACAGAATCGAAGAAAGGAGGTTTATGAGTCACTGGGTATTCCTGCTGATATGTACTTCTTACCTAAAGAAGGTGGTGGTGAAATGAGTTTTGAAACTCCTTATGGTGATATTCATTTGGTTACACCAGTTGTGAAACCAAAGAAGCGTATATACTCGGAGAGTTTTGTTCAAGCATTGCAACCATACCATGTTTGTTATAACATACATAAACAGATAGAATACACTAAACTCACAGGAACTTGGGATCCAACTTTTGTACTAACTTAAGAATTACTTTGGATGTCATTCGTGGTTGATCCTTATAGGCTGACACCAAAATAGCATCACAGTTAGTGTACACAGCCTTATAGAGACGGAGCATGCTTTGCTGGGACTTGCTTGCAATCAAAGCTACAGTTGCGAGAGAGGGAGGAGACTCCACATCACATAATCGAGTAGCCATTAGTACAGCAACTGCATTCAAAGCCGAACCATGCGTATTCGGATAATCACCTTCTTTCACAGCCGCTATCAGCTTTAATGCCATTTCCGAGCATTCCCGTGGGAGTACCAAAACACCACAATAGCGTCGGATGTAGTCCTCTTCCGTGGGAATGGGAATGTTAAGCTTTAACTCGGAGATTATCACCTGCGAGAGTCGCGTGACTTTCCGAAGATCTGCCAGCACAACATCGCAGATCTCACTTAACAATCGATATGAACTGCACAGTCGACAAGCAAGATACAAGCAGGAAGAGACAATCACTTCGGAGCGCTTCCCACGAATATGCATCAACGAATAACACTGCGAATAGAGACTAAAAGCACAGCTGACTACACCTACAGTGAGATCCAACTCATTTGCCGCTTCTTGCATTATGGAGTGGACTGTCAAAAGTTTTCGAGATTGACGTTGTTCCTGGAGATTCTCCATACTTCGAAGTAGATTGCTTGTTCGAGAATCCACATTTCTTCCATCAAGTAAAAAGTCTGTAGATAGTCCCGTTTCAGGAAGAATGCTTTCTGTGTATGTATTCACTCGAGCATCATCTTCGGCATTTCCTATATTATTACCAGAATCCGAAAAGGTATTACCATCCTCCTTATATGTTCTCCACTCCGGTTCCTCCGAAAGCATATTTTGCATCTGAACTTGACCACAAGAAGTGCAGACACGGTCTCCTGTATGGTTGTCATCGATGAAATCGCTACTTCCACATCCTCGACACACCATCGTCATTTCAGCGCCCTTTGAGACAGAGTAGTCTAGACTACATGAAAACCTGAACATATCTCTCACACTGACTCGTATGGTAGAAGAAAAGTGATTCTGTGGTTTTCTAACTTTGATACCAAACCGTGAATTCTTCTTGTGAGTTATGCTTTTCTTAATAGTGACATGGTTTTCTTCTGATGAAGTTCATTGTTGCGTTTGCTCTCACCTCTCTATGTGAATTTTGTTGTTGAGTCGTTTATTGTTTTAGATTGTATCGCTCTGGTGTCTGGTCATGCAACCACATGTACTGACTCTCATGGTCGCCAGATCGAGTTGACACCATCTATGATCAATGATGATTACTGTGATTGTGACGTAGATGGTGTTGATGAGGATCTTACTTCTGCTTGTTCTTTTTTATCGACGACTATGTTCACTTGCAAAAACAAGGACGATCGTCCCATATCTATCTATTCTTCTCGTGTGAATGATGGAGTATCGTTTGTTTAGGATTTGCGATGTAGATTTGTGATTGTTGTGACGGAAGTGATGAAAAAGAGGGTGTTTGTGCCGATACTTGTTCTGTTGTTTTGGACTGATAATTTGACTTGTAGGAGTTGAAAAAGGTTCGTCTGCTCCTTGTTGAAGAGGAATACATTGAGGCTACAAAAGGAAATGAACTTATGAAACGATATGTTGAATCGAATTCGAATGGAGATGATGAGATTGCCTCCACACTCAAGGAGATTCGTATTGCTAAACGTGAACTTCAAGCATTGTTGAAGAAGGTGAACAGTCATGCTCAGGTGAGTTCATTGATCGATAAGAAGTATTCATTGTATCGTAATCGGTTCATTCTGCGAACAGGGACGATTCCAGAGATGGAATTAATGGAGAAACCATATGTGGATGTGTCCTTTTTGGGACAGGTTGAAGAAGAGGTTGAGAATGTGGTAGTGGAGAATGGAAGTGATGAGGAGAGAATAGAAGGAGAGGAGAATATGGAAGGAAGTAAAGGGGAGGTAAATATGGAAGGAAGTAAAGGAGAGGAGAATACAGGAGAGGATGGTACTGATGAATATGATAGTGTTTCAGAGGAAGATATTAGATCACAAGATGAGCCTGTTAATGAACCCGTGGAAAGAGATATGAATCAGGAGGATGAAATGTATCCAGACGATTATGATGAGAGTTATGACGACCATTATGATGATAACTATGATGACGCGTACAATGAACCTTATGATGATGATTATGATGACACCTATGATGATGTCTATGATAATCCTAATCCTAGCAAGAAATCTGAAGAATATGACATTGAAATTGATTCTCAAAACAAGTTTACTATCGATTTTCCTGTTCGTCATTCTCATCCTCTTGAAATCAATGTTTTTCTTCTCCATTTCACTTACAACTAGAAAGAATATGTGAATGATGTCCTTAAAGCTCCTATTCATTTCCAAGGACTGAAGGGATCAATTGAATTACGTGACTATCTTGAACTACCTCTACAATACAATGCTTCTTATCTTACTACTCCACGAAATACCACATACACGGATGTATCTCTTCTTCTCTCCATTCATCCTAGAGTATTAACATGGCAATCACCAATTGTGTGGGACTAATCACCCTTCCATTTCGATCCTTCTATTCCTTCCTACACCATTCGAATCGTATTCTTTCCTCTCTTTTCTCATCTTTAGTGAAACAGCCTTCTACTCCTCTAGATGAGACCTTGCAGATGTTACATCCGTACACAATCATGCCTTATGATTCTCCTCTCTCTCATATCATGAAAGTTGCTTATCGTACATCTGATGTGTTCTATCATTATCATTTTATCTCTGGTAAGAATGCAATATCAAGTGTGGAAACGCGCCTTATGAAGACCATTCGCTCTAAGCTTTATACTCTACAGTCGGAACTTGATTCTCTGCAGGCTTCTACGGAAGAAGGACTGAAGCAGTATCCACCAGTCACATCGTGTCTTCTCAGTCAGAAGGGTCAATGTATCACCTCTTCCTTTGGACAGTACTCGTATTCACTTTGTATTTTGGGCGAGGCAAAACAGGACAATACAAAGTTGGGATCGTGGTCTTTGGATATGAATCGTGACTATGCTATGAATCGTACCATAGAGTATATTGGGGGAACAACTTGCTGGAACGGGATTCAGCGGAAGTTGGTAGTTGACTTTGAGTGTGGAGCACGAGAGGAGATTCGTAGTCTAAGTGAGCCTTCGACTTGCCAATACTATGCTGTTGTGAAAAGTCCTTGCTTCTGTACTGACGAGTATGTAGAAAGTGTAAAGAGAAGAATGGAGTAATGGTTCGTTTATTGTTTGACTTGTTTGTTCTGATTTTCAGTGTTTTTTTGTCGTTATCCTTTTACTTCAGAGCATGGACCAGAATCGGCCGGGACAAGTTAACGATAAGGAACAGCAAAAGCAAGGTGATTGGTGTCAATGTGATCTAAACTCTAGCTATTCGAGCTCAGCAAGAGGCAAATAAAGGGCTGAGTCAAGAAGAAAAGCAGGCTTTGCGAAAAGCTAAGAAGATGGCAAAATTGGCCAAGGTGCAAGAGAAGTTGGCTGCCAAGGAACAGAAAGAGGAGGTAGTTGAAGTCGTTCCCACTGCGCCGATAAAGCAGGTCAATGAGGTTCACTTGGAACATGCATTAACGAAAGAAGGTAGCCAATGATTTTATCTGTGATGTATAGAAATTCGAGCTCAGCAGGAAGCAAACAAGAATCTGACTCAGGAAGAGAAGCAGGCTTTACGTCGTGCTAAGAAGGCTGCAAAAGCCGCAAAAGTTGCAGAGGCTCAGAAGAAGGAAGTATCTGGCAGTTCGGTATCTCCTAAGAATCCTGTTCCTATACCAGAAGTAAAGATGTGTGTGTTGTTTGTGAGTGAGTAGAATATCGGAGAAACAAAAATAACTTCTCAACCAAATTCCAAGCCTCTATTACAAGGACAGAAACAAGTACCACAGGGACAGAAACGAGTATCACAGGAACAGAAGCGAGCATTGCAAGAACAACAACGGCAACCTCAACCACAAGAGCATCCGCGACCTCTATCGCAGCAACCACAACAATCCCAACAACTTCTTTACAGACTCTTCAGTAACTCCATCTACACTCCTGTCACTTCTCAATCCCTTTCTCCATCTGTGGGTTGCTTCAGACCATCGGCGACCGATGGCCAGATAGGAATTCATCCTTTATTTCTCCAACTCGGCTTGTTGATCGGCAACCGAGATATTTGCGGGGCAAATCGTCGTGCCGAATATCTTCTTCTAGCAATGAAGGAGTTGGTAAAGAGTATTCCGGTGCTTCCTGAGGAGGATAGCGTGTCAGTAAGGAAGGACAATGAGATTCACATGTAGTACCAGAACCGTATCAGCACCTGTGTGGCTATGAACTATGAATATATCCGGAATGTGCGAGCTCCTTCGGTACCAATGGAGCGTCTGTACAATGAAATCAAAACCACCATTTCATTTGTGTGTGATGGCCGGAACTGCCGCCTGGAGACAGCTCAGGATATTCATAATCGAGTCATGAATCGACTCAATGACTGGGGAAAGTTCCTGGAGTCCAAGAAGAAGAGTATTGTAGAGTGTTTGATTCACCAGATTGAACAGGATGATGTGATCCTCACGTTTGGTGAATCAGAACGAATCACGGAGGCACTTGTAGGAGCTGCATTGCAGAAACCTTTCCGTCAATTCCGTGTGGTTGTCGTTGGTGGTCGACCGAAACAGAATAATGAGAATATGCTTCGCAAGCTCGTCCAGCACCATGTTCCCTGCACACTGGCACCTCTGAATGCGCTTCCATTTATCATGGAAACAACCACAAAAGCTATTGTATCGGCTTCTGCGATGTTGGCCAATGGCTCGGCTGTTGCCGATATTGGCACGGTAGGAGTGGAAGAGATGATTGATTATAGGCTATTGTTGCTACGACATGCAAAACGTATCACATTCCATTACTCGTTGTTGCTGACTCCTACAAATTCTCGCGTTCTGTACAGCTAGATAGTATTGCGAAGAACGAGTTGAATGACTCCAATTCTTTTAGACCTGCACTTCTTCCTTCTCTCTCGATATCGCCGAGCAAAGAGAAATGGGTGTTGGAGGGACATGAAAAGAAAGAAAAGTAGGACATGAAAGGAGTTTCTTCTTTAGTTTGCAACTGATTAATTTATCCTATGATTTGGTTCCAGCTTCCTTGATTTCAGGCATTGTCACGGAGTATTCTATTATTCCCGCTACAAGTGTTGCTTCTGTTTTGCGTGATATGGAGACCGTAAGAAGTTCGTTTTCTGTTTGTTTTCACAAATCCCATTTTTGGGCTTAAGGAATAGGATGGCGCAATGGTGTTGATTCTCACACAATCAATCAATTTCTGCATAGTTGATGACAGGTATGGTTGCTTAGAAAGATGTAAGATGAAGATCAAAGTGGAAGTGTCCAAGTCGAAGCATCGATGGAAGAAGAGTCCTTCATGCAACTAAACCATAAGGAGATGAAGAAATGGTATAATGATAACAAGGAATTAAAATCAAAGTAGTCTATGGTGTTATTGTTGATTTCTTCTAGATATGGTCGTTTTCCTATGTTCTGGCAAGATTTGAAGGAATGGGAAAATTGGAACGAAGTAAAAAAGATATATATGAAGGAAAAGGAAAAGCAAGAACTTAAGGCAGATCGTCGAAGAAAACGAGAAGACCGATGGGGAGAAGCAAAGAAACGTATAGCATTGAGTCGTTGGGACCAGGACGAGAGAGAAGTGGATCCTGGTTTGCCTGTTGCCATTGCCGCTTCCGTAATTTCGATTGAGGAGTTGCAAATCATTGAGTTGCGAATGAAGATGCAGGAAATTACGAACAAGATTGAAACGGTGGAGGAGGATGCCGAGCGTATCTCCAATGATCCGAATCGTTCTCCGTCCCCTCCACCAGAATACGATAAAATGGGTACACGTACAAATACACGAGCTATCCGTATGCGTAAACGATATGAAGAGGAGCGGGCTGAAATTATGGAAGAGATTGTCAAATTAAATCCCATTCTAAAGGCAATTCAACCGAAAGCCAAGTGTCAAGCCAAGATCTATTTCCCCATCAAGGAATATCCAAATTACAATTTCTTGGGTCTTATTATTGGACCCCGAGGCAGTACACATCGTAGTTTGGAGCAGTCAACACATTGCAAGATCGTGATTCGAGGTCGTGGTACTGGTCGTGAGGGAAAGAGTAATTATGATTTGATTGGCCAAGACGATGATCCTCATGTAATGATTGATGGAACCAATGAAGATGATGTTGCTCGTGCTGTTGAAACGATTAAGCAACTATTGATTCCCATGGATGATGACAAGAATATCCACAAACAAAAGCAGATGCGGCAGCTGGCTCTTTTGAACGGACTGCATGATACAGACGCTCGTTGTCCGTATTGTGGCATGACTGGACATGATCAGTTCAAGTGTCCGAATCGACCTCGTAGGATTGCTGAAGGTATCTAATTCGTAGAGGACTTTGGTAATGAGGATATTAAATGTGAGATTTGTGGTGATTCTGGACACATTGCTCGTGACTGTCCAAATCGTAATGATAAACGTCGAATTATGGAGTACAAGCGTATGAATGACGAGTATATATCGTTTATGGACGATCTGGGTGCAGGAAAGGTGTTGAGTGAGAGTTGGAGATGGGAGTGACTTGTAGATACACAGCAGCAGACGCAGCAGGCACAATGGGGTCAGGCATCATACTACGATTATGGTCAGCAGGCTCAAGGATATGGTCAGTCCATGGCTTATGGTCAACAACCTGCTGGTTATACTCAACAACCTGCAGGCTATGGTCAACAATCTACAGGTTATGGTCAACAACCAACTGGTTATCTCCAGCAAGCCACTGGTTATGCTCAACCACCTCAAGCATATGGATATGGTTATTAGTTTGTGATGTTTGTTATTCGTATCCCCGCCAGTTTCTTCGAATAACCGCTATCTCGCTTTCTTCTTGACATTCTTCATTCAAAGGTACAGGAAGTTTCTGTAGTTACGATCATGGATATTGTTTTTGGCTTTGTTGGCTCTGAGTAGAGTAGAAATGGGAAGATGAGATGTAGTTTCGCGCTTGTATGTGCAAGTAGTAGTGTACAACCGAGCATTGTTACTCTAACACAAACAGAAGATCGCGTACAGGAAATAAGGTGTCATTAGTCATGTAGATTGTGGAAGTGAGTTCCACGAAGATTCTTGGATGCTCAGGAGAAAATGGTGATAGAAAGCAGCTACAAGACTATCTAGTTGGAAACTTCAACCTTTACAAATTTCGAAATGAACGAGAAACGGATATGGATGCTACTGCTCATTCTTTCAGAAACTCTGTAAGGACTTGTTTTTCTTGATTACGATAGATGGCATACTTCCTTCGTCACCAACCTTATCAAGTGAATCTTATTTTGGGTGGAGTGGACGATACTACTCCTTCCATATATTTCATTGATTATCTTGGAACAATGCAGAAGATGAACTACTGTTCTCATGGATATCCCTCCTATATCTTGCTTTCACTGTTTGACAGACTGTGGAAGGTAGGTTTTATGTCGTATACGTTATGAGTAGAAGGATATGACTCGTGAAGAAGCAATTGAATTGAGTAATCGCTGCATGGATGAGATGAAGAATCGATTCCCAATGAATGAACATCACTATATTACCAAGATTGTCTCCAAGAATGGAATTGAAGTTTTAAAGTGTTGACAGCTTTCTTTTAACAAACAGACTCTAGATGGTATTGAAAAACACCAGTATCCTTATTCTCCACGGAACTTGGTCACAGCCTTGGTTCCCTCAGAGATAGCGTGCTTGGAGAGTTCACCAGGAAGAATCAGACGCACAGCAGTCTGGATCTCTCTTGTTCCCACAGTACTCTTGTGATTCACACGAGCCAAATGACCAGCTTCAGTCACAATTCGCTCGAAGATATCAGAAACAAACGAGTTCATTACAGCCATTCCTCTCTTGGAAATACCACGATCAGGATGCACTTGCTTCAACACCTTGTAGATGTAGGTGGCATAAGAATC
>JABLTK010165060.1_pt1 | contig 17421 bp, 14 predicted proteins | sample 7160131 | NCBI WGS metagenome assembly JABLTK01 (sample SAMN14651221, study PRJNA627086) | human gut metagenome | isolation source: feces | host: Homo sapiens
AAAACATAGACAAAAGCTTCTGATGTACAAATTCGTCCACAGGACTGGCGTTTTTAAATTTTTCATTTAGCATATCTAATGTAGTTACTGAGACATTATTCGCCATCATAAATTCTTCGAAATCCATAGGGTACATCTTTAAAACAGTCAGGTATCCAACCGGGGGGAGGTTCGACTTTTATAGATTCGCCCGACAGTTCGTCAAGATTGGCGACTTTGCGGCCGTCAATTTCGATTTCGCTATTTTCAAAATCGCAATATTCAAAGGCTTTTTTTATCAGCGGAATTTTCTCCATATCGAAACCGAACAATTTGCAAACCGCAACATCGTTTAGATACGAAGAATTTGTAAACATCACGATTCCGAGCGGCAAAGGCTTCGGATAGAGAGGGCCGTCGCCCTGCCCGCCGACGATTCCGTCAGACAGTGAATAAAGAACGCGTTTCTTTGAATCGGATATGGTGGAATCCGGCTTGCCGTACAAGGCAATCTTGTTTAAGTCCATAACCATACGCCAGCAAGTGTCGTTGCCCGACCAAGCCGCGCCCAAGTTTTGCATGCGGTTCGGCCTTGAAAGTTTCCACAAGATGCGGCTTGCCAGCCTTAGCCAATAATACCAAAACTTCCCCTGGTTGGAATTGGCGGCGTCGAGAAAAAACTCGCTCGCGCGCCGTAAAATATTCCCACCCGGATAGCAGTCGCCCCCGACATTTGTGCCTCCGACGCGATGGTGCGGCAGATAATCCTTGTCGCCGTTTATGCCGACGAGATTTTTTAGCGCGCATGTGATTCCGGTTTTTTGGTGCGTCTTTATCTTCGGCATCGACAGGATTATGTCGTAGTCGAAAACGTCTTTTGAAATGCAGAATTTATGGACTCCCTTTTTGTGGGATTCCGCCAGACGGCGGTAGTCGTAGTCGTTAACCCTGAAAATTCCGCCGTCGGAAGAAATCTCTTCGAGGGTGCTTTCGTTTTTCAGGTCGAAAATCAGATATTCGGAAAGCGGTTTTTTTTCGGCAGACACTTTGGCGTCCACAAACGTTCTCCGCCTGAAATCCTTTATTTTTATCTCCACCCCGAATTTCTCCGAGAGAGACGAAAGTTTGCCGAGGAGCTCTCCGTTGACGAACTTTTCAAATATGCAGCCCTGAATCGGCGCGTCGGCTATAAGCACTTTTTTGGGCGCGCGCTCCAGTATAATTTCGAGCGCGGCCAATATGAAATTCGTGTTTGTCCGCAGGCATATTTCGTCTTCCGCAACAAGATTGTGCTTTACCAGATTCGGCTTTATCAGCACGCTTTTGCCGGCGACGCTTCCGAGAAACTCCGAAGTGAACGTTTTAAGCAGAATTTCCCTCAAACGCAGGGGAGAGTCGTATATGGACGAAAGCGATTCCACATTTCGCCCGATGTCTCCGCCGTAACATTTTGTTATTTTAAGAAAGTTCATTTTTTCCATTCTTCAACGGTATCATGCGCAACTTTCCGGAACGCACGGCATAGCCGAAAAATCCCGACACTTTGCGGTTGCAGTAGATTCTGACAAAAAGATATTTAAATTTATGAAACATCATCGCCAATTTATTGCGCGAATATAACAGGTATTTAGGCGCGAAAAATTCCGCATGGCAGTTGTCGCAGAGCTGTTTGAGCAAAGATTCCCCGCCGAGCCTTATCAGAATATTCGCATACGCGGCGAAAGTTCTTCCGCCGTAACGCTTAACCGAATCCGTTTTTTCTTTCGGAACTTCGTTGTTTTTTAATTTTTTGTAAAGCATATCCGTCAAAGGCGAATGCAGCTGGAATTTTGAAATATCCCTGTTTGAACTCGTGGCCTGCGACGGATTGTCGTTGATGTAATCCACATACGGCTTCGGGGAATACGCCATTTTGTATTCAAGCAAAATGCGCGCCCACATCTCCAAATCCGGCCCCATTTTCACACGCGGCAAAAATAGCCCAACCTTTTCAAAAACTTTTTTAGGAATCGTTATCGTACTCGAAAACATAAACGACCAGTCGCCCGCGACATCGAAATAATCGTCCGTGCATATGTCTTCCACGCCGTCCAAATATTCCCTGCGCGTATAAATAACGCGCTGTCCGTTGCCGTAACAGGCGACCATAGCACAGCAATAAATGCCCGCGTCGGGATATTTTTCTATCATATCGCGCATTTTAGCAAGATAACCTTCATGCCAAATGTCGTCGGCGTCCAAGAGCGACACGTAGTCGGCGGACGCCGACGTTATGCCGTTATTGCGCGCCGCGCCTTCGCCGCCGTTTGGCTGGCTTATGATTTTTATGCGCCTATCGGAAAAGCCCTTTACAATCTCCACGCTGTTGTCGGTCGAGCCGTCGTCAATTACAAGAAGCTCGAAATCTCCGAACGTCTGCCCCAACACCGACTTTATTGTCGCGGCAATCGTATCGTTTTTATTGTAAAGGGGAATTACTACGGAGAAAAAAGGCTTTTCCATTTAATGCTATCTTCCGATTAAACTGCTTTTTGATATGATACCGATATAAATGCCGATGAAAAGCGGCAATTCCGGCGTTTTAAACAATACTCCGCACATTCCCGAAACGAACAAAACCGCTATAAAGTCGAATGCGTAGAATCTTTCCTGTATATTTTGTATTCGTTTTATAGACAAAGTCCCGCTTGCGAGCAAAAAGACGAACACGGCCATAAAGAAGACGCCGTATTCAACCAGCATATGCACAAACATATTATGCGGGATAAGCTCGAACTTTCCGGAAATGATAAAATAGTCGATACTTGCGTATCCGGAACCGATAAAGGCGAGCAGTCCGCAATCCAACACGTATTTAAGATATTCCAGTTGAATGGAAAGGCGGCTTGTTACGCTGCTATCCTCCGCAACACCGCCGCCGAAAAAGTTGATTATTCGGGCAAGAGGAGTTTCGCCGCCGAGAAACGAATACATTTGTTCGTTCGGAAACAATATCGGCTTTAAAACAAAGAAGAAGATTAAAGCCAAAATTCCCGAAATTAAGAAAATCACAATCGTTCGGGTGCCGTTTTCCATTTGACCGTTCTTCAAATAGACGCCTTTGAAATAGGAGTGGCACAAAAACAAACAGCATATTGCCATGTAAATCAGCAATCCCGAACGGGAACCGCTTAAAATTATAATGAATCCGCAGAAAAATATCGTCATAATCTTGGTTATAACCGATTTTGTCTGAAAGAGATAAATGAACCCGAACATAAACCACATCAACGCAATGGCAAATGCGTTAGATTGGAACTGAAAGCCGTACGCGCGACCCCATGATGTCGTATATTCGTAGCTCTCCAATACTTTTCCGGAATTTCTTGAAATTCGGTTGTTTGCAAACTCGTTAAAATATTGCGGCGCATACACGCTCAACAAACCGCCGATTGCGGTAATTATCAGAGCCCAAAGACACAGCTTGCCGACTTGTTCGCTATCCCCCTTGACAATAAGCAACATCGCATAAAGCATCAGCATCGAGTAGAATACATGCTTGCAAATTTCCATAAGGTCTTTGTAAGGCGAATACAAAAATGCAAATATCGGATACAATACAAACAGAATCAGCGACAAGTTGAAAAACGAAGAACGCATTCCTACCGCAAATACGGACATATTCCGCATAAAAAACACTGCAAGCGCCAATCCTGTTATTATTACCCCCAAACTATAACTATCGGCTCTAAAAAATACAATAGAACAAAAGTTCATAAAGCAACTTGCATAACAAGCAACTATAAACGTTATAAAGTTATCCAATTGTTTGTTAAAATCCATATTGTACCGAAATTCGATTGATAAAAAATATTCCTATTGTAAGGGATTTATAGATTTAATTTTTTGCGTTAAAAGTCAAATATAATATATTAAACAAGGGCTTCGCACTCCCCCGAGGCATTCACAAAAAGCGGACTATTCGCGCCATGTTTCGGCGTATTCGCCGTAAATCTTTTCTATGCCGAAATTGTCGACAATCCGTTTGCGACATTCTTGCCCGCAGGCTTTCAATTCGGATTTCGGCATCTTCGAGAATTCAAAAAGCTTTTCGGCAAAACCGTCCTCGTCCGACAGTTCAAACGCCCAGTCGTTATGTCCGGTTATGTTGGCGCAGTCGCCGACCGCGCTCGTAATGCAAGGCCTTTCGCAAAGCATAGACTCGCCCACGACATTCGGAAAACCCTCCGACAAAGACGGCAAAACCGTCACATCGGCGGCCGAATAAAACGCGCAAGAGTCCGTTCTAAATCCCACCATTTTTACGTTGGCGCGAATGCCGAGTTCGTCAATCGCGCCTTCAATCTGCCCGTTGCCGACAAGCCCGTCTCCCACAAGCACCAAATAAGAATCGGGATTTTTTGCGAGCAGCTTGGCAAATATGCGCAACAAACCGAGATGGTTTTTGAGAATATGAAATCTCGCCATGTGGACAATAGCGAAGGCGTCGTCGGCAAGCCCCAATTCGGAGCGGATTTTTTTACGCGCGTTTTCGTCAAGGAAAAAATCGTCGGGTTCAAATCCGTTATAGACGCATTTTAGTTTGTCGGCCGCATACCCGCTGTTCTTGCAGACTTCAAGGGGTCTTAGCCCGCAGCATATCACCGTCTTGCAGAAATTATGCGACATCAACGCCCCGATTTTGTTTATCAAATGCGAGATTTTCCTGTCGTATTTCGACATTGAATGGTGTATACCCCAGACGATGTTTTTCACCCCCGCGAGCCGTCCGAAAAATCCGCCCATTATGTTTGCGTGAAACATCCAGCATTGAATTGCGTCGGGACGCGCGTCTTTTATGATTCGCAAAAGGCGAAAAGGCGAAAAAGTAAGCGGATTTTTCGTCATATTCAGCGACTCGACAATACAACCGAGTTCCCTGATTTTCTGCGCAAAAAAGCCCTCCGCAAGCAAAGATACAACGCGATGTTCCAACGGATTGGGCGAATGCTTTATAATTCTATAAAGCATCATTTCCGCTCCGCCGCGATTAAGGCCTGTAATTATGTGCAGAATTCTCATTTTGTCGAATCAGTCTAAATCTTATAAAATTCGCGATACCATTCGACAAAGTTTTTTACGCCTTCTTCCACGCGCACTTTCGGTTTATAGTCGTAGTCTTTATAAAGCCTCGAATTGTCGGCTTCCGACACTTCGATTTCTCCCGGCTGAATGGGCATAAAATTGATTATCGCCTTTTTGCCGACATACAGCTCAATCAATTCGATATAGCGCATCAACGCCACAGGGTGCGAATTGCCGATGTTGTACAGCTTAAACGGCGCGACGCCGCTGTTAGACGGATCCGGAACAGGCACGTCGGCAGCCCAATCCTTTTTCTTTTCGGGTTGCGGTCCAAGCGCGACACGGCAGACGCCCTCGGCGATGTCCTCGACATACGTAAAGTCCCTAACCATATTTCCGTTGTTGAAAACGTCAATCGGCTTGCCTTTGATTATATTGTTTGCGAAGATAAACAAGGCCATATCGGGACGTCCCCAGGGGCCGTAAACATTGAAGAAGCGCAAGCCGGTTGTGGGAATGTTAAACAAATGGGAATACGAATGCGCCATTACTTCGTTGGCTTTTTTCGTGGCGGCGTAGAGGCTCATCTGATGGTTGCAGCCGTCCGTTTCCGCCCAGGGCATTTTCCCGTTTGCGCCGTAAACCGATGCGGTGGAGGCGAATACAAGATGCTCCACCCCGCAATTTCGGCAGCCTTCAAGTATGTTTAAAAATCCCATTATGTTGGAATCAATATATACATACGGATTCTCGAAACTGTATCTTACCCCCGCCTGAGCCGCCAAATTTACTACGCGATTCGGACGCTCTTTTTTAAACAAATCCGCAACCGCCGTCCTGTCGGAAAGATCTATTCTCGCTTCCGTAAAATTCGGAAACGTTTTAAGGATTTTTATGCGCGCCTCTTTGATGCGGACATCGTAATACGGATTTACGTTGTCGAGACCGACCACCTCGACCCCGTGGTTGAGAAGGTTTTTGGCGACAAAAAAGCCTATAAAGCCCGCCGTTCCTGTAACGAGAACTTTCATTTGTCCTCCTTGCGATATTCGATATTCAAAGGTCTGAGCGTTTCAAGAAGCTTGTGGATATGCAAATCTTCGCAATAACGGGTAAAGGCGTTTACGTCTTTGGGGAAACATTTTCCACCGTATCCAAGCTTACCGTCAGGGCCGGGAACTTGCGTGTGGGGCGGATTTATATAGCCGCTCAGCAAAATGCCCTGCTGCACTTTTCGATAATTTGCCTCCACCTTTTTGCACAGTTCAAAAATCCCGTTAAAATACGTCACTTTCAACGCCCCGAAAACATTATGCGCATATTTGGTAATTTCGGCTTCAAGGGGCGTCATTGTAATGTGCTTTTTGCCGACGAAAATTCTCGACAGAAGCTCTTCTTCGGCGGTAAACACCATCGGTTGGCTGCAAAAATCCTCGTATGCCGTGCGTTCGGTTAAAAATTCGGGCATAAAATACACGTTTCTTTTGGCATAATCCGACAGCTCCTGCGAGCTTCCTGGCAAAAGGGTAGTTCTGACAAAAATCGGGACGTCGGGAAGATTTTTCACAATTTCCTTCAACAGAGTCAAATCCTGCGAGCCGTCTTCCTCCGTCGGGATATGAATGCTTACAAAAACGACGTCGGCGGATTCCATCGAATCGTTAAAGCCCTTGTAGGGGTCGGAAACGAGTATTTCAACAGCCTCTTTATTGTGTTCTTCGAGCCATTTTTTCAGTGCGCCGCCGACAAATCCGCAACCTACGATTCCTAATTTTATCTTTTTCATATTTAAAAAATTGTTGACATATAATGAAATTTTTCGGTCGAAATTTCAATGATTTATTGTTAATATTTTAATCGGAAAGCCTGCTTCTGCGCATCATTTGCGGTTTACAAGACGTTCCACAAACCCCGACAGCTTTTTTATATTGTCCGATGCCGAAAAATTGCGCCTGCCGTATTCTTTAAGCGTCTCCGAATCCGCCGACGGAGACTTCAATTCGTCCAAAATCGCCTGCGCATACAAACTTTCGTCGTGCTTGGTTATTACCCTGCCGATTTTCCCGTAATCGAGATATTCGCAACCGGAAGGGTCGGTAACGGCACAGTTTACGCCGAGACATATAGCCTCAATCAGCGCCCTCGACCCCGCTTCAAAATTCGAGGTCAGCAAAAAAAGCGACGCATGGGCGATAAACGGACGCGCGTTTTCGTGGAATCCCGCAAAGACGACGCGGTCGGAAACGTTCAGCGATTTGGCAAGGTTTTCAAGTTCCGCCCTCAGATTTCCGTCGCCGACAATCACAAGCTTATGGGGAATTTTGTCGGCTATGCGCGCAAACGCCCTTATCATATATGCCTGATTTTTAATCGGCTCAAGACGCGCCGCCGTCACGAAATAAGGCTCCGACGCAAGATAGGCAAATTCCGGCGGCAGCGGTTCGGCCGACCTGCGCAAAAAAGTGTCGTTAAGCACGGGAGTGTAAAGCACACGCATATTCGGATTTTCCACGCCCTGCGACATCAGGTCTTTTCGCACATTATCGGAAACGCACCAAATCATCGACGCCCGCGAATAAAGAAAATTTCGCAGCCATAGTTTAAATTTTCCGAATATGCCGGTAAAAGTTCCCGTCGTTATGGAATTCTCGCGTATGCAGACGGGATGTTTTTGCCAAAATATCAACTTCGACAAAATCGCCATTTCGTTCATGTGCGGAATCGTCGCAAAAACGATGTCGGGCTTGAACGAGGCGGTAAATCTTCCGAACGGCAAAATCGAAAAAAGGACACGCTTTTTGTTTAGCGACACGCATTTTACATTTTCTGGAATATCCATCAGCGGATACTCGTTAAGATGGGCGTTGTAGGGTTCGCAAAGCAGCAAAACGACATCGTGTCCCAAAGCAGTCAGGTCTTCCGCCAGACGTATATACGAGCGTTCGCCGCCGCCGGAATTTCTGTTTGGAATCGCCAATAAAAATCGCATATTTGTGAATATTAAATAAGGAAGCAACATAAAAGCCGCGCCGCCAATCTATGTCAATACATTTCCCAAAACGCTAAGCCTCAAAAAAGTCTTGAAAAAATCCCCATTTGAAGCCTATTGTTTTTCCATTTATAAAAATAATGAAAATAGCCATTCACAACTCACCAAACTCTTTTAGCGATAGATGGATTTCGTATTGCGAGAAAAATAAAATAGATTATAAAATAGTGAACGCCTATGATTCCGACATAATAAACCAGCTGTCGGATTGCGACGCCTTCATGTGGCATCACGCCCACTACGATTACAGAGACTGCCTTTTTGCAAAACAGTTGATTTTCACGCTCAATCTTATCGGCAAAAAAACCGTGCCGTCGGTATATTCCGACTGGCATTTTGACGACAAACTTACGCAAAAATACGCGCTTGAGGCAATCGGCGCGCCCGTCATCAAATCGTATGCTTTTTACGACGCCCAAAGCGCAATGCAATGGATAGAAACGGCGTCCTTCCCAAAGGTCTTCAAAACAAGATGCGGCGCGGGTTCGAGCAACGTCAGGCTGGTGAAAGACAAACGCGACGCAAAAAAGCTCGTAAAACAGGCCTTCTCCACAAAAGGATTTCCCAATCAGGACTATTTCAACCTCGCGAAAATGAGCCTTATCAAAATCTGCGGCGGAAAAAACGACTGGTACAACTTTTGCAGAAACGCCCTTCTGACCGTGTTTCCGTCGCTTTGCCGCGACAAGCGCAACCTTATGCACAACGAAAAAGGCTACGCGTACTTTCAGGACTTCATAAAAAACGACGGCTACGACATTAGGGTCGTTGTTGTCGGCGACCGCGCTTTCGCCATCAAACGCCTATGCCGCGAAAACGATTTCCGCGCCTCCGGCAGCGGCAGAATCCTCTTTGATAAAAAATATTTCGACGAAAAAGTAATCAGGCTTTCCTTCGACCTCTCGAAAAAGTTGAAGGCCGATTTGATAAACTTCGATTTTATAATCGACGCCGACGGCAACCCGCACGTATGCGAAATGAACTACGGGTTTGTAAAAACAATTTACGACAAATGCGAGGGCTATTGGGATTCCGACCTTGTATGGCACGAAGGCTCAAACTTCGACTTCTGCGGCTGGATGGTGGAATTGCTGAGAAAATAGCCGCAAATACAACGACCTTAAAAAAACGAAATCGACCTTTATTTGGCCGATTTCATTTTTTCTTCCCATCTCAAAGAATCCGATACTATTTGCTTTATATCGTCGTATTTCGGACGCCATTTCGTCATTGCGAGAATTTTGTCGTTTGAGGATACTATGCGGGCGCAATCTCCCGCGCGGCGCGCCTCAAATTTCAGGGGAATTTTACGTCCGGAAACTTCCTCTATGGCGCGAACCACTTCAAGAACGGAAAACCCCCTGCCGTATCCGACATTGAAAATTTCGCTCGTTCCGCCGCTCCGCAAATAGTCCAAAACGTCGACATGCGCCTGCGCCAAATCCGAAACGTGGATATAGTCGCGTATGCCGGTTCCGTCGGGGGTCGGATAGTCGTTTCCGAAAACGGAGAGGGAATCCGTTTCGCCCGTCAAAACTTTGCAGCACATTTTAATCAAATGCTTGGCCCCTTTGTTTCGCTGTCCGAGCCGCATTTCGGGATTTGCCCCCGATACGTTGAAATACCTAAGAATGGCAAATTTCATACCGGAAACCGAAGATGCGTCGCCTATCATTCGTTCGGACATCAACTTGGACGCTCCGTAGGGGGACTTGGGGCTTACGGGGAAATTCTCGGTTATTTTTTCGCCGTTCGACGGTTCGGCATAAACCGCCGCCGTGCTTGAAAATACGAAATATTTCACCGCGCCTTTCTTGGCGGCGGACAATAAATTGAGGGTGTTGACGGTATTGTTGGCGTAATAATAAAGCGGATTTTCGACCGATTCCGGCACGCTTATTTTTCCGGCAAAATGGAAAATGGCCTCGATATTTTTTTCTTTTATAAATTCGGCAACACGAATTCCGTCGGCCAAATCGAATTTCGCCAAATAAACCGAATCGTCGAGCGCGTCGGCAAAACCCGTAGACAAGTCGTCTATAACAAAAAGTTTGCATTCCTTAATGGAAGACAACAGATCCGCCACATGGCTACCGATATATCCGCAAGCGCCTGTCAAGAGAATATTCATTCCGCAAATAGTCCTTATTTATGGAGTAAAGTCAACGGATTTTTTCGCCGTCCGAATTAATGCTAAACCTTGTTTTGAATGCAGTTTTTAGTCGCATTTTCTTTGCGGAACACGACCGCTGGATTTCCGCGAACGGTGGAATTTGAAGGCACGGATTCGTAGAGAAAAGTATTGGGCGAAATGAGAACATTGTCTCCAATTACAATATCGCCGACGATTACCGCGTTCGTTCCCACCCATACGTTGTCGCCGATAACGGGACATTTTCCGTTTACTTCGCCGATGGTAACACCCGTGCCGACATTAAAATTTTTCCCGATTTTTACCGCCCCTAAAATCACGCGGCCGAAATGTCCTATATAAAGCCCGCTCCCGATTTCGGCGTTATAATTAAACTGAAATCCGAATCGATAGGAGAACATAACGAGAATAAACTTATAGTAGCCCGACAAAAAACCGTTCTTCTTTTTTTTGTAATATGAAAATTTTCGCCACGCAATTATGAAACGGGTTTCGGGATAGATAAAATGCGCAAGAAATTTTTGTTTTACAGACAGGTGTCTGTCTCCAAAATATCTGAATAAGTCGTCCTCTATGATTTTCTTACAAGAATCTTTCATCTAAGAATGTAGAAATATCATTCAAATATATTTGTAAAGACAAAAATAAACATTTATTGCGGCAGACCGAATTCATTTCTTTGTATTTATTTGACAGAAAAATCGGTATTAAATTATTTTCAAAACATATGCGAATCGTACGGCATAAAATAAATATCTGTCGAATAGGCGGCTTATCGGCGGTTTTATTGTGCGCAACCGCGCATTCTTGCGGGATTTTGCTGGCGTCGCAAAAACACATAACCGTCGAGACATCTCCGTTTGCGGACAAATACGAAAAGGACGCCGCACAAATTTTAATCGATTTCATCGGGCTTTCAAACGCGCCGTTTGCGGAAAAGCATAAAATCTCCCTCGTAAACAAGCGCGAGAACGACATTTTAAAATCGGCGTACGTCGAAATAAAAGTCGAAAAAAACGACATAAAACTGATATACGGCTCCTCGGACAACGCGCAGACGGCCGTCGGCGAATTCGCAAGAAATTTCCTCGGCCTTGCGCTATATGCCCCGCCCCCGTTGGGAATCGAGAAACTCCCGATGGGAAAAATCGACGGGGGAAGTTTGCGCAGGGAATTTTCTTTCGCGGGAAGAATGCTGGGCATAATGCAAAAAGAGGCGCGCCTATACGACGCGGCAAACGGCGACAACCGCGCATATTACGCGTCCGGCCACACTTTGACATACATAGTCGGGAGGGAAGCCGCCAAAAAAAATCCCGACTGGATGGCTATGCGAAATTCCGTCCGGCTAACCTACGATATGTCGTCGCAGGCGCAAATAGACTTCCTAAATCCCGACGTCCGCGAATACGTTGCTGATTATGCGGAAAACTTTTTCAATAAAAATCCGCAACGCAAAATTCTTTCCATATCTTGCGCCGATTCATATCTGTTCGACAATACGGAAAAATCAAAAAAACACATCGGCGGCTACAACCAATCCGACTATATCGACCATAGCGACCTCGTATTCGGGTTTGTAAAATCCGTCGCCGACAAAATCGCAAAAAAACACCCCGAAAAGTTTGTCGCCGAAATGGCGTATCTATATACCGAAAGTCCTCCGTCTTTCAAAATGCCGAAAAATTCCGCCGTCTATCTGTGCGCCGACAGAAACAACAACTTCGACGGTATCTCAAAAAACAAAGATATGGAGCTTCTCGATAAATGGAGAAATTCCGGAGTCGGCCTGTTGGGCATCTACGACTACAACTACGGAATGCAGTATTTTGTGCCGCGAAACAATTTAAAGACGATGGCCGAAGCAATAAAATATTCCCGCGAAAAAGGGGCAAGGCTGTACACAAGCGAAAGCACTCCGCTTTGGGCTTACGACGCCCACAAAATGTGGGTTATGTCGAATCTTTTAAAAGACGCGGACTCCGACGCTGAATCGTTAAAAAAAGAATTTTTCGACAACTATTATAAGTCCGCCTCCGCTAATATCCGAAAATTTTTCGACATAGCGGAAAGCGCATGGCTAAACCGCCGCGATAAACCGTTTTGGCTAAAACTGTTTAAACGCGAATCCCAAGCGGAACTCTTCCCGCCCGAAACAATACAATCGATGGAACGCGAATTGTCCGCGGCGGAAAGAATGAAAAATCCCCCGATTGTCCGCGAAAGAATCGCCGAAATAAGGCTCGTCTTCGACATAACAAAAGCCTTCGTCGATTTCTATGCATACCAAAAGCGGCTGTTCAAGAGCGGCGAAAACAATGCGCAAAAAACCGCCGATTTAATCGAGGCTTCGGATATCGCCGAAACAAGAAAGAGGCTTGCGATAGAGCGCTACGAAAACAATACAAAATACCCGAAAGCCGATTTCAAAATCTGGGAAAAAATCAGCTTTATAGACAACAGAATTCCGGCTTGCGCAGACCTGCTCGATTTTAGCGGTTCAAAAAAATTTGCGGAAAAAAGATTGGGCGAAAAAAAGGCCGACGGAATTGCGAAAATAAAAAACGGTAAAAATATCCTTAAAAATTCCGGATTTGAAAACGGCTTTATCCATTGGGTAAAATTCAAGCCGAATGCCTCGAAGGAAAAATTGCGGATTGTGGAAAAAAACTCCGTAAACGGAAAATATTCGGCGGAAATGCAGTCTAAAAATTTCGTCGGCCTTACGCAATATGCGGCCGTGTCTTCCGGCAAAACCTATCTTTTTAGCGCGACTATCAACGGCAGGCTAAATCTCGGAGACGTGTGCTATTCGAGAATTTCCTTTCTTGACGCCGATTCAAAAGTGATTTCGTCAAGCAGAAACCAGCTTCCAGCGGGGGAATTTTACAACTCTGTACGGCTAAGAATTTTTGAACAAGCCCCGAAAAATGCGGTAAAAGCGGCCGTATCCATATTTGTCGGCAATATGCACCCCGAAAATTCGCTCCTAATAGACGATGTCGAGCTTGTCGAAAGCGGGGATTAAATCAACGCCGCCGTCCGTTATTTTTTTTGCGGGCTGCGGAAAAGCTAAAAACGCTTCAAAAGCAAATTCCCTTTCTTAAAAAAATCCGAAACTTGGCGCATTCTTTTTTAAGGCGCAAAAAAAAACGCGCTCCGAAAAGGACGCGTTTTTTTTGTGTGTATCTTTTATTTCTTTGAGTAGTAGTCGTTGATTTTTTTTGCGACGTCCTTGTAAGAAATATCCGCGGAATAAATTTCCTTGTACTCGTTGAAGGCCTGTTCCGCCTTGCCCATCAGTTCGTAGGCCGTGGCGAGCTCGTAAATAATTTCCTTTTTCATCTCGTTCATTATTTTGGCCTCTTTCTTGGCTGTTTCAAGCTGGTCGACAGCCAAGTCGAATTTCTTGCCCTGCGTGAACGCCCTGCCCAATCCGAGCAAAGACTGCGAGCGGACTTTCGGGCTGCGCTGGGAAATCTGGAACTGCATAATCGCCTCGTCGAGATTGCCGTCTTCAAACAGCAGAGAACCGAGCTCGTAACGATAGTTGAAATCGTTCGGATAGCGTTCGACCATCTGCTTTGCGTTTTCGAGCTTTACGTCGTGCTCTTTTTTCTGAAGTTGCGCCATTTCGGCTTTTACCGACGCGTCGTCCGGATTTTCCTCCAGTTTTTTCTTCAAATCGGAGATGCGCTTGTCCATCGACGCGACGAGGAAGCCCTGTTCCATTTTTTCAAAAGTCGTATCGCCTTTGCCGAGCGGCTGTTGACGCGCCTTTCTGACATATTCCAAAGCTTCGTCGAAACGTTTCAGGCTGCGAAGATGTCCGCAAATTTCGCGGTATAGATTGATGTTTTCGGGGTCGGTTTCAATCTGCGCCGCGAGACGCTCAACCATTCTGTTAAGGGTTTCTTCGTCGTTTACGGAGCTTGTTTCCTTCTGGCGGTTGAGGGTTTCCTCGGCGTCTTTTGTTTTCTTTGTCGCGCTGACTTCCGTATTTTCCCATTCGCCTTTTGTCATCGTTTTCACGACCGATGCGCTGCGCGCGAGAGCCTGTGCGTCGCCGTTCGAGGGGTTCTTTTTGAGTATTCTCTCCGCGACTTGCATGGCGGCGTCGGGCTGTTTGCTTTTAACAAGAGCTTCGCCGAGCGCCAAAAGAATGCCTTCGTTGTCCGGCTTGAACTGTGCGATTGCCTGATATGCTTCCGCCACGGTTCCCCAATATTGCAGGCTTGTGGCCGCCGCCGCCAAAGTTTTCAAAGCCGCTTCGTTTTGCGGGCATTGGGAAAGAAGCTTTTCGGCTTCAGCCATAACTTCGATGGCCTGACCTTTTTTGATTTTAGCCGACGATTGAATCGAGAATATCATTCCCTGAATCGCCGCCGAAACCTTGGCAATCGGATTGCCTTTGCCGAATTTACGGAACTGAGCCTGACGCAAAATCTTGCGTACTTCGACACAAGACGGATGTTTTGCGAGAATCGTGCAGCAAATATCGATAACGTAAGCGGGGTTTTTATCTATAGATTTTTCCGCGCTTTCGAGCTGTCTAATAAAACGCGGGTCCAAATCTTTGATTTGTTCTTCTATTACTTCCGGGGGTGTATTTGTTTCGTCTGCCATACTAAAAGATATTACGGATTAAAAGTTGTAAGCAATTTAAATCCAAATTGACCCTACTGCAAGTCAATTTCTACTGCTTTTTCGAGTATTTTCATACATTTGTCTATTTTTTGAAAATTTTTGCCCTCCGCGAGCAAACGGATTTTCTTTTCCGTGCCGGAATAGCGTATCAGCAAACGCCCTTCTTCGCCGAGAATTTCGGAGCATTCGGAAATGGCTTTGGAAAGGTTTTTAGTTTCGCCAATCGGGGTTTTGCGTTCGACCTTAACGGCTTTTGCCAACTGCGGATACATTTTTATGCCGCCGCGAAGCTCGGAGAGCCTGACGCCCTTCGACGACATTACGGAAAGAACCGCCAACGCCGCCGCAAGCCCGTCGCCGCACGGAGACACTTCCGAAAATATGAAGTGCCCCGAATTTTCGCCGCCTATGACGCAATTATTGGCAAGCATTTCGCGCATTACGAGCCTGTCGCCTATTCCGCTTCGATACACGCTTATGCCGTTTTCCCGAAGAGACTCGTCGAGTCCCATGTTGCTTTGAAGGGTCGTAACAATGGCGTTCGAGACGAGTTTCCCGCGCATTTTGGCGTCGATTGCGATGAGACCGAGTATTTCCTCGCCTTCGAGAATCGACCCCGTTTCGTCGGCGACCACCACCCTGTCGCCGTCGCCGTCGTGGGCGAAACCCACATTCGCGCCGACGCGCCTGCATAATTCGGACATCTTTTCCGGATGCTGGCTGCCTATCGCATCGTTTATATTCAGGCCGCTCGGCTCGCAGCCGACTTCGAAAACCTCGGCTCCGTATTCCGCAAACACTTTCGAGGAAACTTTGCTTGTTGCGCCGTTTGCCATGTCTATTGCGATTTTTACGCCTTTGAGGAAATTTTTCGGAAAAATCGACGCCATTTTTTTTGCGTATTCCTCCGTTGCGAATTTTCCGACGGATATTTTTTTCGCCGCAAATGTTTTCGGCTTATATGATTCGTCGCGGGAAAAATATTTTTCAAGACGGTTTTCGAGCCATTCCTGCGTGTCGTCTTCTACCTTTCTGGCGGAAGCGTCGAAAAACTTTATGCCGTTGTCGGTGTACGGATTGTGCGAGGCGGTAATCATTGCGCCCATTTTAGCCCCGTGCGCGAGGACTCCGTACGCGAGGGCAGGAGTGGGCAAAACGCCCAAGTCTTCAAATTGCGCTCCGCCCTTGGCGAGCCCGACACAAAAAGCCGACTTTAAAGTGTCGGTCGAGGCTCTCGTATCTCCGCCGACGACGATTTTTCCGCCGCCGTTCAGTTTCAGCAAATCCGATACGGCCAATCCCAAGGCCGCAAAAAACGGTTCGCTTATTTCAATATCGCCATACGTTCCGCGTATGCCGTCTGTGCCGAAATATTTCATTATTTTCTTTTGTGCGAGTGTTTTTGAATTATGTCGGAAAGCTCCTCGGCAGACGCGTCCTCCAATTCCTTTCCGCGACGTTTCAAGTCTTCAAATGTTTTTATGACGGTTTCGGTCATCGCCTCGTGGGTTTCTTCCGTACCCCCGACGAGCAGAAATTTTTCCGCTTCGGTTATGCGTTTTTCGCCGTCCGAATCCAAGCCTATGCCCAACAGATGCGCTTTTTTTCCTTTTGGACGCATATCAGTTTTCCTCCTCTTCGCCTTCCGAAACGCCGTCGGATTTTTTCGCCGAAGCGTCTTCAAGCTGTTCGCAATAGATTTCGCCGAAACGCTCGTCCTGCGTAAGGCGAAGGCGTTTCAGGCGCGTAAGTTCCAGCATCGCCAAAAACGTCGCCATCAGGGTCACCAATCCGGTTTTTCTGCCGCCGAAAAGCGACGTAAAGGTAAATTTTTTCTCCTTAAAATTGAGAATAAATTCCATTCTGTCGGCGACGGTTACGTTTTCATTTGTAATTTCGCCCTCGACAAGCTTTTCAGCCAAGCGGCGCAAAATCAGGTTGAAAGACGTCCATATCTCCATCTTGTCGGAGGGTTTCAGCGGACGCTCGAAAACTATTTCCTTGTCGGAAATTTTGCGTTCGCCGAAGTTCTGGCGCGAGTCTATCATGTCTTCGAGCGAGTCCGCCGCCGCCTTGATTTTCTTGTATTCTAGCAGCTGCTCCACAAGCTGCCAGCGGGGATCTATGTCGGAGTCGCCGTCCTCCTCTGCCGCCTCGACGACACGTTCGTCAGTCGGCAAAAGCATTCGGCTTTTTATGTACATCAGCGTCGCCGCCATCACGAAAAATTCGCCCGCTATTTCAAGCGACATATTTTCCATCGAGCGCAAAACGCCCATATACTGTTTTGTCACTTCGACAATCGGGATATCGTAGATATCGATTTCGTTTTTTCTGATTAAAAAAAGAAGAAGATCGAGAGGCCCTTCAAACACGTTCAGTTTTACCGACATCTCGAAACCGCCGGCCAACGAGTCTTCGATATTCTGCGATTGCGGTTCCATCTTTATTAGAAAATCATCATTGTTACGCGCGCGCCGAAGGAGAAATTTTGCCAAACATTCTTGAAAAACTGATGTTTCCAATAAAA
>JABLTK010005843.1_pt1 | contig 17404 bp, 29 predicted proteins | sample 7160131 | NCBI WGS metagenome assembly JABLTK01 (sample SAMN14651221, study PRJNA627086) | human gut metagenome | isolation source: feces | host: Homo sapiens
TTATCAGAAGATATATCATTCTGATCAGCATAAGCATAAGCAGCAGCAACAGGTTCAGAAATCACTGCAACAACATCTAAACCAGCAATTTTTCCAGCATCTTTTGTTGCCTGTCTTTGATATTGATTGAAATACGCAGGAACTGTGATCACGGCTTTACGCATATCAAATCCAGCAAATTTGGCCACAATGCGCTGCATTTCCTGAAGGATTGAAGCACTAATCTCTTCAGGATATTTTTTAATCTCTTGATCTCCTTGTTTCACACATATCTGAGGCTTGTTGTTACCATCGTCAAGGATTTGAAACGGAACATACTTCTTCATTTTCTCAACAATGGGATCACTGTAATTCATTCCAATCAATCGTTTGCATTCATAAATTACACCATCCGAATTACTCTTCATTCGGTCTCTCGCTGGTTTTCCTACAACAAAGACAGGTTTCCCACTTGGAGGATAAGCAACGTAAGATGCAACTTGACGCTTTCCTGCATTGTCGACAGCAAGCTCAACCTTCCCATTCTTTACAACACCAACAACTGAGTTTGTTGTTCCTAAATCTACACCAAAGATATTAGCAACACTCATGTATAATGAAAGGTTCTTATTGCCTGAATCGCGGAATTTTGGTATTTCCTTTAAGACAAAGTGATGTTAACTGGAACAAACACTCAGTGCAACGGCAATATTTTCTAATTAGGGATTTAAAATGTATGCAAACTGTGGATGTGCATCCTTCACACAATTCATACATAACTCTAAGCCCTTGTTATCAAGACAAATAGGAATCTGAAGGCTATTTGCTTCACTTTTAAGCCTTGATAGAATGATTAGAACGGAGGCTGAGATTGTTTCAACATCCACTGACAGACTACAATAACCTTAAGTAAGATTCAGTAAACACTCTTACGTGTACAAATACAATCCAAAAGTAACACTGCATCGTTGTATAGACAACTATTGCCACCTTCTTCTAGTAAGCGATAGCACCGAGTGTAAGGACAAGGACACAACAATCGAAAACCTAACAGCTTTAACACCGTTCGCATCAGTGTTTTGACATGATTACTGTCCATGTGATAGGTTTCCAGGAAGTAGTTACAAACCGATTTCTATAGTAAATACATGGATCCATTTTTACATAGGAGATACGTCGATTCCGTAAATCTCCTACACTTTCGGCCAAATAGAAGCATAACCAAGAAAGTCCCTCAAGGATCCCCGTATCCACTTTACGTACAGATAGTATCCTGTCTACATAATTGGCAGCACGGAAAACTACACATCGGGGACAGTGTAGGGTAATGGAATTCTATTGTCAAGGAAAAAGAGTACAGCATACTGTTATCAACCAAGTATAGATACTCTCTCGATAATGAACAAACTTAGGATCATTCTGAACAAACGTTGCATAATCTTCCAAAGGATGATAGGAAAGACCCAGTGGATAATCTGCATTAGAAACACTCACATCGTCTGATGAAAGTGATTCCATGCTATTCCTTCGGCCTTCAACGGAGAAGCATTCCTCACGTTCATCATACAAAATCATTGTGGTGCATGCAAAAATCGAAAGATTATAGTATCAAAGAAATGGGGACTCTAATTAAAAGATAATTAGGGTATTGAGATTAAATGGGTTCTATTTCATACAGATTATTTTACATCAATAGGGCCTTATGAATGTAATTAAACACGTGCAATAAACCAGATCCTACTCCATCTTTTCGTTCTTTCTTGCAATAATTCTCTTTATAGAGTACCACCTATGTATCACTGTTCATTATTGCATCAACATATCGATCAAGGTGCTCTTTATCAGAAGAAGCAAAACACCAACAATGGCACAAGTAATAAATACTCTGATTGCTAGCATATAATCCAAGAAGGCAATAGCAGCCAACAACAACATGACGCAAATCAAACGAATTGGAACTGTCCAATTGGACTTCGTTGGTACAAAAACATAGATTGTGAAGAGAATTGCAAAGAACGTAAGGATAATCCTATAGATTACAACTGAAAACAAAATCAACTCCATTCGATGAAGAAGAATCCACTGGACAATTTGATCTTTTGTAGGTACCATAGATGCTACAAAAGAACTAACTTGGGTGGATGTCTTCTGGAGCGTTATGATAAGGATATTCCAATATTCGACAACAATTGGAACAAGTCTCTGATAGAAATAGACAAAGAAATCATAACCCCTAATCGCTCATGCATATTCCTTGATTCTACCGAATTACCGTGTGAACTACGAGAAGGATAACAGCTGAACAAACGCGGAGAATCGGAAGAACAAGATATACAGAAATGTAGTTAGCATACCATCTACACATCATCTCTATCCTCCATCCAAACGAATAAGGAAGTAAGTAAGAATTTACAGGGAGAAGAATGACCATTGTTAATAGGATTCCCGTGAGAAGAATCAATCCGTTGATGAATTGACTACAATGATAAGAGAAAGAAGCAACAACTCAGGGAAGAAGAGAACAAGAAGCGTTAGTGCCAAGCTCAAGAGCAGACTCGACCAACATAAGGCTATCCATCATACGCATAAGAGGAGCTTACATGTCGTAATGTGAGCATCAACAGAGAGGGGGTTCAGTTCATCTTCGTTGATGAACGAATAGCACACCCGTTGGAAAGGCGTAGCTACAACAGTTACAACATTTCGATCTCTCTTGGCATCAATTAAGTGGCCAAAGAAGTCAAGATCCGGTCTAGTGACAATACAGAGATAAATCCTACATCAGAAATCCATACTTAACAGAAAGCAAATCTCCCATCACATTATGTCTTCCATCCACATTAGCTACAGAGAAACGATCATGAGACGCAGTCATCTCAATAATTCGGTCTTCAAAGGTATGCATAACATTCACTTCGACTCCAAAGCAAATCTTTTCGCTTGACCCTGCAGGGATCTACAAAGTCATGAAGAGACCACAAAGCAACTTTGAATTCCTGCGAAACTGTGAATGGAGTCTTATAGAATGAATAGCAACCAAGCAGGATAATAATTACCAACTTTGCCACACACAGAACCTTTGTACACATCCTAGTTTTGAAAACCTTATCGATTTGCCGAATTCTCCAGTATTTTCTCTATTCACAATATTGATACAATTATTGTTCTATTCAGTTTCTCATTAACTACGCAGTTTTCAATGAGTACTCATCGACCCAATGAATCAAAGCATCCAAATTTCCCAAAAGATAGTGTATATTTCAAATCTCGTTTACCACGTAGGTTTTATCTGAACTGTTAGCTGCTGCAAAGGAACTGAAGGAAGAAAAGACGGATCCTTTAGACAGATCAACAGAAACCACACCTCCAGTTCAGATTGTGCAGAAACGAGGACGATGGGATGACAGCAGTGATTCAGAGGAAGAGAAGAAAAAGAAAAAGAAGGACCGAAAGAGAAAGAAAGGTGAGGATGATCTTTTCTTTTCATGATAAGTCGTTCCTGAACAACCTCTTGTTACCGTTGCTATGCCAGGTTCAGTAAATGCAGTGGATGATTACTATGCATCACATCCCTTGCTCGAATTGCCTCCCGAAGAGAGCGTACCTGTTTCATCACAAGATGAAAAGATGGAGACTCCAGAACCAATTCTTTCTCCACCGTTAATCGAACCAGTGATTCATATGTGTCGGTCTGTAAATAAATACCGAAAGATTGCCAGATTAAACGAAGGATCGTATGGAATTGTCTACAAAGCACAGAATATAGAAACAAATGAAGTCATCGCCTTGAAACGAGTTAGAGTGATTATTAGGTGTTATGTAGATTAAATTCAACGAGAATGTAGTTCTTCAAGAAGCATTCCCTGTAACTGCGTTACGTGAAATCAACAGTATGCCAAGAATCGGTGGTAATATGTAGTTATGCAGGATCTTTCCCATCCTAATATTCTTAATGTTCAGGAGATGGTCATTGGTGACAATATTAACGAGGTATATATGGTGATGGATTATATTCCATACGAATTGGGTCGTGTTCTTCATACAATCAAAGCGGATTTAACAGCAAGTGAAGTCAAGACATTACTATATCAGTTGCTCTCAGGACTTGATTATATGCATCGCAAGTGGTATTTCCATCGGTAAGATGAATGATTCTATTTCGAGTCTAGAGATCTTAAATCCAGTAATTTACTGTATAAAGATGGAGAGCTCAAAATCTGTGACTTTGGTATGGCTCGACGATTTAGCAATCCTCTCTCTCAGTACACACAGCACGTTGTTACACTAATTTATCGTGCTCCAGAACTTCTACTGAATCCGCAAGAGGATGTACGCTATCCTCCTTCAAGGAAGATTCTCTACGATTCGAAGGTGGATATGTGGAGTGCTGGGTAGAAATACTAGGTATGAGTGATAATTAGGTGTTTATTCTATGAATTCATCACTCGACAGACTCTGGTTCAGCTGAAGGAAGGAGAAGGTGAATTTGATGTACTAATGAAACTGTTTCGTGTTTTAGGTTATCCAGGAGTAGAATTACACGATTGTTGTGAGTGTAGGATGATTGTCCAGTCTTTAAAGATTCTCCTTACAAGTCGTCTTTTGGTAATTGTCAGCAATATTATTGTAAACTAAGAGAGATCATCCCTTCAGCTCCACTTCTTGTATTCATTTATTAGCACCATCATTACTAGGGAATGCGGTATCTTACTAATAATGGTCTGGATTTGATGCTTAAACTTCTTGCGTTTGATCCAGATCAACGAATATCTGCAGAAGATGCTCTCAAGCATCCGTATTTCCGGGAGAATCCTCCCATGAAAGTAGTTGTTCAATGAATCACTTATGTATAGAAACCAGATGAAATGCCTGTATTCGATGAACGGTTTAACGAACGGGGACTGTAACTATCATTTCCTCTTTGTTTTCAAACACTTTTCGAATAGGGATCATTATGTTCCTTTTCCTTCTTGAGTTCTTACTTTTCTCCCTATCTTCGGGTGAAACAGTGTATGAACATCGGTAGTAGCCAAATTCGTTTCTTACTAATAGGAATCGTTATTTGGATCATCTCAAGGGGAACCGACTTGTTTTTCACAGTGAAAAGGACAATCTTGTAGGAATGGATACTATTCGTAACAAAAGACAATCAACTTGTTTCCCCAGAATCGTGTAACATTTCTGGAGGATAACAGTGATGAAATTCAGTCTGTTTATAACTTGTACACTGGAAACAAGTATGATGACATCGTCTTCGGAAAAAATAGCACATTCAACGATGAACAGATCTATGGAAGCTATGGCCATTCGGAAATCTATATTTCCAATTCAGTTGCATCCTTTCATTCGTTGGTATTACGAGTTTGGATAGTTATTTTATTTTATTCATAGGCAACGTATGAATGCTGTGAAATGCTTTCACGAGAACACTATCTTCACGCTCTCCAGAGTGCCTTCAAAGATGTGAATTTTATCTATCAATTTAACAGTATTCCTACATTTCGAAAGGTTGCTATGACACTGGATCTAAGGATTTGTTCTATCCATTTTTGTGATCACTTTTCTCAAGACTCATTATCCTCTTACACTCCTCGTTCATCTTATCGTTATTCTGTTCCGTTTTCAGAAATATCGGACGTAGTTGTTCCATCAACATCTCAGTGCTAGACTCAACGACTCTCTATCAGTGAGGAAGTTCGTAATCTTTTTCTCTTTGGATACAATCATTATCTCGAAGATGCATTTCCTGCTCCTCAGCTGAATCCTCTCAATTGTGGTACAGCTCGTTTCGCCCAAGCTGATATTCCATTCATGACACTGATTGATGTGTTGGATACTCTCCATGTTCTTGATTATGATGATGCTTTTGTGGATGCTGTTCAGAAACTTAAGTATCTATTCTTATCATGTTATCACTAGTTCGCTTCGTGACTTTGATTTCGATGAGAATGTGAGTGTTTTTGAAACTACCATTCGTGTATTGGGTGGTTTGTTGTCTGCTCATATGATACTGATCGATAATAGTACTATTCTTCAGTCCTACAACAACCGTCATCATCTCCAAGGAGAGAAAGCTATCTCTTATGATGGACATCTCTTGAATCTTGCTGTGGACATTGGAAATCGACTCCTCAATGCATTTCAGGATAATGGTCTTGCTTATGGAACAGTGAATCTTCGATATGGTGTTCCTATGAATGAAACTCCAATTTCTAGTCTAGCTGGGATTGGATCGTCATTACTGGAGTTTGCTGCTTTATCAGCTCTCACCAATAATATGACCTATCTTGATGCTTCTCGAAGATGCACAGAAATGTTGTTCTCCTTGCGAAATCCTTTGGATATGCTTGGAAAGCACATAGATATCAAGAATAAACAATGGACAGAGGTATAAGAGATTAATTGAATTCATTGTAGTATGATTCATGTTTTGGACGAAATGGTGACAGTTATTATGAATATCTGTTGAAAGGGTACATATTACTAAATGACCCCCAATTATTGGATATGTTTACAACCCTCTATCATTCCTTTGAAGTCTATACACGATCTGTCAGATTCATTCTTCTTTCTCATATCTAGCATACAGTGTTCTGGTATGGAATTAGTGATCTGAAAGACTCTTCACTGTTACGTGATGGAAGTTATTCATTATCAGCCTTTTGGCCAGGAATCCAGTTCCTTTATGGTGATTATATTGGAGGAAAAACCACATTAATGCGATTCTTATATGCTTGGGATCATTTTGGGTATCTCCCTGAGTACTTCTCTGTTATGAGTCAACAACCAATTCGTGGTGGTGAAGAGTTGAATATTGAGAATGGAATGATTTGTAGTTATCCATTACGACCTGAATTAATTGAGAGTATGATGTACCATGATACTGTCTTTGGCAATGGAGAAATGATACATTGGGGGAGAATGATCTTAGAACAGCTTAAGAACACTATGACCAAAGTACCTTATATTTATGCATTCAATTTAGTGTGGCTTTGCTTCAATTAAGAATATCTTTACAGGAGAGTTAATTGGTGAAATGCCATCCTTTGTACTCTCTGAAACTTTCAAATATCTTTATCTTCTTTACAATAATGCATGTTCAGTAATTCCATATTATATATAGCATTCTCAATTCCGAGGACGTGATTATCTCTTCACTACAGAAGGTCATGTATTTAATATTAGTCATATTCAAAGGAATTCCAGAATTCAATCAGTTTTATTTATCTTGGTATTTTCATTTCTAGTATATTCGTGAAGTTAATGCTGTGTATGAAGAGGATGAGAGTTGGACATGGGATTTACGTTGCTCAGCAGAATATGCTAGTGATTATTATGCACTGATTCGTCATTCTTTCCCTTCCTTAAAAAGACATTCTTTCTGTGCTCTTTGTTATGATTATCCTGCTCCTTGTCATAAGCCGTTAGTGTTCGATCAATGCCCTGTAGTGGATGATCGACTTATTTTGAGTACTTGGTATATTTATGAAGATTTTGTTTACTATGCTTATGACAATACAACATGGAATCAACTATGGTATCCTCAGAAGGGAAGTTTTCCTTTGGAAAGTACTAGAAGCGAATCTGAAACTAATGTGGTCTCAGTATCATTGGATGGAAAGAACAGTTTTGAGATTCCTGCAGATTCATTGGATAAGCTAATTGCTTTGCTTACTCAAGCAGGGCAACCATTAACTGATGATTCTCCTGAACAGCGAATGGCTCGTAGACAGGCAAAGAAGGAGATTCGAAAAATCCTTGGATTGAAACCCAGTTTACCAGATCTCAAATCAAATTTATCAACTGAAGCCACATGGAGTAAGAAGCACATGCTCTCCCCTTCGTTGTCCGTAAACGTAACATGTCAAGTGAATGATTCTTGTTCGTTCAATAATACTCTGTTCGTGTAATCAAATTGACTAATCCCTAGAAGTCTTTTGTCTCTCATACCTATCTCTCCAACACATCTCGTCTCTGTATCGACCTTGTTCTCAGTGAATGAAACTCATGTCATAATGGCAGATCGACTGGATGATGGATCAGTTAGTCGATATGAATGTGTATTGAAGCTTCAAGTGACCAATTTCATTCAATTTATTCCCTGTGTGCTTACAGATTCGCTAATTCATCTGCATTCTGATGTTGATTCAGTACTTGAAGAAGGATCAGTCTCTTTAGTAACATCTACAGAACTTATAATGAACAAGGAGAACAGTTCTCTTAGTATTCCTATCCAGTCAACATACTCTCAGTGTAATGCCTCAGTAATAGCAATTGACTCATTACGAAAGATTAAGAAATTATGGGGCATGTCGCAGGCGATTCAGACATCTTTGCATGTGTCTATCGTAGTGAAATCAGTTCAGTCACAATATCCATTTGTAGAATGGAGGAATAAAAGTGTATTATATCAAGATGATGTGTATTCTATTGCTCTTCTTCATAGTATGGTACAACAACATGGAGTCTTCATTGGAAGGGAGAGTGACTATGATGATCTTGTTTTGTATATTGAAGATGTTGAGACTGCCAATGTAATTTAGGGTTTATTGTTTTGGGTTATTCATAACTTGTTTTTTATCATGCCAAAAATCGGGGGTATTATGGTTCAAGAGAAATCATAACTAAATAAAGAGTACTTGAACTCATAAACTTATCCAGAAAGGATACTAAGGGTAGTTGTGTAGAACTGATATGACTAATTTCATTAGAATAAGGTATAACAATGTTTGGCAACAAGAAGGATTATGGGCAAGTTGGAGATGAATCAGAGAAGGGACGTGACCATGGAAAACTTTCATTTAAGGAGATGATGTCGAAAGCCTCTGAGTATGTGTATGTCCTTGTCGTTAGTTATAGATTAACCAAAAAGGTAGGAGAAGGTGCATCAAGTATGGGAAAGGGAATGATGTCTAAACTGAGTGTGGGAATGTTCTGTTCCATTATGAGTTTAGGAAACGGGAGAGAAGATAAAGGATTCCAAGATGATGAGTATGTTTAAGAAGGAAGATGGTGGATATTCGAATGGTTTTGAGGAGGAGGAAGAGTCACCTAAGCCAGTAAAGAAGGTTGTTAAGAAGACAGTGACTCGCAAGGTTGTCAAGAAGGTCGTTAAGAAGCCTGTGAAGGAACCTGAGGATGAGCTGTTTGATGATGTTGCTGAGGAGCCTGCTGAGATTACTGATGAGCCAATGGAAGAACCTGCTCCAGTAGCTAAGAAACCTGTTAAGAAGGTGGTTAAGAAGGTGGTCAAGAAGCCTGTTAAGGAACCTGAAGATGAGTTGTTTGATGACATTGCTGAGGAGCCTACTGAGGAGCCAGTGGAAGAAGAACCTGCTCCAGTAACTAAGAAGCCTGTTAAGAAGGTCGTGAAGAAGGTCGTGAAGAAGCCTGTTAAAAAGGTGGAAGAAGAGGAGATGGATTTGGATGACTTCTTGGGAATGAATGATGCTCCTGCCGAACCCGTACAACAGAATGATATGGACTTCTTGAACGATCTAGTGATGCCTACAGAGAAGGAAGAGGAAGAACCTGAGGAAGAGGAAGAGTTTGATTTTGGACTGGAAGAATCAAAGCCCAAACCCAAGAAGGTTACGAATAAGGTTGCTCCTAAGCCTACTGAGGACGAATTCGATTTTGATGCTGAACCTGTTCCTGAACCTGCTGCTAAGGAGAAACCTGCTACGAAGAAGCCTGTTAAGAAGGTTGTGAAGAAGGTTATTCCTAAACCTGTTGAGGACGAATTTGACTTTGCTGAGCCTGCTCCTGAACCACAACCAGCTCCTGAGCCTGTTGCTGAGGAGAAACCAGTAGCTAAGAAGCCTGTTAAGAAGGTTGTCAAAAAGGTTGTGAAGAAGGCTGCTCCCAAACCTGTGGAAGATGAGTTCGATTTTGATGCTGAACCTGTTCCCGAACCTGAGCCTGTTGTGGAGTCCCAACCTGAACCCGTCGCTGAAGAGAAGCCTGCCGTGAAGAAACCTGTCAAGAAAGTAGTGAAGAAGGTTGTAAAGAAGGTTGTGAAGAAGGCTCCCCAACCAGATGAAGATGAGTTCAATTTTGATGCTGAACCTGTTCCTGCTCCTACAGAGGAATCCAAGCCGGCTGCTAAGAAACCTGTTAAGAAAGTGATGAAGAAGGAAGAGGCACCAAAGGAAGCCGACATGTTCGATGATTTCCTGGGAATGAATGAAGAACCAACACAGACAGCCGAGACCACGGAATCATTGGATTTCCTCAACGATATTACTATGCCTGCTGTAGAGAAGCAACCTTCGGAGGAAGAAGAGGAAGAAGAACATGAACCTGTCCAGCCTGCTGCTGATCCATTTGATTTCCTCAACTTCTAAATTATTGGATAATTGCGTTCTGTATTGCGGTTGTGTTTCTTTTATCATGATTTCATCAGAACAAGAAGAAGAGTTAGAGTCGTTAGGATATCTCTACACCGAAGAAGAACTAATAATTCAAAGTATGGTACTCATAGGTTCTCTCAAATTCAAGATCGCGATCCAGTTCACATTCAGGTACGTGTATCTTCTGAAATAGAAAATGGCGGTTCTCCAATCAAAGCACTACTCGATCTAAGCTGGGGAAACAGTCCGTTTTCATTAGTTCGATGAATCCTAGATTATCCCCACGAAAAACCAGCAATACAAATCGTTTCGATGGATATCAAACAAGAAGAACGTGATGCGATGGTAGAGAGTCTTCTACAAGAATGTGATAATTGTATGGATATGGCAATGACATATGTGCTCTCAACTGCACTAACAGGGTTGCTCAGTGATGTACATGAAGACAAGTTATCGAAGATTCATATTCCGACAATTGTACCTATTCGATTTTATAAATAAAAAATAGGAAGGTTCCAATGAAATACAGGACGAACCACAACTCTCCACCTCGCAAACAACAATTCGTGGTCAGGAACAGAAAACAAAAGCTCAAAAGAGGAGGGAGCAGAATTCGTGGCAGAAACCAGGTGAATTACCTCGAGGTTATAATTGGGTGGACGTAATGAGTCATCTTCGAAAGACTGCAAATAGTTGATTCCTTTAGCTGTGTATCGAACGCATCTGTATTTCTACCTTTTTTTCTCTCTCCATGATACGAAACAAATGGTTTATAAATGAATTACCATTCATTATCCTTCTTTGTTGATCATACATCTTTATCTAATCAAGAATGCACGTATAGTAGATATGAATATCATGATTCTTATATGATACAGAAATAGAGACTTATTAGGGTATTCCATAGGAGTGATCAGAAATTTCGAGGAATCTTCTCATGTGAGAATGATAGACGGTTTTAATTCTTCTCTACATGATTGGATATGAAATCATTATTTTATTTCTCATGGAAGACAAATTTGTGCTCGAAGAAACTTTGATTGGTGATAAAGAATACGATGCTCAAGAACAGAGTACGCGAACAGCATCTGTTTCGAGTTCAGTATATAATCTCATAAATGGTATTCTAGGTTGGTCATTTACTGGTAACTCACTTCAAGGATCAGGCATTCTTGTCTTACCGATGTCAATATCAAAATTCGGCTACGTTGCTGGTTGTATGTTTTTACTTCTATTTGCTAGTAGTATTTTTTCTCCTCCATAAGCATCTAGTCCTCTCAGCAGTGACATGTTACTTGTTGTCACAAATCTATTACTACACAGGTAGTACAACATATGCCGGGATGGGAAAAGAACTATTTGGGAAGTCCGCTGAGTCCATCATCAACTTCATTCAAGTTCTTTATGGTCTTGGAGCTCTATTTAGCTATACAATTGTTGCAGCTGACGAGTCACATTATGTGATGGAGCACTTTATTCGTCATGATCCATCTTCGTGGATCCGAACATTCATGTTGGATCGCTCAAGTCTTCTCATCGTCATTTCCATCATCTTCATTCTACCTCCAGCTCTCCTTCCTAGAATGGACCATCTGAGATTCACAAGTTTCGTGTCGATCGGTGCAATTACCTATTTGATTATGGCTGTAGTGATTGTCCTTGCCGCAACATGTAGTTGTTTTTTCACGTCCCAACAGATGGTGCTTGTAGCCTTGCAGATACTGCAACATACATATGTTCATCTATCCACCAGTGTGTAATTGAACAAGATCCCATGAAGTTTGTTTATGACAATCTCACCACCTGTATGGAGATGTGTGAACACTGTCCAGTGGTGGAATCATCTCATCATGTAACTTTATGTCTCTATCGTAAATCATAGTTTAAAGCATTTACGTTCACTGCTGGAGCCTTTTTCTCTCTTCCTTTCTTCTGTTTTTCATCAACCTGTCAGGTTCAATTCGTTCCAATTCTGGCAGAGATGAAAGAGCCGACAAAGAAGAATGTGATTACAGTGCTTAACTGGTCTTTTATTACGATTGCTATTATCTATGTGTTAGCTGGAACAACTGGGTATTATTCATTCTGTGGATACATTGTATGAATTCAAGAATCCAATAATACATAGACCAATAATGTGTTGGATTCATTCCCGGTTGAAGACATCTCTATCATGATCTGCCGTGTTGCTATCGTAATCAGCATGTGTTTCAGCATTCCCCTATTTGTACTAACATCCATAATGAATAACCAATAGTCTCATCCTCTTCGATTTATGATTCTTGATCTAATTGGTGTCAAAGAGAAGAGTATCCCTGTGGAAATGATTTGAGTTCTAGAGTATTGGATGATTGCGCTCATTACCATCATGATTGTTGTGGTTGACACAATTGTCGCCATCATTGCAAAGAACCTTGGAACCGTTTTAGGAATTACAGGTGCCATAGGCTCTTCCACGATCATGATGATTCTTCCATCAATTATGTTTTTCCAGTACTTGAGAAAGACACAAAGCAAACGAATCACTCTCGACATTCTTAGTATCCTTATTTTCATAATGGGTTTGACTTTTGGGACACTTGGAACTATTGCAACAATTCAACAAAGCTAAATAAGCAGATTGTTTGTTCCATCAATATCCCCCATCCTAGGATATAGCTTCAATTCATGTAATTTCTTTTCTTCTACACATGTCAACAGAGCAGACAACCGAACCTCACCGAAATGGAGATTTTTTGAGAATCCCCCAAGTAAGACCCTCATCATCACTAGCATATCTCATCGTGAACTGTGTCATTCCAGGTATCTTCTCTTCTTTCGGTTTCATCTAGGTCTGGGAACAGTGATTGCTTCGTGGACAGATGTCGAGTATGAGGGGTGGGACTGGGCAGTTTTCATCACTGGAATTATTCAGTTTGGACTTGCTTGGATCATCATTGGTTGGGCGTGGAGTATTTGGTGGGGCGTACGAATGTTCCAGGATGCCCAAGAGAGAAAGAAACGAGAAGAAGAGGCAGCAGAGACGAGGACAGAAGAACACACATCCTTGACCCAGGACCCTCCAGCTGAGGAACAGCCTCTTTCAGTCCATGTTTCCACCGATAATCCAGAGAACACGATATATCAAACAATGTACTTGAGTTTGTTTGAGACACACAAATCAAGGTATTTCATCTCTATTGCCAACAGAGAAAATCAGTCACAGATATATTCTTCACATTCTACTGAACAAAAGAACTCGTGCGCACCATTTTTCAAAGCAATAACATAATGTCTGTTAAAGGAAGAATCGCAAATTTCTATCATTCAAAGGGTAAGGTTGCGAATGCACTTTGGATTCTTGCCCAAGTAGCCTGTTTTCTCAAATGTGTCATTCTAGATTGTATCTGCTATTCTAGTAGTTATTCTTGTTATATCTTTGATTGTATCTCCATCTACTACTTCCATGGGTGTGGTTATGAAGATTTACAGTGTTTTTGTTGTGGCACTCTCTTTGTACATGTTCCTCTACAAATTGATGAAAGAGAAGATGGTAAGTTATATACACATGATTAAAGATAGATCCGTTCTAATGAGTTGTACATTGGGTATTATATTGGATTGTGTGTCATGATTTGTTTGAATCTGGTTATTATATCTGCACTCTATGGTTCACAATCTAATCTGATTGAGATTGCTGCAGGCAAAAGAGTAGCGATAACATTATTCCGTTGTGTTGCAGCATGCTCAATCTTTATCATTTTCTTCTATGTAGTCATTTAAGTGGAGTGTTAGTTAGGTTTTATATGTGATCTACTTCATTCGCCATTACAGTGATATTCTTCAAGAAAACAGTTGATATGATTGTTGTGTGTTAGTAATAGGTGGTCATAAGGTTGAATTGAAGGTAACAGCTTCTCCAGCACCTGATGTTGCCAAGAGTTCGCAAGAGATGGTTCTGTTTAAGAAGCCTAGTCAAGCAGTTGTCCCACAAGCGAAACCAGAACCACAAGTAACATTGAATACAGGAGGAATGAGTCTCGTGTTAAGTAAGCCTACATCTGGTGCTTTAGCTGGTACTGTGACTCTTCCTCCATCTGCTTCTGCTCCAAGTGTAACTCCGCCTGAGTCTACAAGTGGAGCTAAACCTTCAGGAATGATGGCTCCTCCTAGTTTGTTGTAATGTCTTTCACTCATGTTGTTCTCGATTCGAGTTTTCCGACATGTTTTCGGAGTGTTTCTTAACAAACAGGCATTATACCATCTCTAACTCAACAGTTAGAGATGGAAATAGCTCATTAAAATCAACAATCATATTGTCAAAAGCAATACTCACATCACTTAGGAGATCTGGATATTCTTGTAACAATCGAGTTGCGACACATTCATCAGTTTCTATTGTTCTTTCGTTGGTTGCCGGATTGATCCTCCTTCGTCCCGAGAAGTGTGTTAAGAAAGAAAAGAGTGGCTTCTGTTTGCATCGCCTCCAGTTCTCCGCAAATGCCTTCAATGTTGTGTGCTTCTTTGTCTCGATATTCCGATCATCATGATCGAAGGTACACTAATCTTTATATACTCGAATAACCAGCACCTCATGAATAAGAATCGAAGTACCTTCCATAATTCGAGTGAATGGCAATGTATCTCCACTGAACATGAGAATGTTCCTCTCTGTCGACAGTACATAAAAACCCTATTCCTCACTCATATAACCAGGAATCACGATTGCATAACTATGCTGACAATGATGGGTTCGAAATAATCGAATCCCAATTCCATTCTTCAATCTCTCACTTATTTGTTCCTCTTCACAATGCTGAGCTGATATCACATCAAAAGAACGAAGAGGAAGAATCGAATTGAGTAAACCCTCCTGAATGGGGACCAATCGAATTCCCCAAGAAAGAAGATCATTTCCTAAGACATGCATAGTATATTGAACCAAAGGGATGGGAAGGAGAACAGGGAGAAGAAAGCTTCGGCGATGTGTTTTGAAAAAGCACAGAACGTCAAGCAAGTATGAATAATGATCGAAGTGAGGATGAGAGATCACAATCAACAGCAATCGACGTAGGATTGTATCGCGCTGTTCTGTTCCTACGAGTTGCGAAAGTCGACGAAGTACATTACATCCACAATCCAACAAGATTCCACTTGAGATCAGACAACAAGAATACTCTTACTAATTATCGGTAAGTCTCCACAGAATGGATGTGTTTTGTCTAGCAAAGGTTCCTACTCCTCCTCCAGTACCTAGAAACAACAAGGATTCTACAGTGAATAAAAGACAACTAACCAACGTTGTGGATGGATCTCTTGTCGGAGTGACTGTAAAATGGAATGATACAAAAGACGGTTTTGTAGGTTTTCCACTGAAAGAGAATGCTTGTATGCTAATGCAGCTGCAAAGTTCGCTTGATCCGACATTGAGTCAAGTGAAGCCAATGCGATGGACTGTTTACGGTTGATTCGGAATAAAGGAGTATGTATTAAAGGACAATCCGTAAAGAGAGATGGAGAGAGAGAGAGAATCGAAACAGCACGGTACTTTCGATAAGTGGACAGAGATTCATCGGAATACTCGTGAGGACAATAATGAGGGCAGATATAATAGATTGATAGATTCGTTGATGTGAAATGGAGAAGTACACCCGTATCTCCAGGGAGTGTATTGAGATCCATGATGGCCTGCATGAGATATGGTTTCTTGAATTCATTCCTTACTACCTCTATCGGAGTAAGAGTACTGGGAAGTAGAGGAGTTGAGCCAAGATTAACACATGGAATCGGGTCTGTGAGTGGAAAGAGAGGTGTAAATAAATGGTTAGGAAGATCGATCGAATAGGGAAGAGTTTCCTTCATCTTGAGGAGATGATCCATCTCATATCTACATTTCATTCCACTTTGATAACGAACTTCAACAATGGAGTTGTTTTGTGATGGGTCTGAATCACTACTATACGAGTAGCAGGAAGACAGCGTCGCAGTTCCTGAAATGCTTCGGACTGCATCAGTGTCTCTTCAACATAGATGAAGAACGTGATATTCAAATTCTTTCTGCATTGTGGACAATATCGAGTTGCTAACAGAGACTGAAGAAGAGGAGATGAATTCAGTGGCTTGTTAGTGTCGTCAAAACTCAAAATACAAAAGGACTCATGAGCCCAACATGCTGGATGGAACCAATAAAGGTGGAAATTGGGGAGAAGAGAAAGAATAGCAGGAAATGGAGTTGTGATGGAAGCTACAGTACTACAGCAGTTATTGCATTCGAATAGTTGACAATGAAGACAACTCGATTCATTGAGAACAAGATCAGGAGAAGAGACCCATTGACAAGAATCAGCATGACAACAGCAACAAATGTGATGACAAGAAGGAATAGAACATTTGACTATTGCTGATTCGGATGAGTACACATCCACAACAACAAAGTCATAGAGTTGATAGATGCAACCACAACATTTCTGGATATTATCATTTGATGACATAAAAACAATATTCGGATACTAAGAATTATTCCAACAAGACAGTGTAACTTGCCGGTGAATCATTGACCTTGTTTCCTCAAAAGCACCTTTCAACTCCTTTGGAAGCGATACCCATAGTGATTCTTTACCCTGTTCCGAAAGATTATAGACGGTTTCTACACATCGGTTCCAACATCTTTCCAAACCAGCAAAAGGAGAACAATAGCTGATACTACTTGATGTATAAAATAGGGATGTCACTTTTGAGACCTTTTGGTTCATCTGCCTACATGTATGAATTGTTGATGAATTCAGATTAACAATGTATCTGCAAATCAAATGTACTACAAACACGAACGATCGAATGGGTTCCTCGCTTGCGATAACGATAACAATCGATTGGGGAACAGTTTCTTCTTCATCGGTAATGATCCATTTGATTGACGCATTTTTAGGAAGAGAGAACAATCGTGATGCTTGGTAACCACCATTCTGTTGTATTTGTTGCATAGCAGATTCCATATTTTTCTATCTGTTCTTCAGAACACGATAGTAGAATGAATTGAAAGAAGAGTGATTGGTGAGTCAAAAGAAACAGAACTCAGAGATTAGAAAAGGATAAAA
>JABLTK010122066.1_pt1 | contig 17396 bp, 29 predicted proteins | sample 7160131 | NCBI WGS metagenome assembly JABLTK01 (sample SAMN14651221, study PRJNA627086) | human gut metagenome | isolation source: feces | host: Homo sapiens
AATTGAAGGCATTCGAGGTGAATTCTTTCTCAATGCCGCAGGAAGTTTCCGCGCTCCGAGAACGTTGACAACCATTCCTGGAAATGCTTGTGAGATGGAATTGCTCTGAAGATCGACAAGACTCCGCACACGACCCATATACAGCCCACAGATGAAATCATCACGAACAGACAGTTGTCCTTGTTGAATCAATGCACGAAATACAATTCCTTGAGAAGGGATCAGAAGACTATCAAGAATGGATGCCTCTGCTGGTACATCCAAAGGAACAGATCGCTGATACTTCTTACCCAACTCTACAAGTCGTTGCTGGAAATGTTCCATTCCCGCTCCAGTAACAGAGGATATGGTACATGAATCCACTAGATATGAAAAAGAAAAGGAATTGAATACCAATTGGCACAGAGTATTCAGAAGCCATAGCCAACATGGTTTGTTGAATTGAATTTTTCCGTTCATCCGTAACCAAATCACTCTTTGTGAATACTAAAATGACAGGGACACCATTGGCTTTGAGTTGATTGAAAATGACATGAGACTCCTCCGAAGGACCTTCACTTAGTGAAACAACATAGAGAGCAATATCTGATAATACACTCCCATTATCACGAATCTATAAATGAACTAACAGAAGAAGAGGAACAAAAGAGAAGCAAGACTGACCTGGAGTATCTAAAAATGTACACTTGAAGGAATCCAGTTGATTTGATGAATTATAGAATGGAATTGATATAGCATTGGCTCGAATGATTTGTGTTGTTCCTCCAAACTCTTGTTTCTGGATGGAAGAATGTTGTAGATAATCCAGCAAGGTTGTTTTGCCATGATCCATTTCTCCAACAACCGAAATAACCGATTGACGCAAACATGACTAGTTCTTAAATAATCAATATTCACATACTCTACTTGTTTCATTAGACTCAGTTTGAATGTTCTCAGGATCAATCTCAACACACTCACACTTCTTCTTACATCTGTTCAAATATTGTTCTGCTATTGAATAGGGAACAATGACATCCCGTTCATCGGAAAAACAGTGAGATCGACCTTCCTCATCCTAGATCTCATCCTTTTCATTCAAATCCACTTTTAAATATAAGAATTTTCCTTCCCGAGTGCACAGAGCTTTAGAAACATGAGAAAGAGGCAAATAAGACTTCTTTGCAACTGTGCGTAACTTATTGAATGGACTGAGTTTCACAATCCCTGATGAAGGGGTTTCCAACGAAGGATCAATAATCGTCCTTGTTTTCCGTGAGAAATGCCTAGAAATCCCTTTAATTACGTTGTTACTCTTCAAAAACGGCGGAAAGCGAAACAAACAAGAAGACAACATGGATCTTATGATTCCTGTTTTCTCTTAACAGAGGAATCGTGAATCTCTGGTGAGTTTGAAATCACTGTCTTTACAAAGCATCGATGCTTCTCCTTGTTTCTGTTCCAACAGGTGATTCACCTCTATATTATATCAATTTCATTACCGTCAGTGCTATATAGTTTACCATAATTGAGATCTCAGTATCTCTTGGTTATCAAGCTCATTAGATCACTAAACATGTCTCCTTCGATGTGCCCGAAATCTTAGATAATTCGTTGTATTCGGTGTTATATTCTTTCTATTCCGTTTGTTAGACTATGGCAGACCTGTATACACCTTACCGAAACTATGTGAAGAAGATGTTGACATTCCAGGGAAGAGAGAAGGGAACGGCAAAAGTGTTGATTCTAGATAATGATACGGTACTTTGCTGGTTATTAGAATAGAGCTAATGCGTAGACACAGTCGATTGCTGTTGCTTATTCTCAGAGTGAGATTCTGGACTACGATGGTTGGAACTTTTTTTTCCAAACACTTATCTAATAGTTTTCCTGACTGAAAAGCTTGGAGCAAGCCACGAGGATATGAAGCACTTGATTGTACATAATTGTGTTTCGGATGGATGATTTGTAGGCAATCGTCTTTGTTCGACCTAGTGATGAAAATATTAAACTCCTTTGCGCAGAGTTGAAGAAACCCAAATATGGTGAGTATCATATCTGTACGACTTGATTTTCGAATTCACTCTAGACTTTACCAATATCTGTCGTATTGACAACATTCAGGAATTGGCTTCGGCTGATGAGCATTGCGTAGTGAAGGAAATTCATGAGTTCTTTGGTGATTACATCCCAATTGATACAGACCACTATACCCTGAATCTGACGGATGGACTTCAATTGTGTCGTCAACCTAATCAGTGGAAGGTGACAGAGAATAACATTTTCCATCGTGCAACAGATGTAGAATTATAGCTATATACTCATTTCTAGTCGCTTCTGGCAGTTTGTCTGGCATTGAAACAGCGACCATATATTCGCTATCAGTCTACATCAGAATCGGCTGGACGACTTGCACGTGAAGTGCTGCATCAAATCGAACGTGAGGATCAACGTGGAGGTCTGTTTGATTATCGCGGGAATTGTCAGTTAGTGATTATGGATCGAAAGAGTGATCCTGTGACTCCATTGTTGATGCAGTGGTTGTATTTGGGTATGGTACACGAGTTTATGCCGATCTGGAACAATCGAGTGAAGTTGGTTAATAACGGAAAGGAAGAGGAATTTGTGTTGAATGCTCAAACAGATGAATTCTTGAAGGCCCACAAATGGGATAATTTCGGTGATCTGTGTGATGCAGCAAAAGAGCAAACAAATGAGTTTGCAGCTGCTGACAAACGACAAGAGGAATTGAAGAGTACGGATATGGCTTCATTTGTGGAGAATTTCAAGGATTACAAGCTCTTAGAATTATCAGCTAAACGCCATGTGTCGTTGGTATCAGAGTTGAGTCGAATTGTGCGTGCTCATGCTCTGACTACCATATCTGCACTGGAGCAGAGTCTAGCATGCAGTAGTGATCATTCATCACAGTACAAGGAGTTAATGAGATTGATCGAGGATCCGAATGTACGTTTGGAAGGAGAGATATGATAAGCAGACCTCGAAAGAAGACTTGATTCGTTTGGCTGTGTTGTATGCATTGCACTATGAACAGAAACCTGGTAGCAAACTGAGTTCTGTTTTGTCTGCGTTACGTGATCGTGGTATCTCAGATGACATGATTTCCACGATTCATTCCTTCCTGAAGTACTGTGTATCTTCTGTTTCCTCATTTTTAGATTCTCTCCTTCAGAGGCTCGTACTGGTGATCTCTTTGGAAGTAGTGGAATCGGAGGATTGGTCCAAGGATTGGCGAAATCAATCAAGGGAACTGGCAGTGTATACACACAACATCAACCATTGCTGCAAGATGTGCTCAATCAGATCAAGAAGGGAAAGTTGTCAGAGGGAGATTATCCTTATGAGGGAGCAAGTGCTTCTGGAACTCCCAATGTAGTGATTGTGTTCTATGTAGGAGGAACGACATATGAGGAGGCTCATACTGTGAGTCAGTGGAACGAGGAAGGAAGCATGCAAGTGGTTCTCGGAGGAACGCATGTATTGAATTCGGATATGTTCATGCGCTCAATAAAGACACTTTAAGGAGGTTTGTATTGCTTGTTGCTGTCTTGTTTGTTGATAGTCAAAATTCTGACTATTCGGATCATCTTTACTTAACTGACATGGTTTAAAACAAAGATAGTTCAAAAGAAAATGAATGGAAATAGTTCAGCTGAAGTCATGAATCCAAGTAATTACAGAAAGAAAGATAAGAACTAGTGCGAATGCCGGTCCATCCTGTGTATACTGGAGATGAGGTGAACCAGACATTTGCTATTCTCTATTATGCAGTGTATCATGGTGAATGTCTTGTGGGTCCAGTTGGAGATACTATGAATCCTTCAATCCAAAAACTGTATCAAACAATTTGGTCGACCCGTAGCGATGCGTATTCATGTGTCTACAATAAGATCCCATCTGTCAATCTGGCGCAAATGACACCACAGCAGCAGTTAGATGCGATAAAGGAATATGTTGCACCATATCCACTTCCTCCAAGTCTGGCTTATTCAACCTGTAGCATGAAGGATGTCTTTTCGGTTGGAACAACTCTAGAGTGGATTGTAAGCGATTGGATTGCGCTGCGTTCGGTATATATTTTGATTCAACTTCATCAAAAGGCTTTGAAGGAACCAACGCCACAAGTTTCCTATCTTCGTGATGAAGTGATCAACTGTCTGAAGGAAGTGTATTACTCATATCCAGAATATAAGTGAGAGGTATGGGTGAGAATGACAACAGATACACGCTTGAAGTACTAACAGATCTTCAAAACTGCGGAGCTACTTTATCAGATGGATTGAAATGTTTTGTCCAAGCTTGTGTAATTGCTACTCAAATCGAAGTCGATTGTATCGATCGTGTCATTATTTATTATCATGATTCATAAATAGGGTTTTCTGGAACTTCTATGGTTTGTGAAGGACGCAGAGCCAGTCTTCATGATTGATACTCTCAAGGCTCTGATTGACAATCTAGTTCCTGGTAATGATGCGTGTAAACAGTCATTCCAGAAAAAGATGAATGAAATATACACTGTAGGAGCTGATTTCGACATTTACCAATCAGACTATGCGTATGGATCCTCAGTCTTCGTTGTCAGATTGCTCTCAAATTGTAATGAATCCGAATCTAGTTATTGCTTCTGTGAATCGTAAGAGTTGAGATGTGTATTTGATTGTGAGGAGCATTCAATGCAATCAACTATCTTATTCATCGTACTCCAATTGCACATATGATGCAAGAAGAAATGCATAGTGCATTGCAAATGATGAATACGATCAAACCCTGTTCTCCTGAGAATGCCAGGGCAATGGTTCCTCCTGCTCCAACGAATTATATCGAAGCTTTTGACCAGTATGAGACTGTGAGAAAGGAGAAGGCTAGATTTATTGGAACACCATCCAAGCCAATGGTGATCCGCTGGGTAACAATACTTGTGAGTGTGATTACATTCTTACAGCAGAAGAGTCCATTGAATCCATTGATTAAAGATGCGAATAGTTTGGCGAATGCAGCTATGGATATGATTAAGAAGTGAACATGTTTGTAAATAACACAACTCATTTCAATATCGTATTTATACTCTCTTCCAACTCTTCGGCTTTGTTATGATCTTCAACGATCGTCATCAAATCACTCCTTACATACTGAAGCAATTCACGTTCCTCCACACCTATTCCATTCTGTCTACAGATTCTATGTCTCATTCATTCACTCATCTCTCACTCTACAATACATTCACTCACCAACAGACGCCATGATTCATCTCGTCTTGTCTCCAATAATCCTCGCAATTCGGTTGCCACAAAACTACGACTCTTGTGACATCGTGTAACGAAAAGACACACAACATTTCGCACTTGTTCGCATGAACTCAATGACTGTAATGCTTGACTCAGAAGAATCGTTAGAATTCCAGAAAAAGGCACATAAATATCATCGTGGAATGTGTCAATAATCCTCACGATTTCAGTGATGAATTGCGTATCATAACTACCATGACACTGGAAGGAGTTATTCAAAATCTCATGCCAGCATAGTAGAATAACCGCAGGATCCGTCTTCTCCAATAGTTCCATACACTTCAGAATCTGTATTGGTTTATGTGCTTCCTTACACTCCTTCAACAGTTCATCCAATGAAAGAGGTTTATCAATCATTAGATTGGCTTCAATCTGAATCGATAATTGGTCAATTTGTCGTTGCACAAACATCGGACGCAATTGTGGGTAAGGATAAGGAGTACGATATCCCTGCTCCTCTGCAAGAGCCAAATCCTTGTAAATTTCACAAAATGTTTGTTTACGTTGTTCCAATGTTAAGGAAATAAAAGGATACTGATTGAGAGCAACGATTTCAAAGAGCCGAATTGCTGCTGTGTGAGGCTTTCCATGTACCACATAGTATGTATTGAGAAGCTAGATATGAGTGAATGAGAGAAATGATACGAAATGATTGTGATGAAACAGAAACTCTTCCAATTCAGCTCTCATTGGGAAGTGTTCGAAGATTTCAGGATGAGACTCAAATAACCAATTGTAAACTCGCATACGCAGAGAATCAGAACCAAGTTCACATAGAAGTGGAATCATATCCAACTTACTGCCTTCAATTGCAATCATTACAATACGGAACAAATGATTCTCCATTTCTTCAATCAATTGAATATGAATGGATTGAGCCTTGAGCAAGTCTTCATTTTCAGGATCCAGACACATCTCCACTGGAAGCTGGAGAACTCCGTTAAGGAAAACTTGACCACAGTCCACAGGAGAGCCTTCAAGCAGGGACTCCACTCGTTGAATATACTCACTCACTTCTGAAGGAAGGACCTCGGAGAACACACGTCCTAATCTGTCTATTGCCAGACTACGGAAGGATGAATCTTGTTGAAGGAGATAGGAGGCTTGAGCTAAATACTTTGCTGGTTTGGGGAAATAACCGCGGCAATCCGTCTCTAAGGCTTCGGATGCAGATTCAAAGGATTCTGTGAATGAACTGAAGTTCAAATTCTTACCCCAAGAAGAACCAAATGCAGCCAGAGTCTGAGAAGCGATGAATGGAAGCTGTTTGATACAAGAAGGATCAGTAACCCATTCACGGAACGATACTTCCTCAAGAAGAGAGTTCGATTCTTCACGGAGAAGAGAACGAATGAACGGAGTAAGCTATTGTGAAAATGAGATAAAATCCTTACATGAAGTGCAAATTGAGTGAGAGAGAGCCAACGATCCAGGAAGAGAAGTAGAGAGTAACCAGACCGTTCTAATACTGAGAGATGAGAGAGAGGAACAGAAGGAATCAAAGCAAGATGATGAAAGAGTTGAGACATTGAATGAAGACGATCTTGAAGCTGAGAGAGAAGAGATGAAGACGTGTGTGATGAAAGAATTGGTTGATTCCAAATAGATCGTAAGATGTGAGTTAGTGTGAGAAGTGAAGCATCAAGATAGATTGAGAATGCAGTGGGCTGTTCAATGAGTTGACTTAGAATCGAAATATCACATGAATGATTCACCAATTGCCAATCCAAGTAATGAGAAACAGTGAGTAATGAGACTTGTGTGGACTAAATATGATGACTCAAATATACTTTCACATCACTCCAATCTCTGTGAAGGGGATACCGATAAAGACACAATACCTCATCTGGTTGAATTACGAGAAATGCTGGCTCGTTCTGTTCATACAATACTCCACAAACTCCAGCTAACAGATAATCACTCCCATCGGATCGACGTTCTTTCCAAGAGGTCGGCGAATTCATAACACATACATTCAATACACGATTGAATGATGAACGCCACTCCACTTCTCGGTAGTACGATGGATTTGAATGAGAACGAACAATACCAACAAGGGTCTCTGTATCCAGAGCCAGGATTGAACTGCCTACAAACCACATATCCCTCAAACACAACTGTTTAGAGAGAGTAGGTCTCACAACACTCACCTGAAGATGATCCTCGACCAGACATACATAGAACCGCATTCCTGATTCTGTGACCACACATACTGTTGGAAGAGGACATAAGTCATGGGGAAGGACTTGCAATGATAACAGATGAAGGTCTCTTGGTTGAATAGGCAGACCATTTGAACACAGTAGAATAGATTCATCAACCAGACGAGATGCAGTCACAAGATTCTCACAGTAATCAAGCAATTTGAAGTCAGACTCTACTAATCAGACCACGGTTGAGCGACTACCATCATGATCAAGCCAAAATACACAGACCCAGCCAGAGACGAGTAAGGCGTAGATGAGATGATAGAATGGATCATAACTAAGACTCTGAATCGGTGAACTCTGGATGAAGGAATGGAAGCCAAATGTCAAATTACGAATGTATGCGGAAGCAGTCATTCCAAGATAATTCAAGAAATAGGACTAGAAATGAGTACAGAATGATATGAAATACACGAGGTTCATAAATAAACTCTTGAATCGTACCATCAGAACATCCAAGAAGAACACGACCATATCCTGTACAAATGAGATTTGTAATCTTTTGACCATCGATTGGAGCATTCACATGGAGAGGAGCAACTATCACCTAGAAATCACAAAGAAGGAGAATCAAAACTCGTTGTTCTTGGTTTTGAATAGATAGTAAGAGAACATCCGACGTTGTTATAACTATAATTCCATACTCAATCGACATGTCGAAGATTCCCTGTTTTAGTCGTACCAGATCCACAAATAGAATCGTTTGATCAATTCCATCATATGAAAACCACTGATTAGATGAACCATAATCCCAAAAGAACAACTGGTTACCAGATGCCATAAACAACAAATTAAACTCACTAAAATACCCTGACACTGGTTTTGAGAAGTGACTTAAGTCTTGGATCAGTGGTGGAAAAGGAATTCGAGATTTTACGACGAACTACAATATAAGAGTGATTGTGAACCTTCTACAGGTTCCGAATCCTGAGTATCTGACTGTTCTGGAATGCAAACGGCAGACACCTTTCGGTTGTAAAAAACATCAACTGCAAAACACTTCTGATCATCGGAAGTGATAAACTATATTATGAGCAGGGCATTCAGCACCATTTACCGTATCAACTCCTTTTGAAGGAGCCTCAAGAAAATCCTTAGGAACAACGGTTTCTCGTTGAATTGGCATCACTTCGATGATTCAGAATGGTGAGAGAAGGAATTGTTTGAGTAGACATATATAAACTACTGAAATCTGATTTATCATGTTCATACAATTGGATGAAAATAGAATTGGAAGAGAAATAGAATGGAGTGTTTTTACGTCCTGCTTAGTATTCTGGACTCAAGTATGGAGAATTAGTTCACCAGTGTTCTCTGACAGTTCCATATTCTTGAAATGAAAATGGCGGGAACGACGCCGCCATTTGTTTAGGTATTTCATTGTTCTTTTGTAATGAACAAAGGTAGTCAAGGTACACCAACCAAAAAGACAATTTTTGATTTCTTCAAAACTCCAAAGAAGAGTTCGAGTTCACATCAACGACTCATTTCGTAGAAATACCTTCACAGTCATCAGTTCTCTCGACTCCATGTAGATCCTGTTGTCTATTTTCATGTAGCTCCTACGATTATCCAAAAGAAGGAACCCCAACCTGTTGTTAAGAAAGGAATACTTAATGGAACTGAAAGCGTGATTGGAAGGAGGATCCGTGTGTATTGGCCGAATGTAATCCCTGATCTGGTGGTTCATGGACTAGGATGATGAGTGGTATGCAGGAACGATCATCCAACAACAAGGAGATACACTCCAGATTCAGTAAGAGTGAGTTATTGAAATGATGGTTAGTTATGACGATGGAGAGTATGAGTGGATTGACTGTAGCAAGGAAAAGTATGAATTGATGGCATTATCACCTATTCCACGCGCTCCTGCAGCATCTCAAGTATCTACCTCTCAGATGCCATCTGCTTCACTCCATTCTCAGATGTCTGTACAGCAAACTCAGATCTCTCAGAAGCCAATGCCATTGCAAACCAAGCCAATTCAGCGTTCTGTCGAGTCCAAAGACGATCAAGAGTATATTCCGATGGAATTAGAAGAACCAAGTGACGAAGGAGTGAGTCTAGTGATGGAAGAAGACAGTGATGATCAACCGATTGGTCGACTCAAACGAAAAAGAGTTCTGGATGATTCAGATAGTGATGAACCAATCATGAAGCGAGCTTCATTACCAAATCTACCGTCTTCAAAGAGAATCACAACTGACTTGGAGAATCCTTTGAAAGCATTCAGTTATCAAGCTACGCCTACTTCATCAAAGACAACTACTCCTGTTAAGCCACGAGTTCTACCTTCTGGTGGTAAATCACGAAAACAAGGAGTTTCGTCAACTGAAACTAGTTTTGTAGAAGATGAAGGGAATTCATTAGATAAGAAAGGAGCTGTAATTTTGGGTGCAGGTGAACATGTTCATGATCATACTGATTGGATGCAACATCCACATGACAGATATGGACATGAACCAAACAATCCAGAATATGATCCTACCTCTCTTTCGATCCCATCAGGCTATCTTAAGACCTGTTCAAATGGAATAAAACAGTGGTGGGCAGTCAAGCAGAATAATTACGATTGTGTGTTGTTAATGAAGGTTGGAAAGTTCTATGAGACTTATCACCATGATGCTGACATTATGGTGAAGGAATTAGATTTGGTTTATATGAAAGGAGAAATGGCTCATGCTGGATTCCCAGAAGCAGCTTATAGTAAATTTAGTAATATGTTGGTAAATGCTGGATATCGTGTTGCACGTATGGAACAGACTGAAACTCCTCAAATGTTGAAAGAACGAAACGCCCGTTCAAGTGTAAAAGTAACGATGAGTTGATTGGTTGATTACTAGTCTCATGTTGTATCCAGAGAGGTGTGTAGTATTTTGACTCCTGGTGTCTCTGGACATGGAGTTGTTGATAAAGTTTACAATCAGAAAGATCATCGTATCTTGTGTACTATTACTGAAGAATGCAGTCAGTTAAATATGGAAGAAGATGAGTTGTTCCTAACAGGAGAAATTGGAAGGAAGATGGTTGAAGGAGGTAATCCTGATGCTGTGGTGATTGGTCTGTGTATTGTGGATACAGTTCTTGGAAAGTTTTATTTGGGTCAGTTTGTGGACGATGACCAACGAACAGGGTTGCGGACCCAGTTACTGCGATTTGATCCAACTGAGTTTGTAATTCATAAGAAACGATTGTTGCCCCACACCATTCAACTTATTCATCAGGAATGTCCTTTAGCCATGATGAGTTATGTGGATCCTTCATCTGATTGTTCTCCTTCAAGTTTGATATCATTGGTGCAGCAGTACTCTCTGTTTGATTCCGATGATGCTCCTGAGCTTGCAGGGAAGTGGCCCTCATTACTGCAATCTATGTTGACTGATCGAAAGACTCCGAATCCTAACTATTCATGTTGTTTATCAAGTCTTGCTCTTTCTGTGGCCTATCTAAATCGATGCTGTGTAGCGAATTTGCTCATGAGTCAACGATTGTTCTATTTAATTGATAACATTGATCAGGGTATTCAATTAGTGTCCTATTCACTATCTAGAAAAAGACATGTTACGTGAATTGTCTCATCCATCTACAATCTCCGAATCCCTTCCAACAGAACAGAAGACTATGATATTGGATGCAATTACTCTTAAGAACCTTGATATCTTACCAGATCCCACAAATCCTACAATTAACACACTATTTCAATATATCTGTCACACTGTAACTCCCTTTGGAAAACGAATCCTTCAAGATTGGATTTGTCAACCACTCTTTGAAATCGATTCAGTTAATGAGTAGGATTTAAATATGGTTCTTATATAGACGTTTGGATGCTGTAAGTGAATTGATCGCGAAGCCATCATTAATGCAAGCTATCTCTGAAACCTTTAAAGGATTGGTGGATATTGATCGTATGTTAAGTCGTCTTCATGACTATTGTACAAGCATCATCAATAAGAAACATCCTGATAATCGTGCTCAATATTATGATGATAAGAAATACAATACCAGGAAAATTAAAGATTTTGTACAATTGATGGATGGAATGAGAGTTATTCTTGATTTCGGAAAAGGGCTTTCTGAATCATTGGATTCACGTCTTTTGCAAAAACTACTCACAGTTCGACCTGCAACAGAGCTACATCTAGGAGAATTAGGTTTTCCTGATATGACAGAAATCCTGGATTTTTTTGACAATTCATTTAACCATGATTTGGCAATTCAACAGGGTATTATTATGCCTCGTCCTGGTGTGAACAAGGCATTAGATGAGGTGTCTGAGAAGTTACTCGCTACACAACAGGAGTTGAACAATTATCTGGAAGAGATTCGTACTCGATTCCATAATCAGTAGGTTTTTCTGTCATTTTCAAATTCCAGATCCATCGTGTATTTTGGGAATAACAAAGATAGATTCCAGCTCCAGTTTCCTGATGCTGTTTGTCAACGTTTAGGTGCGATGCCAAAGGAGTTCACATTGAAATCTCAACGCAAAGGAGTGAAGCGATTCTGGACACCATTCATTACAGAGAAATTCACTCTGTTGCAACGAGTAGGCATATGCCCAGGAGTACTTATTGTAGTTGGAGGAGCAGAAACAGGATTTGTTGAAGACTGCGACAGCGGACGTGTTTCACAGCTTCTATCGTGTAATAATTGGGAGAATGATCCATTTGTAGCACCATCAGAATTGGTCACGTTTGGTACAATGTGCAGGTCAATTGGATGCACTACGATCACTAGCAGTCACATCAACTGCTGGAGATGGTCGTGGTGAATGTGTTCGACCTATTTTTGTGCCTCGAGGAGCCACTGACAGAGCAGTCCTGGAGATTCGAGATTCAAGACATCCCTGTGTTGTAACAACATTCAGTCGAGGTGATTTCATTTCAAATGATTTGATGCTTGGAGGTGAGGAGACTCCTCTGTGTAAGATAATCACAGGACCCAATATGGGAGGTAAGAGTACTCTTCTTCGACAAATGGCTGTAAGTATCATATTGGCTCAAATTGGTTGCTATGTACCAGCTTCATATATGAAGTGTGAATGAGAGAGAAGTATGATACGTAGACTCTCCCCCGTTGATCGAATCTTCACACGAATTGGAGCACAGTATGAATGGAGGATTTGAGATAACGTCCAGAGATCGAATACTGTCAAATCAATCAACGTTTTACGTGGAATTAGTAGAAACATCGCTTATTCTCGCTAATTGTACGCAAGACAGTTTTTTGGTTATTGACGAACTGGGTCGTGGGACAAGTACATTTGATGGTTCAGCTATCGTATATGCTGTATTGAAATATCTCTCAAATGTGAAGCACTGTCGAATGTTGTTCTCTACTCACTACAATTTTATCATCACTTCATTCTTAAATCATCATTCTATTAGCACTGGATACATGTCATATTTACTTGAAAAAGGACAGGATGGAGAGGAAATGGTCACGTTCTTGTATAAGTTGGTTGAAGGCATATGTCCTGATAGCTTCGGCATAAATGTTGCTCGATTAGCAAATATTCCTGAAATAGTCCTTAAACGTGCAAAAGAAATGGCTGATTCATTCAGTATTGATTTGAATCTGAGAACACCAGAAGTTCAGTTGTTTTTGTATGAACAGTTGATATCCAAAATCAAAGAGATTCCTTTTGGAGAGCATTATGAAGAGAGAATACGTCATCTACTAAAGAATGTAATTTAGTTGTGATATGTTTGATAGTAACAAACAAATGACTGTAAGAGAGACATTAATGTCTGAATCAACTCATGATCTTCTGAACGAATAGCAATCTACATTTAACTTCATTTTACATGCCCACTTTCAACACACATCCATATTCCTGAGAGAGAATTAATTGACAACGAGCCATTACTAACGTCTGTCCTAATACTTTACCAGCCAGAATCATTGTATGGTTTGTTGACTACGTTTCACATAAAATCCAGTTCCTTACTCCAATTGGTACACGATCGCTTCCTTCAAATACATGAAGACCCAACACTTCAACAATGGACTTCACAGCTGTACTCAAGTCCTCGAAGGACAAACTCATCTTTTCCACAACCTCATTCTCTGCAGTTAGCTCATTCCAAGCAGCACGATAGTCAGGAAGAATAGGTCGACTGATATAGTCACTCAGCTGAATAGAACAGGCTTCAACAGGATACTCTTCATTGTATCCTTCAATTGTATCCAACTCATCCAGCTCATCCTCTTCTGCATCCTTCGCTTCGAACTTCAATGTTACATCAAATGTGGCCTCAGGAATTTCTTCAGGATTGAACTCCAGAGCGATGTAACAAGCCTTTTCCTGTCCATAGAGGATCACAGGAGCATCAATCTGAGCTATGGGATGCCACTGCTCGGGATCACCTTCTGTCAATGATAGCTGAACTGTCACGTTGGTCATCACCTGACCTTCAATCGTATTTTTGATCTGGAACTGAAGGACAACATGAGAAGCAAAGACATGACGAATCACACTTACCACGTATTCTGTCTCCTCTTCTGTTAACATCGTACGATGACTTGATCGAATCACACACCCGTACTCAGCAAAAGCAGGAATCTGATACAATTCGTTTGATGATGGCTCTGCGGTAGTTTCAGATTCCGTTTCTGTGGCCATACCCTGGACAGATGCTTCTTCCTTCTTTCTTGGAACCTCAGCTACAACCGGGAGAGTCGAATATTCTAAACTGCCTTCAGAAGGTCGCATCTGATAGGTCTGAAGTGAAGCACGTAATTGCTTTGCAGACATGGGAAGATGGCGGAAAAGAAGTTTCTCTCGCTCAGCAGGATCTGCTTGAAGAGCAGCTAAGGCTGTAACAGCACGATCACGCACCTCATCACTCTCATCAGTCAGACAACCACGTAACAGCTCCTGAACACTCTCACGTACACTCTCAACACGACCAGCGAACTCACCAAGAGACTGAACAGCAGCAGCACGTACAGAAGCACCTTCCAAAATGATCCGATTGAAGATAAAACGAATGAAGCGAGAAGGAGCCACAGCTGTTGGACCATATTCAGCCAACACATGAAGGATTCCAATAATTATCTGAGGATACTCACAATCCTCAATGCATTCACATAGATGAAGGAGGGATGGTTCCTATGAATAATTCTGGAATTCCAAAAATACAAGGGATTCTGGAATTCGTTTCATCATTGCAATAATTGTATCTACAATAGCTGCCTTCAGCGCCTCTGATCCTTCCTAATCCTCAGTCCAATAACCATAGACTACATTACGAAGGATTCCACTTAAGAAGGACAGAAGAGCGTCATATTTCTCAGGGAACTTCGTCGAGAGAGTGAGTAACGCATGAACCAGAACCTGTTTAAACTCATCATCAATCTCACTCATGTAAGTAGAGATTTGTTTCAACAATGGGTCAATTCTATTACTCATAACCTCATCATCATATCCACCTTGAAACTTCAACAGTCTTCAACAGAGTACTAACAGCCAGAGTAGCTACAGAACGATTGGAATCATTAACAAGCGACTCCAAATCACTATTACAGGTCTCAACGATTGTAGGATGAGCAATGCTCAACTATAAATCAACGGGGGATCTTGTGAGTACTTGATTGAGAATACGAACCGCAGCGAACTTCGTAACAGTACGAGAAGAACCCAAATGAATTTGAAGCATACTTACCACTGGCTGTAAATCTTCATCACGCACATCAGGAAGAGTTACGAGGGCCCGAGCAGCTTCAAAACAAACCATCTAGAATGAAACGACTTAATGATTCTCACATCACTCGTGTGACGCAGACAACGCAATAGTAAGTCGTAAATATCATGAGAAACCTCTGAACTACCATCTTCTCTCAACAAACGAACACTGTATCGAATCAACATACACACAGCAAGAGGACTCGTTGGAAGATGCTGACGCAATTGAGTGACCAGTTTATTCAAGGCTAGTGCATCATTCTGCTTCATTGCATAGAGTAACAATAACCCATGATACTGAACCATCTCATCCTCATATGTCAGAGATTGATTAATCTCATTAACCCAACGACGTACTAATTCAGGTGCAATAGTAAAGAGATACAAACCACAGAGAAGAGCTGAGGAAGCTACACAGGGATTCTTATGAACGATAGCTTGTTTGATGTAACGCTCCACTTGAGCTAACATAGAAGCCTACACTGAGATTCAACCAATAACAGTACATCCAGAATACGACTTAGAACACGAAGACTATTAGCGCGGAATAATTCATTATCGGAATTCAGATCCTTCAGCAAAGTACTGACAACGATGATCACTTCTTCAGCAGAGGTCTTCTCAGCAACTTCCTTGATGAACAAATAGGTCATTCGACGCAACTTTGGCTACATATGAATACTCAATAGTAATGGTGACATCCTGGCTCTGGAACAGTTTTGTAGCTCCAAAAAACACATCTGTAACCTCGCTACTTGACAATGTTTCACCCTCGACAACCACAAGATACAAGACCTTTGAAATGAGAATACAGCAAAGATCCGGTTTCTGAGTCACTGTATCCGAGTCATTAAAAGCCCTGCATTCTTGTAGAACAACCGATTTGGTCAAACCATAGAAGGGTGACTCTGTTCATTAAAGCATAGACATTCATCTCACTTTTAAGGTCATCATCTTTGTCATGACCTCCCATATCGAAGAATTCTTTCCTGATGATGTTGAGGACAGATTCCGGTTGATCGTCTTGCTGCCCCTGATTATTCGTTTGCGAATTATTCTGCATGTTCTGTAATCACAATTCTCCTTCAATTGAGATTATTTGGTCATTTCAAGATGATGCCAGAAATCGGTTCGATTTCTTCACTCCTATAGTGTTTTTAGAGTCGTGGAATCGTGAGGATTGTCTACCTGGGTCTTAACAAGTAGAATGTCCAATTCTGTGGAGGATCAAGAGAACGGAATCATTGCCGACCTCGAGCATATGATCGAATCCTTAGAATATGAGCGATCTAAGAACGATATCCAGACGTATCTGCGTGTTTCGCAGTCGCTGGAGGGACTTCTAAGCAATGAGAAAACCGTTAAACATATGAAGGATTTTGTGATTGATGAACGATGTGAAGAGAATATCCTATTCCTTATTGATGTCAATGAATATAAAAAGATGTACGGTGACGATAACTACAATCCATATCAGGTTTGTCTTGGAGGGGCTTCTAATGGGTAGAAAATTCTGAAGGTAAACAAGATCGTCAAGCAATACCTCATTCCTGTGTGATCTTTATGTTTCTCTCATTCTTTAGGGCGAATCATACTCACAGCTATATATTCCATTATCTGTGATTAATGAATTCAATGAGGAATACAGGAAATGGGATCGTGTGATTCCAGAACCTACCAAGGAGGATCTTCCTCCAATTAGTCTGTTTGATAAGGTGGAGAAGGTAGTTTTGGAGACTGTACGAAGGGTGAAGGCTTGATTGTACATTGATGTGTAGACGAGTTACCAGAAGTTTATTCGCTCTGCAAACATTCACCGCTTGCTTGCTATGACTGTCCAGGACATTGTGATCTCACACAAACCTGTGGAATTATCGTTTGTTTGTTCCAAACACGTTTATTTATGCGGCTAAACATCTTCTTTGGGTGATTTCTTCAAAAAATAGTTTGTAATGGCAGGACTCTGAATCATGCTCTTTTTGACTCGAGTTTTCCTAGGAGACTCTGTAACCTTCTTCTCCTTCTTTCCAACATTTGCAACTACATCAAAGATAGAAGATGCTACAACAGCCGCTTTCAATCCTGTTCGAAAAGGAGTTCCCTGTCGTGAGTGTTGGGATGAACTACGAGGAGAAGAAGATAAAGAAACTGCAGGCCGCTTCCCTTCAGGAGTAACCAATCCCTCTGCTTCGCGCTTCTCTGGGTGACAATTGG
>JABLTK010121969.1_pt1 | contig 17355 bp, 18 predicted proteins | sample 7160131 | NCBI WGS metagenome assembly JABLTK01 (sample SAMN14651221, study PRJNA627086) | human gut metagenome | isolation source: feces | host: Homo sapiens
CGGAGCCACCTTTGTTCTTCACCTTCGAGTTGCCTGCCTTGTAATATGCGTACTGCGTTCCTTCTCCAGAAACGGAGTAGGTGGTGGAAACAAACCAAAATTAGAAGAGGGCTGCCCATTGCGGACAGCCCTCGCGGGTTGTTTATTGAAGTGGGACGCCGTAAGAACAGCGAACTCCCTCTGCATCGCAGATACATACCATCTGCTCAGCTTTCCCGTAAATTCGTTTCTGTACGCAGTAATCATCCATTCCGAGAAAGCTTCCAGCCATGATGGTCTTGACGCCTTGCACTTCATCAATCTTGTTATGGTGCAAGTGCCCGGACAGCACAGCGTACAACGGAGTTCTTGCCATTGTCTGCAATGCCTGCACTTTGCTGGTGGAACCATCAAAATCTCCGTGGACGCCACAGTATGTCTTGCCACGGATATTGATAAGATACATGGTGCTGTCGATTTTGACGGAGCTTCCTTCCACTGCACCAATCGTTACATTCTCAAAGTTCTGCAATCGTGCGCCGAGATACCACTCGACCAAGTCGTCTAAACGCTCGCTGAGCAAAGCGTCATCCTTGTTTGGCGTAATGCGGCTGTGATTGCCCGCCACACTGACAAACACCACAGACTTGAAATGCTTGCTCAGTTCGGCAATGAACTCTGCAATCAATTCTGAAACACCCTTGATTTGCTCAATCACATTCTCTTTGTTGGTGACAGCAATAGACTGGTGAATATTGCCGCTGATTGCGTCACCGTTTGACCAGACAATGCAATTCTCACTGCCATGAGTCTCGCCGATAGCAACGACCCTGTCCAGATATCGGCACATCATCTCTCTGCACACATTTGAGTTGTATGTATTCCAATGGTTGTCCACATCCGCACCGTAATGGATGTCGTTGAGACTGACCAACAGGTCATTGTCGGACGACTCGATGTGGCACGGCTCATAGGCAAGGCGAGGTAAGTTTCCGTTCCTGACTGCCTCCACAAGAATCTCGTTAAGTTCCTCCTGTCGGGAACGCTCACGAATTAGTTTGTTGAATGCATTTCTCTGGTCAAAGAACTTCTGTCGTTCCTTGAGCAGCTCAATGCGTCTGGTCTCCAGTGCAGACAGCTGCTCTTCATCGCATACGGCGTCCTCACCGTCACGCTCAATAGCTTCGATGATGGTACGCATCCCGTACATCCTCTTCCGGACTTCACTGGAGTTGAAGCAGTTGCCCTCACCAAACAGACGCTCGCTCAAATCCTCGTACTCATCGTCTATGGTGTGGTCAACCAGCTTTCCCATAACGATGTTGCGCATTTCTTTATAGCTTGCTGTATTGGTGCCTATGGCTTACACTCCCTTTCGTTTGTCACGAGGGCGCTCCTGCCCACGCAGGCTGCGCAACAGTCTCATGGGGGCGCCCTCCTCAACCATATAATAATGATGCCGTTTTGAGTCGCTCTTCATCGTGCGCACAATGTGAACACGGGGGAACCTCTCACGAATGGCCTCTTTTTCTGATAAAGTAATTGCAATCACTGAACTATCATCCTTTGCTTCAAATTTTTATTTTATAGATTTGCTTTTATCATTCATTACAACACCCCATCAAACACGCCCTTTTACCTTGTGGCACAACGGTTTGACGGGGGCACTTTTTGTAAACAGATTCAATTTTTCAAAGCCTGTCTTCGGCGCATTACTGAATTTACAATCTGTCTTGTGTGAAGCTCCACAGCGCAGTTGGGGCAATACTTCTGCGGACGACCTTTGGCGGGCTCCTGCACCTTTACCGTCAGACCACAGTTCTCGCACTCAAAGTATTGTCCGCCATAATGCTTCATGTACTGATAGCCAAGGTTGCGGAAGTCCTGAATATGTATCGCTGTTTTACCGTTCTCCATAAAACACACCTGCACATTCAGGTTGTCAATCTTTTTGGAAAATCGAATAAATCCGGCACTGCGCAGTTCTGCGAACATAAGGCTCTGCCGTTTGATAGAGGTGTTGATGTTTGCCATCTGCATGACTTCCTTATCGGAACTGTTGACCCAGTGATTGTTCTTGTCGGATGCGGCATCCCAGTACTTGGCAACACACAACAGCGTGAACGCCAACCGCCGAAGCTGCTTTCCTTCAAGCGACTCAATCTTTCGCAGTTCGTTATCGGTGATGTCAACCCCGTCCAACCGAATCAATGGGAACTTAGCGACATTCTTTGTCAGCTTGTCCAGAATATCCGACCACTGGACAAGCGAGACGGATGGGTCGCACTGCAGCATAAAGGAGTCGAGCAGCCGCCGAATCTCTTTTTTGCTGTATTGGTTCGCATAGTAGTATCTTGAAATGCGGTTAAGCGTCTCCACGGGTTTCTGCCCAAGCTCGTGGTTGTTCAACATTCTCTCCGCCCAGTCATATTCGTTAAGAACAATGCTCATTGAATTCCTCCAGTCTTTTTTGTCTCAGGGTAAAGCGATTCCCGCAGAACACGATTTCTCCGGCGGGGTCGATAGTCGGATAAGAAATCAATCCTTCGTGCTTGTTCAGCAGATTGCAGATGATTTCATTTCCGCACATCTCCCATGCAAACCGTTTGGTCGAGCTCTTCCGGTAGCAAATGTCCAATACGATGTCGCACAGGGCAAACCGATTGGAGCAAATCTTGCTGCACTCCTGCTCAAACTCAGTGCGCATTTCCATCATCTTTGAGAAGGTGTCATACTCGTCTACCCGTTCGTAGTTCGCAAACACAGCATAGCTGCGCAGCCGGTGGTTATAATTCTCATACAGCTTCAGAATTGCGTTGTACTGTGAACGGGTATAAGCGGCGCCGCTTTTCATAACGGTGTAGTCAAACTCCGTCTCTGCACTGTGCCGTCCGAGATACCCGTCAAACTCTTGCTCGAAACGGCGGCATATCCGGTTCATCACACAGTCGTGATTACCCACGGGCATCCGGGACTCATAGTAGCGGAGAAAGTCCTTTTGCCGGTCGTTCAGTTCGTTAGGCGGCAGCTCCAGTAATTCATCTACCGTCATCTGGAATTCACGCATGGCATTCTTATTGGTGTTTTTTATGTATGTATTGTATTGCTTCATCAGCGCAGGATAGATAATACGCATGAAATACGGCTTCTTATCCGCTACGATTTTCTGATAAAAGCGGCGCTTGGCGGGGTCTTCAATGGTGTTGACGCTGTGGCGGTCGTGCCATTCTCTCGGCATGGGCTTGGCAATAATACCTTTGGCCTTGTCGATAGCATTCTGCTGGAATAACTGTCCACACTTGATACGATAATCAAGCGCCTCGTATTCTTCGCTGCCTTTTTTGAATTGCGCCCGCACATCAAACATGGAGGTAATCCAGTTTGTTGTCTTCCCGATGTCATCGCCAAAGCTGTCGATGTTTGCTTGAATGAAGTCTGCCTCGGTGACGATTTTCTTTTTGGCATTACGCTGCACACACATCAGCGCAGGAAGTTCTCTCAGGTTGCGGACGAGAACATCGTTATCGGTCAGCATCACAAGGTCGCCATCTTTGTCCATGCCATTCAGGGCATGGGCAGCAGTGTCCCACGAATTGAAGATAGTGCAGGTCGTCATATACTGATACCAGTAAGCCGCCACCTCGCTGTGGTTCGGATACACCAATCGAATATTATTGTGGCAGGTCATTGGTGCTCGATAGCAGGCAAGCTTCTGCGCGCCCTGTCGGCACCAGTACTGGTTATAGATTTCACCGGCCTTTAACAGCCCCGTCACCGGCATGGCAAAGATGTGCTGACAGAGGGAGTAGGGGTCGCCGGACACAATGGAATAATTTCCGTGTACCTTCAGCACACCCACCTTGGCCTCGTTAATGCGGTTCTTTATCATCTGGTAAACGCTACTCTGAACATAGGGGTCGTTGAGAATATGTGGTTCAATCATCAGCGCCTTTATAAAGTCGTTTTCCATGCAGCCGACATTCTCTTCGTTCAGCCCTGCGCCTTTGAGAAACAGAACGGTTTTTGCCCAATCGGCATACAGCACATCCTTTATCTCATCCATTGTTGGCTTGATGAGCCGCTCCATATCTGCGTCATCCAGTTCATAGCTCTGGATGAACTGATAGTTCAGTGTTCTCTCGCTTTCCAGCTCTCTGGGGCAGGTCTTCGCCACGCCGAAGGTATAACCGTTGCGAAGACAATTCTGCACATAGTCATCGCAGCTGTCATAGGCGTCCCACAGCTTCAGCATGGATGTTGTCAGTATCAGTTCCACATTCCGCACATCCACATCGTTACCCCATGCGTCCTTGACAATGTAAGTCCCTGCGATATTCTCGGCGAAGTCCAAAAAGTCAAAGGTAAATACCATACCCTTCTCCCATGAGAATCTGGTGTTCACTCCGCTGACAAAGTAGTCAAGCTCAAGTTCCTCTGACCAACGCTTCGCCAAAGACGGCAACATCAAACCATACCCGTCTGACTCCTTAAGCTGCACCGTCGTTTGCCTACGCTCCTCCATCACAGGTTCGCCGTCGCCCTCATCGTTCAGGTAGATGATATCGGACAAGAATTCCGTCTCACAATCGCTCACCACCAGAATACCGTGTGGCATAGACACTGGGATGGATGCGCTGCAAGTCAATGCGTTATAAGCTTCCAGCTTGGCAGGCACCATCGCTTTTTCCATATTGCGGCCATTGTTGATACGCCTGCGGATTTCATCTGCGTGCCGTTCGCTGACAAAGACAATCGTCTCATTCTTGACGCCGCCATTCGTCCCCAAGAGCCGCTGATACTTGATACCGTTAATGCTGAATCCACGGCAGGCACGGTGATAGTCTTTTTCCTTGTCGATGATTACGCACAGATAATCCGGCTTGAACTGGATAGTATCCAGCTGAGCATAAAGCTGCTTGATACGGCGGCGGTTCTGCACACTGTTCTGCTCTTTGCGCAGACGCCGAATTTCCATCTTGATTTCCTTCGCTCTGACCTCAGCATCGGTAATCCCGTTCAGCTCATCCAGCCAGCGCAATACCTGGCTGTCTGCAAGCGAAATGACCTCATCGTTTCGTCGCGCCTCCGCTATGGGTAGCGTCAGCTTCCACTTAGCCTTTCGCAGTCTGCTGCTATGCAGTTTGAAGATATACTTCTGACATACTAACTGTTTTGCCAGACTTGCTCACCTCACAGTTGTATTATATTTAATTGCTATGATAAGGAAAAAATAATAGCCTTACTCGTAGTCTTCGGCTGTATATTGGAACCATTCTCGGTAAAAGCGCATCCGCTCACGCTCTATGTGTCGTTCCAGCTCCGCTTCGTTTTCAAACGGGTTCTCAAGAATCTCCTCCTGCTTGAGCCACAGCTCATCGGAATCTTCATATGTATAAGGGTAACTATTCTGCAATCGTCTTTCCTCCGTTCGTCGTGTCTATCCAATTTATGAGCAGCTCTCTCATGCGCTTACTCGGTATGTATAGGTTAATGGGGCGGTCATCACGAATGGCGCTTCTCCATATCCACTGCAGCATCTCTGACAGTGCGAAGGCATCCGCATCAATAGTAATATTCTGGGCATGGAAGAATTTCATGATGTTGGGGTCTGCAAACCGGTTGACCATGTATGCCACATCGGTACGGTCTTTGTACTCATTGGTCGCTCTGGCACTGGTCTGTAAAAAATTCTTTCGGAACCTTCCTGTTTTGCTGTCCACCAGTTTGTTTACATCGCTCTTGTAGCAAGTCCACAGTCGTGTATCCTGACCACCGCCTTGGACACTTTGAAAGAACTTCTTCATGCCGTTTCGCAGCGTGCGAATCTCAGCGTTGTTATACCCCCGTTTGTCGTACCATGACTTGGACAGGGTATAAGTCTTGTCCCCAACAGCATTGAGTTTTGGGCTGTCCACAATATGTATCAGGTCGTGGTAATCCAGGGGCGGCGGTTCATCCGGCCTGTCAGAGAATCGATAGCCATTGGCGTCGCTCTCCACGCCAACTACTCTGTAGTCAAACCCGAAATAATCCAGGTATGCTTTCTGGTACTGCCCATTGAAAAGATAGGTCAGCATGAACACTTCGTCAAATGAGCGAAGTAGTTCTGGGTTGAGAATGTTCAGCAGCGCATTGTCCAGCCGGAATAGTGAGCGGGTGTTTGCCATCTCCTTGTAATCGCTGAACCGCCCGGTGTACTCCTCATCTTTCCACTGGATGCATCCGTCTTCTAAAACTTCAGCGAGCTGTGTGACAATCAGGTCGAAATCCTTATCAGTGATATTCAACCTCTCTATCACCTGGATGCTCTCATCTACGATAAGAGAATAGTGCTTCTCTCGAATTAACTTCAGCGCCTCGTCGTCCATCAGATAAAACAGCGAATGCGTTGCGGAGACATTGTGTCCAAGACGAAGGTGCAGCTTCAACTCAGATGACTTGCTCATGTGGTCACTGTCCGGCTGGTCAAAGTCGCAGCGTTCGCAGATACGCCCGACCTCGTCCAGATATGGGGTGATGTACAAAAACCGCTTGCTGTCCTTGTGCCGGTTCATGTAACGAATAGCTGCCGACGATTTACCTCTGCCCATACGGGCGTCAACAATAGTTATCTGGTTCATTTGGTGGTGTCATCACATCCTTTCTGCGTATTTTTGATTAACCAAACCATCCAAAAAATTTTAGGACACAAAAAAGCCGCTCGACTGGTTATACTGTCGCTATCAACGCAGCTCCTGTAACCTGCTTTGAGTAGCTTTTTTAATAGCTCTTTTTTCAAACTCCTCCTTCTTTATAACCTTTGAATCGAAAATCCTTGCAGCACAAGGACTTTCCAAAACGGCCAGGACACTCGGTGTGTCCTAACTTGTTTATCCGATATGCGATTATCAAGATGCAGCAGATGGTCATTAGGCCATCAAAATCTCAGTCTCTCCAATGTCACTATCGACCAGATAGTTGTGGTTGACGCTGCCGAGGTTGAGGTTCCGATAGGCTTCATCAATCTCTTCACTGGTAATACCGATGTAATCCAGAGTCTGAGCGGCGGTGGAGTGACCAAATATTTTCTGGAGAAGCAGCAGCTTGCGGGGGTCGTTACCGCTCATCACCATCTGATGATAGGCGAAGGTCTTACGCAGTGTGTGGGTCGCCATACGATTACCAAGGCCAAGGTCTTTAGCGATACCCTTAAGCATAAGGTCAACGGCCTGCTTGCTGATAGGCTTGTTTTCGTTCACTCCATTATTGGACTGGCTGCGGAACATATAGTCGCTGAGGTGAACGCCGGGCGTGTTCTCAAGGTACAGGGTCACAGCTTCTACAACTGCTGTGTTGATGGTGATGTAGCGGTTGCGCTGACGCTTGCGGGTGTTTCTCGTCTTCTTTTCCAGAACCGGAAAGCGGTCACGGAAAGTACAATCATCATTGATGATGTGAGTGAACCGAAGCATACGGAGGTCACTGATACGAAGTCCAAAGTTGATACCAACAATGAACAGCATATTATCTCTGAACCGCTTTTGTCCAATCAGGAACTGAGAGATGCGGATGATGTCATCCATGCTCTTGATAGGTTCAGCGGAGTGCTCGACAGCAAGGTCGGTATGTACCTCTTCAGCAGCGGGGGCGATGAGGCCAGCCTTGAGCTTACGACAGCTCTGCTGGACGGTGGCGATGTCGATGACAGATGAGGGCTTAGCCTCCTGTGTGAAGTCGATGTGGATTATCTTAGCCATCGTAGCTCTCCTTTCTCAATCAAAATGTAGTCTATTTAATTATCTTGATTATACCGATATTATACCACATTCCTTTATGGAATGTAAGTATAATTAGTAGACAACATAGGGAAAACAGTGAAAAACAGAAGTATAAATAACAGCGGCGTAGTTAAGCCCTTTTCTCTTTTGGACAAGTTGAATCCTCCTCACAAGCATCCACGCAAAGGGCTTAACCAATCATGTTCCTCTGGACATTATTTGCCGAGAAAGCAAGTAAAATCAAGGCGTGTGGGGCTTGCAATAAAAAGTGATGGTTTGGGTCAGATGAACCGACTACATCTGTTTGCGCTGTCGGCGGGGGCTGAAAAGACCATAACCACCCCCCTACTTGCCATAGCACCGAAAAGGCAAGTAGACACCACAGCGGCAACGGCGGCATGACAGGCGGCAAGCAAGGCGGGGACAGTTTCAACAGGGTACACCCCTTGCGGCTATGGGTGTATGTCAAAAAATTGTGTTGACATTGTATGCAAGTGGTGCTATACTTGTTCATGCCGAACAAGGCAAGCGGGACACCACAACACCACAACACCACCGCAAGCCAAAAACACCAACGGCAGAAAGGAAACACAAGATGAACACGAACACGAAAGCAACCGCACAGGCGAAAGCCAACACCACCACCGAAAGCGCATTTGAAACCGTCAAGCGCAACTATGAAACCGCCCTTGCAAGCGGCAAGGACAGCACGCAGGAATTGACCGCCCTTGCAACCGCCGTTGCATACTCTGTTTTGAACAAGTGTATTGACCCGCAACGCAAGACCGCCGCCGACCGTGAAACCGTATCCGACAACGGATACAACCCCGCATTAGTCCAACTGAAAAGGGGCATAGCCGCCGACCTTGCAACGCTGGACAACTTGCGCACGGCAACGAACAAGGCAACCCGCACGGCGTACAACGCCGACGGTGACTTGACAACCGAAACCGTGGACAAGGACGCCGAAAAAGCGGTTGCCGCCCTTGTGGGGGAAACCCTTTCCGACGGCATAGACCTTGTGAACGCCGCCGCCCTTGCCATTCTCGAACAAGCCGCCGAACACGCCGACCCCGCCGCCCCTTGGCTTGACACGCCGTACACAACCCGCCGACTTTCCCGCCGTGTCTATATCCGCACAGAGGACAGCCGCGCATATCGTGACGAAACCACAACCCCGATACAGGAAGTTTACCGCGCTGTGCGTCAAGCTGTGCAGGACAGCCGCGCAACGCAGACCGACCCCCGCAACGGCTATACTTACATAGAGGACAGCGAAAACGGGCTTGAAACCATTTACTACCGCTTGCACAAGTACGCCGACCTTGGCGGGTACAACTGTGACGGAAACTACACCGCCGACCGGCAGACCGTAGAGGACTACGAAACGACCGTTGCACGACTGGACTTGACCGACCGTCAAGCGCAAGTGTTAAAACTGCGTATGCAGGGCAAAGGCTACAAGGCTATTGCAACCTATCTTGGCGTGACGCAAAGGGCGATTGCAAAGACCGTTGAACAAGTCCAGAAAAAGGCGCTTGCCCTTGGCTTGACCCCGAACAACTAAACACGCAGACCGCACAAGGCGGGGGCACAACGCCCCCGCCCTTTCTTTTTGGACAGACCGCACACGCAACCGCAAGGACGGCACACGGCAAGCGCAAGGGGGCAAGACCCCGCCGCCCCGCCGCCACAGGGTACACCCCTTGCGGTTAAGGGTGCAGGGCAAGACCCCGCCGCCCCGCCGCCACAGGGTACACCCCTTGCGGTTAAGGGTGCAGGGCAAGACCCCGCACGGCAAGCCACGAAATACAAGCGGAGATGTCCGCCACTTTCGGGTATGGCAAGCCAACACACCATTGAGTGAGTGTCAATGTGAGTACCTTTGCTATCAAAGGCGTCGCCGGTGCATGAGAGTTAGGCTCATGGTACGAGATAGTGAAAATCCCCGGAGGTTTGTGCCTATGAACCTAAGTGCGGCTTGCATAACTGATGGCTATACGAAAAAGACCTCTGATGGTTAGTAGTATCGTCCGAGTTTTCCACCCAAGGGTGTTGCGCTCCGAGGAGCCGAAAATGAGGGCATATAGATATGAAAGTCGGATTTGGTTGAGTATTGTGAATAAGCAGAACTTCACTCAATCGACGCGAGTATCAGAAATGATATGCGCGATGTTCGATACTGCAATAGTTGCATGGGCGAGTTATGCCCCATGAGCCGAGTGCAGAGCCACCGCCGTGTCCTTGAGTTTATCATTGATAGAGCCGCTGACTGAGAAATCTTTCAGCGGCTTTCTTGAGTGATAAACTTTGTTATCACCAAAAATCTGTGAAAGGGGCATTTCAAAATGACCAGAGAAGAAAACACCGCTAAATTGGCACAGTTGCGCTCTGAAACCGAAGCCCTTGTCAAGGATTACAATGATGCAATCCAGAATGGCAAGTTTGAGGACGCTTCCAAAGCCGACAAAGCCATGACCGAGAAAATCAATGAGTACACCGCTACCGTTCGGGATATGTGCTTCGAGGATTGCAAGAACACTGATAATCCCATGCTTACCGCCGTCACGACCCTGTCCTTTGTGACTATCGGGGTTAAGGACGAGCAGAAGGGTGATGACAAGGTGCCGGTTCGCGCTATCGTGGACAAGGAACGGCAGATTGACCTGCTCAAGCTCCACAAGTATTGTGGTTCTATCGGCGCCAATGAGAATTGGTCGAGTATCGCGCAGAAGATGAACTTCCTGTTGACCGCGCAGAAAGCGGTTGACCTTGGTATCGACCCCAAGGCTGTCAATGACAGCTATGCTATGAGCGAAATCGCCCGCGAGTTTGATATGGGCAAGAATCCGACCAGTAAGACGAACCTGCTCAAGACTTTGCAGACGGTTATCACCGCTATGCTCGGCGAGCAGTACAAGGCAACGAGCCATGATGTCAACTTCCTGATGTCGGTTTATTCCAAGAAGAACCGCAAGGCGCTGACCGTGACCTGCGCAAATCACCGGTATTTCCGCAATTATCTGGCTGAGGTTTGCCACCGCATTGTCACCGGCAAGACCTATGAGCTGGATTTCAAGACCAAGAAAGACAACTAAATATCTTAGTGAGGGTATTTGAACCACCGCGAGTCCATGCCATATGGCAGTTGTTTTCTAATGGGCTTCCGCCGGTGGTTTTCTTATACCCTGAGCCGCACTGATGAGCCGTAATGACGGCGAAACGGTGGCATTTAAGCCACCGTCTGCGGATATCCGACAATTCGCTAAAGGAGTTTTTCATATGTCCTATGATGTTTTCAAAGAACGAGTGAGAGGGCTTGTAAATCGCTCCGGTTCCAAAGTGAGTTTTCACCATGAGGACGGAAAGCACATTGCCCGCTGCTCTGATGGCGTTACCATCATTGGTAATGTGCTTTGTCCGAGGGTTCTTGTTAAATGGGGCAGCGGTCATACCGCTTATGCCACTATCTGAGTTTTATTCGACCGATGCTGGTACGCCGTAGGCAAAAGGGAAATTGGCGGCGTTAAATGAGGTGGGGAGCCAACGCGGTCGCCGTAATGCGGCTTATCGAGTTTTTGATAAACGGTCACAAGCCCGTGTAAACGCAGAGTGAGGAAAATCAAAAGCAGGAGGTTTCTGTATGGCTACATATACTGGGGTCGCGTATCCCCGTCAAAGGTCGAGAACAAGAAACCAGCGCCGCCGGAAACTTTTTGCCAGACAGAAGCTGATGGGCGCGGTGCTTCTTCTCATCACCATCGGAGTTTTCTGGATGGCATCCACAGGCACAACGTTTGAGGACAAAGACTGTACAGCAGCTTTGATTACTCTCCCGTTCGGTCTGTATCTGCTTTTCACGAGGCATATTGTAACCCAGTAATGCCTCGAAGTTTTAGCTCCTTTCACTACAACACCGTCGAAAACTTGCAATCATACAAAAGGGTTTTACTCAATGAAAAGTCTGAGGTTTCTTGAACGGGTTGAGTGTCAGCGTGGCTGAACGATTTTTGTTAGGAGGTCTGATAAATGTCAAACGCAGGAATCAAGTTATCTCCAAAGCACGGTCTTAACCCAACAATTCCGGTTTGCTTCTGGTGTGGCGAAGAACGCAATGAGGTTGCACTTCTCGGTCACATTGGTGACGGTCGGAAGCACGAGGATTTTGAAGCGCCGATGCATATGGTTATCGACTACGAGCCGTGCGAAAAATGCCGTGCAAACATGGCGTTGGGTGTAACACTGATGGAAGCTACCAACAAGCCGAACAGTGTAACCAAGGTCGAAATGCAGAAGGGTGTTTATCCCACTGGTCGTTACGTTGTAATTAAGCGTGATGCGGCAAGAAAAATGTTCGACAATATCGGCAGCAACGACAAGGCATTTGTCGATACCGAGCTCTTCAATCAGTTGGTCGGGCATGGTTAAACAGCTCGGTTTTCCGGGGTTCCTTGAACTCCGGTGGTATGGGTATGGCAGAATCTACCTGATTGTTGGTCGGGTTTGGTTCACGCTAAAGCGAGGTTCGATGTCGTAAGGCTGGCACGGTACGATTCCGTGGGGTGGGTTTAATGGGATGTGAACCCTGTGCGCACAACTCACCTAACGCTTAGACCCTGTATTGGTGAAGGTAAGTGAGGAGGCATCCAAAATCTGAAAGCCATTACGGGGCGTGCGGGACTACGAAAGTGTTCAAGTGGAGGAAATGCTGCCACCGCGTGGGAGTTGAAAACAAACATGAAAGTGCATCCTTGGAAGGTTGGAGTTGAAAATAGTTTTCGGAGTCGCGCCCGAACCTATTGAGGTAAAACCTTCTCCCATAAAAAATTGCGGGAGGTGTAAGACATGAGTTATGGGAATTACGAGTTCAGATATGTCCGTGGGCATATTGAAGTTTTTCTCTATGGTGTCTTTCAGTTTTCCGCTGACACCATAAGCGAAGCGCAAGAGGAATTACAGGACTTCGCAAGTTGACGAGGAATGGAGGGTTCCTTAGATGAGTAGCAAAATGAATCAGATACCGTTCCTCAGTTCTTACGAGGATGTACGGGCAGAAATGAACAGAGATTTGCAGTACAGATTGAACAGCCGTACTGCGCAGACTTCTCTCGGACGCCCGCTTTATTATCGCATCAATGTTCAGATGATTACGACGCAGGAATGTCCGTTTCATTGCCCGTTTTGCTTGGAGCGGCAGAACCCGATGTCTGGGGACAATGACTTTGAAGCACAAATCGAAGCGCTAAAGCGGGTTTTATCCGAACACCCCGATGCCAGATTGTCAATCACTGGCGGCGAGCCGGGTTTGTATCCTGAGCATATCGCACACATTGTGCAGACCTATAAAGATAATTGCAACAACGTATTTTGTTCTATCAACACCACAGGCTTTAACACAGAGTTGAATGGACTGGCGCACATCAATCTTTCTCGCAACGATTATGTTGGAGCAGACCCAGTCGATTATCCGGGATGCACTGTGCAGACGGTGATTGAGAACCCCACGCTTGCTTTCATCAAAGAGTATATGAAGATGGAAGCGAATAGCTTTTCGTTCCGCTTCTTGAGCGGTCTCGAAAAGAAAGACTATCCAGTGGGTGTTTGGAACGATTTGCAGAACGACACAGAAATTGATGTTCACACATTCCGCATTGGAGATTTCTTTGTCTATGCAACCTTTGATTATGCAGGAAAGAACGCCCGTGTAACGCTGGGCGATATGTGGCAGCAACGCCATAATGACTATGGGGATGGTTACTCCAACATCATCATCCATCCTGATGGTCGTATCACAACAAACTGGAAGTGAGGGTGGTTTCGATAAACAAGGAAGACATGGTTAGCGAACTTGCACAGAGAGCGGGAATGACCAAGGTGAGTGCAGAAGTCGCACTCGAAGCGGTTATCAGTATCATTTCTGATGTGCTCGTATCTGGCGACAAAGTCCAGCTCGTCGGTTTCGGAACCTTTGAGAGTAAGGAACGAGCAGCAAGAGTTGGACGCAATCCGAGGGCAAATATTCCAGTGAATATCCCTGCCAAGCGTGTTCCGGTGTTTAAGCCGGGTTCTACCCTGAAATCTGCTGTTGCAAACAGCAAGTGATTTTCAAATTTCAAAGATTAGGAGAGTAAATCAATGACTACTGAAAAGATGACCGTCCATAAGGCGCTCTGTGAGCTGAAGACGCTCGACGCTCGTATTCAGAAGAGCATCCAGCAGGGCACGTTCGTTTTTGCAAATAAGCACAGCAACAACAAGGTTGCTGGTGTTAGCATCGGCACTTATAGCGAAGAAATTCGTGCTGCATATCAGTCGGCAAAAGACCTCATCGCTCGCCGCGACGCTATCAAGCGTGCGGTTACGCTGTCCAACGCTACTGTCAAGGTAACGATTGGTGGCAAAGAGTACACGGTTGCCGAAGCAATCGAGATGAAGAACCACGGTATCCCGCTGAAGCAGTTGCTTCTCAAGAAACTGGACAATGACAATCGCCGTGCCCGTCTTGAGGCGGACAAGAACAACGGCGATATGCTGGAGATGCGTGCCGATGAGTATGTCAAGTCCCTCTACGGCAATGTCGATATGAAGGGTGCCAGCGACGAAATCAAAAAGGTTCGTGCTGACTTCATCGCTGCTCAGACGATGGAGATTGTTGACCCCATCAACATTACGACAGAGTTGACTACGCTGGAAAAGGAAATCAATGACTTCGTTGTCGAGATTGATTCCGCGCTGTCTGTGTCCAACGCTCTGACTGAGCTGGAAATCACCTATTAAGCAATCAACTTCGCTGCCGTCCGAAAACCCTGAATCATATGCCTTCTCTGTTTTCGCCAAATACAGATAAGTAAAGTAAAAAAGAATTTGGCTCCAGCCTGCTAAGCTGTCTATTTTTGTAATGGGTTTTACAAAATCAAATTATGATGAAAAGAGTCACTGCAACCAAGCGACATAAGATGAACGTCGGCTTGGTTCTGGTGAAATATCACTGTAAAACTCAAAAGTCAAAACTGAAGGTTAAAGGCTCAACGCTTAAAGTTTTTTCTTTGAACAAAGCTCAAGCCTTAAAGCATAAACACCAACCTTTTATAAAATCCAAGATTGATGGTTCGTCGGGTGTATATGTGACCGCAGGGAGTACCACTTGGCTGGACGGTAGCGAGTTGTTTATATAAAGCAGTTCAATCTGCAATACCTAATGCTTCAACAGCGCCGACATTCGGCGCACCACATGGGATGTAGTTAGGAGGCTCTACTATGAAAAAAGCGCGAGACCAGCCCTAATCCAAGTGTAGCGGAGATTAAGTGCAATAGATTGAATGAGTTTTGGCGCCGCCGATTCTTCGGCGGCGCTTTTTGCCGAGGTAGTTTAACTGGTAAAACATAGCACTGCAGGCTATAATGGCGGTTCAAGACCGGCTCTCGGCGCCAGTGGGAACGATGTTCATTCCTTGAGTATCGGAGCGCAAGGCTTATCGATGCAATCCGAAGCATTGAGGTATTAGTGTGGGGAACATCAAACGGCGGAGTTGACTTGGGTTTTATGCCGTAAAGTATGGGGATATAGCTCAGTTGGGAGAGCATCTGCTTTGCAAGCAGAGGGTCGTCGGTTCGAGTCCGGCTATCTCCACCACCTCATAAAAGAAGGAATAACCAATGGAACGAGTATGGCTTTGGCAAGGAGGGGTAAACATGGAGCGTGGTGACTTCATATCAGGCGAAGCGTGGTGCAAATACAAATTTGAGCGCGAAAGCAAAAAAGAAGAAATTGAGCGACTCCAAAGAAAGGTTGAGCGAGCAAGCAAAAACCTCCACAACCGAATAGTGTATGACAACATTGTGCTAACCGTCTTGAGTGTGACGACAATTGCAGTATTAGCTGGCTGGATATAAGAAATATGCAGGATTGGTGGAATTGGCAGACACGGCGGATTCAAGTCCCGCTGCCATCGGCGTAAGAGTTCAAGTCTCTTATCCTGCACCATGCAGTTTTGCCATGCGCGTGTCCTTCGTTCATTTGTAAGTTCCTTTCTTCGTACCTGCATCAAGATAAACACCTCCATCAAATATTCACCTCCATCTTTTGCGGGCAAAACTGTTTGTGGAACTCAAGCGTGTCCACCTTTCTGGGCATACCGTAATAGCCGGTCAATATACTTCCGTAGCTCAGTTGGTAGAGCACGGCACTTTTAATGCTGGGGTCACGAGTTCGAGCCTCGTCGGGAGTACCAAAGTCAAATATATAAGGAGGTTCCTTATGGGAGTTCATATTCATATCCCCGCTGATGCAGTATGGGGTTTTTTTCAAGCAAGCAGAAAACGTTTGAACAAAGAAATGGTTCTCATTGCTGAGAACACCGACACGGAGTACGCCGTGTATCTTACCGAGGAAAACGACCTCCCAGTTTTGGCTGTTGCAAAGGGCAACGAAAAAATTGAGTACAAAGAACCTTGCGTGAGTGAGGAGGACTGTACAGCGGTGTCGAAGAAATTCTACACACGCTATCTCTTTCCTGTTGTGATTACAGACAACAAGTATGTTCCGGGAGATAATCCAGATGGCGGCAAAGAAGAAAGCGATGAAACATGGATGGACATAGAGGATGCTATGTATGAGCGAGATGATGAACTCCGTTTGGCTATGGCAGATTTCCTCGCAATCGCGCTGCAGGAGGGTGACAACGACGGAACAAATATCTTAGAAGCGTATGGCTATGAAGCTGTCGATGAAATCCTTGATGGATTTTTGAAAGAGCTTTCAGAAGATTACGGTTTCCATATCTATCGACCGATGATTATAACGGAAAAAGAAAGCGGCTGTGAAGTCTTTACAGAGTTTCCGTATGATGAATATGACATCGACGGCGTGGACGAACCGGAAGATGAAGAAGATGAAACTGAGACGGGCGAATGACCCGTCTCTTTTTATTTGGGGAGTTGACCGAGTGGCTTATGGTGGCGGTCTTGAAAACCGTTGACGGTGAAAGCCGTCCGTGGGTTCGAATCCTACACTCCCCGCCAACTAAATGATAATGGATGGAGGTAACATATGCCTGAATGTTTGGATAATATGCCGTGGCGTTCGCTGAAGGGGCTTGGGGATATGGCACCCGACTTCCTTAGATTGGGAGATTTCAAAAACGTCAGATTAAAAGACGATACACTGGTTCAGTTCCGCATCATTGGATTCAAACACGATGTTACAAAAAGTGGTCGTATCCTCCCACTGACTTGGGAGATGGTTGACTGCCTTCCAAACCGGCATCGTTGGAATAGCAACGACACGAACAGAGGCTCTTGGGGTGCAACAGAGTTGTTCCATAAGATGAACGACGAAGATGGCGTAATTTACCAGCTCATGCCAGACGAGATTCTTGAGGTGGTCGAACCAGTAATCAAGCTTACTGCAAACACCTATGACGGAGCGAACGAATTGCTCGAAACGGAGTGCAAGTTTTGGATTAAGTCCGAAAAAGAAACCTTTGGACGGAACATCTATTCGGCACCGGGCGAAGGTCATTGGTACGAATATTACCGGCAAGAAGATGTCCCTTGGGGCAAGAAGCGTAATGGTTCCGCTGAGTACACTATGCTGCGTTCTCCTTATTACTACTACAGC
>JABLTK010043584.1_pt1 | contig 17329 bp, 15 predicted proteins | sample 7160131 | NCBI WGS metagenome assembly JABLTK01 (sample SAMN14651221, study PRJNA627086) | human gut metagenome | isolation source: feces | host: Homo sapiens
TACCGGTCTGTGGAGCTGCGGCATCGCGGGACTCGCCATCGGTTCGGGGCTGTATACGCTGGCCATCGCCGCGTGCATCGCGATTCTCGCCACGCTTTCCCTGTTCCCGAGCTTTGAAAAGTATCTGAAGGATCGATCCAACCACTTCGAAATCCATCTGGAGCTGAAGGATCGCAGCAATCTTCAGGATTTTGTAACCACGATCCGCCGCCTGGGGCTGCGCATCGATGATATCGAATCGAATCCTGCCTACGCCAGTTCCGGCCTGAGCGTGTATTCCGTTTCGGTCACGATCACCAGCGCGGAACTGAAGAAGTACAAGCGCCATGATGAAATCATCGCCGCGCTTCGATCGCTGGATTACGTATATTTCATCGATGAACTGTAATCCCGCGCACATTGAACCCATCCAGCTTTCAAGCCCGAATCCAGATGCAGGATTTCGGGCTTTCTTCATAGCGATGCGCGCCCCGTCATATCCTGTTTTCGGAGGTGTTGCGGATGCGCATTTCGTGGGAACTGGCGGCGTGCTTTGCGGTGGGCCTTGCGCTGATCTGTCTGATCGGCTATCTGCTGCTGGTGCCCCGCCGGTTCATGTGGCGGCTGCTGGCGGACGGCATATTGGGCGCGGCGGTTCTGATGATCGTCAATCTGATCGGCGCGTTTTTTGATTTTTCCGTGGCCGTGAACCCGTTTACCGCCATGGCGGTGGGCTTTCTGGGGCTGCCCGGCGCGGCGCTGGTGATTCTTTTGCAGGTTTTTCTGTAGCCTTGATTTTTTCGGGATTCGGTTGTACAATGGACGAAGATTACCAAATGGGAGGAACGCATGGAAAAGGTGGTTCTGGGATTATCCGGCGGCGTAGATTCCGCCGTAACGGCGCGGCTTTTGCAGCGCGACGGTTATGAAGTACACGGTTTGTATCTGGATATCGGTGCGGAGGGCGCGCGGCGCGACGCGATCGATACGGCGGCGTTTCTCGGCGTGGAATTGACCATCGCCGATATTTCCGATGATTTGGAAAAGAACGTGTGCAAGCCGTTTACGGATGCATATTTGCGCGGCGAAACGCCGAACCCCTGCATTCTGTGCAATCCATCCGTAAAATTCAAATATCTGATCGATCACGCGGATCAGATCGGGGCGAAATGGGTCGCCACGGGGCATTACGCCCGCGCGAAGGACGGCGCGCTGTACAAGGGCATGCCATCCAACGATCAAAGCTACATGCTTTGCAGGCTGCGTCGCGATCAGGTGGCGCGGCTGATTCTGCCGCTGGGCGAATATGAAAAGGCGCGCGTGCGCGAAATGGCTGCGGAATTTGGAATTCCCGTGGCGAACAAGCCGGACAGCATGGAAATCTGCTTCATTCCGGATAAGGATTACATCGGCTGGATTCGCCGAAGGAGCGCGGTTCCGGGGGCGGGCAATCTGGTATTTCACGGCAAAATCATCGGTACGCACGATGGTATTTACCGCTACACCGTGGGACAGCGCTGGCCGGGGCTGTACGAGGAACGCAAGCTGTACGTTTCCGAATTGCAGTCGGATACGAATCGCGTGGTGCTGGCGCTGTGGGAGGAATTATTCAAAACGGAGGTACACGGCCGCTGCATGAACTGGCTGATCGATCCGCCGGAAGCGCCCATCCGCGCCACGGTGCGCGTGCGCCATACGAAATGGGAAAATCCCCCGTGCACCGTTACGGCACAGGGGGATTCGGTAGAAATTATCTGTGATGAACCGGTTCGCGCGCCCGCACGCGGGCAATCCGCCGTGCTGTACGACGGCGATCGCGTACTGGGCGGAAGCTTTATCGTATAAAACCAGATACAAAATCGTCAGAGCGCGGCGAAGATTTTCGTTCCGCGCTTTTTGATCCATACAAGCATGCCGCAGGTCAGCGCCGCAAGCAGGATCAGTGAAAGCAGCATGAACAGTATGGGCGCGATGTGCGCGCTCAGCAGATAATACGCCAGAGCGAGCAGAATGACGATGCCCCAGCCGCTCACCAGCGTGAGCAGTACGGTCATGCTCTGCTTGATCACGGCGGTTTCATTCGTCCAGCTGAAATTCGGCTTCAACAGATTCAGCGTAAGCCCCAGCGCGCCGCCGAACATGCCGAATACAACCGCCAGCAGCACGATCAGCACCGCGCATTTCACATCCGCGCGCAGCGCATACGCAACGCACAGGGCGACGAACGCGGCGGGCACGCAGGTAAGACGCGCGTGCAGGCGAAGCTTTGCGCGCAGCACCCGCCACGCGGGCACCGGCAGCGATTTTATCACCCACAGCGATTTGCCCTCCAGCGAAATCGAGGGCGCGGTGATATCATTCATCGATACCAGCGCGCAAAGGGCGGCGGCGGTGATCAGGGTAATCGTATCCGTGCTGATGGATATCGCCTGTGTCATGCGGGCAATCAGATCGCGCCCCTTGATCAGCGCGGCGATTCCGAGTACGATCATGAATACCGAACCCAGCGCGCAGTTCAGCATGTAATTCGCGCTGGAAATAAACCGATCCTTTTCCTTGCCGAAAAGCGCGGCATCGATCCCCCGCTGCGGCATCGCCACATCGCGAATCGCCTTTTTCGCTGTTCCCGTTTTCGTGGTCGCCAGGCGGATAAAGCTGCGCCGGATGATCCACCACACCAGCGCGGCAAGCGCCGATACAACGATGATAAAGCCCAGCAGCGCAATGCCGCTGCCTGCGGCGGCGCGGCCCAGCAGATACAGGGGATGCGCGTTTTGCTGAATCGCCGCGCCGTAAACGATGCTGTTTGCAATGATATCCTGAATCGCCATCTGCGCCTTGGCATACGCAAAATAATAGATCGCAATGCCCAGCAGCGAAATCAGCGCGGTGGTAATGCTCTTGTTCTTCATCTTCACGCTGATCTTGGCGACGACCCAGCCGAGCGCGCACGCAAGACACATCACCAGCAGCGAAAGCGCCAGCATAAACGCAATCGCGCACGCAACGCCCGTCCATGCCGCGCCGTTGATCGCATAGATCGTGATCGCAGGCAGCATCACGACGGCGACGAACATCAGATCCATCAGATATACGCCGGTCAGGCGCGATATCAGAATCGCATCCACCGGTATCGGCATCGACAGCAGCAGATCGTTATCCTTCGCCATATACAGCGCCGAATAGATGGTAAACACGCTGCCGAACAGACCCAGCGCCGCCGCAACGCCGGATACGATCAGGAAATACAGCCAGTCCATTTGAACCGCCATCAGCGGCGCGCACATCAGATTCGCCATTGCGGTGAATACGCCGCCCAGCACCACCACGACCAGCAGCACATAGCCGGTAATGAACAGAATCGTGGCGGCCTTGCTTCTCGCCTTGCCGCTTTTGCTGTTCTGGAAAAAGCTCCGGTTCAGCTCCAGCATTTGTTTCTTAATCAGCGTTTTCAGCATTTTTCGGCCTCCAGTTCCAGGAACACGCTCTCCAGCGATGCATCGCCGCGCACTTCCTCCATGCTGCCGGAACGGATCAGCTTGCCCTTGCGGATGATCGTTACGGTGTCGCACAGCTTTTCCGCCACCTCCAGCACATGGGTGGAATAAAAGATCGCGCCGCCTTCATCGCAGAACGCGCGCATCATTTCCTTCAGCGTGTGCGCCGCCACGGGATCCAGACCCACGAAGGGCTCATCCATCAAGATCAGCTTCGGCGCGTGCAGCCATGCGGAAATCACCGCCAGCTTCTGCTTCATGCCGTGGGAATACTCCGAAATGGGCTGCGACAGATTATCGTAGATTTCAAAGCGCTTCGCGTATTCCTCGATGCGCGTTCTGCGCAGATTGCGATCCACGCCGAATACATCCGCGATGAAGTTTAAATACTTCGCGCCGGTCATGAAATCATACAGATCCGGATTGTCCGGCAGATAGGCGATCTTGCGCTTGCAGCCGATGGGATCTTCCGTAATGGAGGTGCCATCGATCCGGATTTCACCCGAATCAAAGGGCAAAATGCCCGCGCACGCCTTCAGCGTTGTGGTCTTGCCCGCGCCGTTGTGCCCGATGAAGGCGTGAATTTCACCGGCGCGAATGTGGATGGAAAGATCATCCACGGCGCGCTGCTTATCGTATACCTTGGTCAGATTGGAAATTTTCAGCATGTTTTTTCTCCCTTCGCGCGTTCAAAGACGCTATGCATTGGATAATCTGCGGCGCGGCAGAAGCGCCGCGCCGTCCTTAAAAACTATGTATTATGTTTTTATTCCTGAATAACCACCGTCGTGCCCGCCGGACAGTTTTTGTAAATCCATTCCGCCTTGGCGACCTCCAGACGGATGCAGCCGTGCGAAGCCTTCCGCCCCAGATTGCTGACCGAATAATGGTTCAGCTTCTTGGCGGCGCTGTAGGTTACCGAGTGGAACAATATGCCGCCCACGATTCGATAACCCCATTTGGCGTAGCAATCGTATTCCTTGAAATAATACCATTCGCCCTGTCCGGCGGGGCCGCTCGCCTGATAGGTGCCCAGCGGCGTATCATAGCCCTTTTTGCCCGTGGAGCAGATGGACTTGCCGAGGAAGGTATTGTAGCCGTCCCCATCCCACTGATACAGATACACGCGCTGTTCGGAAATATCCACCACCAGCTTGTAGGGATTTACGAATTCCTCGGAAACCACCGCCGCATCGGAAAAGAGAACCTTCTGCGTGGCTTCATCGGCGACGCCCGTCTGCGGAAGATTATTCTTTTTTTGGAAATAGATCAGCGCGCGCTCCGAATTTTCGCCGAAGCTGCCGTCCGCCAGATAGAGATACTTCAGCTGCTTCAGCCTGCGCTGTACGCGTTTGGCTTCGATATTTTTATCGCCCTTCCGCACATCCTGGCGGTACACCTGAAATTCATAGGTGCCGTCCACGAAATCCATGATGTCCTGCGTAATTTCGCCGCTCGTCGCCGCTTCCTTCTGTTTCAGGGGAACGTCCAGCACGATTTCCGCATCGGAATAGCCGATGATATTCTCCGGCGCGATGGTCGCGGTCGGTTCCGGACTGGGCGTTGGATACACCTGCAGATAATCCGCCAGATATTCCTTGAAGTTGGCGATGCATTCCTTCGTGGTTTTGCCTCTTACGCCGTCGACCGCACCGGTCATGAATCCCCACAGCACCAGCTTGGCCTGCACGCGGCCGACGGCGCTCTTGGAATCCAGCAGCGCGTCCGCCGTGACCACATTCGTGCCGTTGAAGATCAGATTCTGCAGCGCGGGATCTGCGACGCCGTTTTCCTGCAGCTTGTTCGCCCGCTGAAACATCTTCACCGCATCCTCGGTATTCGCGCCGTAAGTACCGTCCGCGCTGTCGTACAGATAGCCCAGCTCGATCAGGCGATTCTGCAAAAGCACGATGTGCGCGACCGAATCTTCGCCATCCTTATCGCCGCGCTTCAGCGTGATGTACTGCGATGCGCTGTCCGCCGTTCCCTGCGCGCCTTCATCATTGTAGATATCGCCCGTTTCATCGGACATTTCTTCGTTATCGTAGGTTTCCGTCTGCGAAAAATCAGTTTCCGCAAACGCCGCGCCCGTCAGCGGCGCGCACAGCATCGCGCTCAGCAGCAGCGCGCTGACCCCGCCAATCAATTTCTTATGCACAGATATGTACTCCTATCAATATATGTATTTCGAAACACGTAAAAGGGAAAACTTGCCCTTATATAATATTCTAGTACGTTTATCCATCCGTTTCCATAGATATTCTGTTAATAAAGAGATGAAAAACGGGGGAACGGTCATCGCCGTTCCCCCATCCAATTTCAACAACTATTTATGCGAACGGATTTTCGCTCTTGTAATAGCAGCCCTTGGGCTGGTTGAACTTCACATTTTCCACGCCCAGCAGCTTCAGCACCGCGAACAGCGCCTTGCCCGCCTTGCCGAACGCCACCGCGCCGTGATGCGGATAGCCGTCCTCGATCAGCACATGGCGATAGAAGCGGTTCATTTCCGGAATGGCGAATACGCCGATGCCGCCGAAGGAGCGAGTCGCGACCGGCAGCACTTCGCCCTCGGCGACGTACGCCTGAAGCTGGCTGTCCTTATTGCCCTGCAGGCGATAGAACGTGATATCGCCGGGGATGATATCGCCTTCCAGCGTGCCGCGGGTGATATCGGGCGTGCCGCAGTTTTCAAGGCCGCGGTTCATGATCAGCTGATACTTCATTTCGCCATGGGTCAGGCGGCACATGGGGGTATTGCCGCAGTGGAAGCCCATGAAGGTTTCATTGTGGCGATAATTGTACTTGCCCTCGATGGATTCGGCATACATATCCGCAGGAACGGAATTGTTGATGTCCAGCAGGGTAACCGCCTCGCCGGTTACGCACGTGCCGATGTATTCGGACAGCGCGCCGTAAATATCCACTTCGCACGCGGTGCAATAGCCCATCGCGGTCAGGCGGGAATTTACATAGCAGGGAACAAAACCGAATTCGGTCTGGAATGCCGGCCAGCACTTGTTGGCAAGCACCACATACTTGGAAGAGCCGCGGTTTGCCTCGATCCAGTCCAGCAGCGTAAGTTCATACTGCGCAAGGCGCGGCAGGATGCCGGGCATTTTGTTGCCGTCGCCCAGTTCATCCTCCATTTCCTTAATCTTCGCGGGGATGCGCGGATCATTGGCGTGCTCTTTGTAGGACTTGAGCAGATCCAGTTCGGAATTTTCCTGAATGGTCACGCCCAGCTTGAACAGCGGCGCGATCGGCGCGTTGCACGCGAAGAAATCCCACGGGCGCGGGCCGAAGGTGATGATCTTCAGGCTGGCAAGACCCAGCTGCGTGCGCGCGATCGGGAAAAATTCTTCGATCATATCGGCGCACTGCTTCGCATCGCCCACCGGATATTCCGGAATGTAGGCGGTGATGCCCTGCAGCTTCAGATTGTAGGATGCGTTCAGCATGCCGCAGTACGCATCGCCGCGATCGGAGGACAGAACGCCGATGTTTTCTTCCGCCGCCGCCACATACATCACGGAGCCGCCGAACTTCTTGGCGATCAGGGTTTCCGGATATTCCGGCCCGAAATTGCCCAGGAATACGACCAGCGCGTTCACGCCTGCCTTCGTAATATCCTCGTAGGCTGCTTCTACATCCTTATCGATGCCGCCTTCGATGATGATGGGGCATTCATAGATATCCACATTGCGCGATTTCAATTCCGCCACGATCGCCTTGCGGCGCTTTTCGGAAAGCGAAATCGGGAAGCAATCGCGGCTGACCGCGATGATGCCCATTTTTACCTGCGGTATGTTCTTCATATATGTGACCTCCTCGTAATTTGTAAACAATACTACCCAGATTGACAGCTTCATGATAGCAGTTTTGCCCGCCAACGTCAAGCGACAAACTTAACAAAAATGGGTATAATATTCCGCTTTGCACGCCGGAAGGCGTTCTGAAAGCACAACGTTTCTAATCCACGTAGCGCACGTTTCTGCCGTTATCGCGCGACCAGAGATCCGCCGCGCTGTCTTTTTTGCAGATGAGCTGCGTATGCTCAGGGAACGCGCCATAGCCAATATAGGTCACGCTATCGGGAACCTTCAATTCCTTCAGGTTTTCGCACCAGTAAAACGCATGTTCTTCAATTCGAGTTACGCTTTCGGGAATTGTAACCTTTTTCAGTGCATCGCAGCCGGAAAATGCGCCTTTCCCGATGCTGGTTACCCCTTCCGGAATCAAAATTTCGGTAAGCTTTTCACATTCCGTAAACGCATGTCTGCCGATGCGGGTTATGCCGTCCGAAATTGAAACCTTTTCCACCCAATTATTGCTCCCATTCCACGGAACCTTAACCTGATCAAAGTAATCGCGCATCTCGCCCGTTCCGGTAATGCTCAATCGTCCGGTATCGTCCAGCGTCCATGTAACGTTATCACCCTCCGCGCCGCAGCTGCCTTTACCCAGGATTTCCGGTTCTTTCGATGTGCAGCCCGTGCAGATCAGCGCCATCATCAGCAGAACTGCAGCAATCCATATTCCCGTACGCTTCATGTACATTTCCCCTCCGTGATACGTATTTAATCTTGTACATGTATTGTACCATTTCAAAGCATATATTACAAGTTAATTTGCATCCAGAATCCATTCATCGTGCAAAAAGGCGCCCCACGCGGAGCGCCCTTGGGATATATTTGAATATCTGATAATCAGAAATCCGCGTTGCCGGTCGTGCGCGGGAAGGGCAGCACATCGCGGATGTTCGCGATGCCGGTGAGGTACATGATCATGCGCTCGAAGCCCATGCCGAAGCCCGCGTGTTCGGCGGTGCCGTATTTGCGAAGCTCCAGATACCACCAATAGTCTTCGGGATTCATGCCCAGTTCTTCGATGCGCGCCTTCAGCACATCATAGCGTTCCTCTCTCTGGGAACCGCCGCACAGCTCGCCCACCGCGGGCACCAGCAGATCCGCCGCCGCGACGGTCTTGCCGTCCTCGTTCATGCGCATGTAGAACGCCTTGATCTCCTTCGGCCAATCGGTCACGAACACCGGCTTGCCGAAGTGCTTTTCGGTCAGATACCGCTCGTGCTCGGTTTGCAGATCGCTGCCCCAGGAAATCGGATATTCGAATTTTTCGCCGCTCTTTTGCAGGATATCGATGGCGTCGGTGTAGGTGCAGCGCACGAATTCGCTGTCGCGCACGAACTTCAGCCGATCGATCAGCCCCTTATCCACAAAGCTGTTCAGGAAGTTCATTTCCTCCGGACATTCCTCCAGCACGGCGGAGATGATGTATTTCACCATTTCCTCCTGCAGATCCATATCTTCCTTCAGGGTGGCGAACGCGATTTCCGGTTCGATCATCCAGAATTCCGCCGCGTGACGAGGCGTATAGGAAGCCTCGGCGCGGAAGGTGGGACCGAAGGTATACACATTGCGGAACGCCATGGCGAAGATTTCCGCGTTCAGCTGACCGGATACGGTGAGCGATACGGGCTTTCCGAAGAAGTCCTTTGCGAAATCCACCTTGCCATCATCGGTCATCGGCGGGTTATCCGCATCCAGCGTGGTCACGCGGAACATTTCGCCCGCGCCCTCGCAATCGCTGCCGGTGATCAGCGGGGTATGCACGTACAGATAGCCCTTATCGTGGAAGAAGCTGTGAATCGCCTGCGCGGCGACGGAACGCACGCGGAAGGCGCACTGGAACAGGTTCGCGCGCGGGCGCAGATGCTGAATCGTGCGCAGGTATTCCAGCGTATGGCGCTTCTTTTGCAGCGGATAATCCGACGGGCTTTCGCCGACGATTTTCACGCAATCCGCCTTCAGTTCGAAGGGCTGCTTCATATCCGGCGTGAGCACCAGCGTGCCGACGACCTCGATCGCCGCGCCGACGCCGATGGCGCGCACCGCTTCCGCATAATTATCCAGCTTGGATGCTTCCAGAATGATCTGCAAATTGCGGAAATAGGTTCCATCGTTCAGTTCGACGAATGCAAAGGCCTTCGATTCGCGCATCGTGCGCACCCAGCCGTTTACCTTGACCTCCGGCAGATCGTGCGCCGGAATCGCGGTATACAGTTCACGTACCAGATAATGCTTCATAGAGCGGCTCCTTCTTTCCATATGCAAAGATTAGTATTATTATAGCGGCAAACCGCCGCGATGTAAAGCGGCGGTTTGAAAAAAATCCTTTATCCAGCCAGATGTTCGATTAAAATTTTCAGTCCGATCAGAATCAATATCGCGCCGCCCGCAAATTCCGCCTTGTTTTTCCATTTCGTGCCGAAAATATTGCCGATCAGCACGCCCGCGGCGGAAAAGACGAACGTGGTAATTCCGATGAAGCTGACCGCGGGCACGATATTGACCTCCAGAAACGCGAACGTTACGCCCACGGCGAGCGCATCGATGCTGGTGGCGACCGCCATCAGAAGCATGGTCTTTACGCCGAAGGAGGCGTCCACATTTTCATCCTTATCCCCGGAAAAGGACTCGCGCAGCATGTTCGCGCCGATCAGGGACAGCAGCACAAACGCGATCCAGTGATCCACCGATGCAATCATCGATCGGAAATTCACGCCCAGCAGGTAGCCGATCAGCGGCATCAGCATCTGAAACCCGCCGAAGTACAGACCGCAGATCAGCATATGCTTCGGGCACACCTTGCTCACGGATAGCCCCTTGCAGATCGATACGGCGAACGCATCCATAGACAGCCCCACCGCCAGCGAAAGCAGTTCAAAAAAGCCCACGTACATATTCCTCCAGAGCAGCATTATCGGATTCCATAAATCATATACCGCCGCGCCGTAAATATTCCGTAAGACTACAGCAGCCGTTTCGTTTTTTTCGGCAATTCGCCCGCGCGATTGCGCTCGATCAGATCAGCGTATCGATCCGCGACCTGCGCAAGGATTCCCTGCCACGGAATCGGGATGCTCGCCCGCGCCGCCGCGCCCATCCGCGCAAGGCGCTCCGTATCGGCAAGCGCGCCGCGGATCACCCGCGCCAGATCCTCGCCGTCGTTTTCGCACAGCAGACCGTTTTCGCCGTCGCGGATGATCTCCGCCGCCGTGCTGCCCCGCGCGAGTATCGCGGGCGTGCCCATCGCCGCCGCTTCGCGCACCACCATCGGCGCGTTATCGTACAGCGAGGGGAACACGAACAGGCTCGCCCGCGCAAACAGCGCGTCCAGCAGCTTCGTATCGGTAATGTGCCCCACGAGGCGCGCGTTTTCGCGCAGACCCAGTTCGTCCACGCGGCGATCGATCGCATCGCGATCCGGCCCCTGTCCGGCGAGCGCCAGACGGAATACAAATCCCGACCTGCGCAGCGCGGCGCACGCTTCCAGTATACAATTGATATTCTTTTTCCAGTCCATCTGCCCCACGAACAGAAGCAGCGGCAGATCGCCGAAATCCCAGCGGCGCTCCGCCTCGGCGAGCGCGTCCGGATCGATGTTCCGCAGATTCGTGCCGTTCTGCATCACCTGAATTTTGCCGGTGTAGCCGTAACCGCGCAGCGTATCGGCGGTGCTGTCGCTGACCGCCCATACCTCGTCACAGCGGGAATAATAATCCACCACCAGCTTTACGCCCAGCTTGGCGAGCGTTTCACTCTTCAGCGTTTTCAGAAAATCATCATAATATTTGGAATGAAATGTGCCCACCAGCGGAATATTCCGCTGTGCGGCCAGCCGCAGCGCTTCCGAACCCGCAAGGAACGGGCTGTGGCTGTGGCATATATCCAGCTCCACCTCGCGAATACGGCGGCGATAGTGCGCATCCGCCACGGCCTCGCCGGTCTGATACTGCCGAACCAGCGGCACGCGCATCCCGATAAAATCTACCAGATCATATGGATATCCGCCTCGATAGCCGGTATCCCCCATCGGCGCAACTACGGTTACCTGATGTCCCAATTGGCAAAGACCTTCCGCGTAGGAATGTACCACGCGTCCAACGCCATCCACAATGGGCAAAAATGTATCCGAAAATTCACCAATACGAAGCATACGTGACTCCTTCCATATTTTAGTATCGCCATTATAGCAATTCCGCGTTATTTTTTCAAGCATTTCTGTCTGAATATGGAACCCGAACGGGAAATCGCGCGTCCAAGGGACAAAATTCAGGAGGTACAAAATTATGAAAAAGCTGTTTTCGATGATTCTGTGCGCGGTTCTTCTGTGCGGCGCGGCGTTTGCCGAAAATATCGAAATTCCGAACCCCATCGTAGAAATTCAGGACGACGATGTATTTGAAGACAGGCTGCACATCGAATTCGACGCAGATGATCTGAATGCGCGGGATATTGCGATGTCGATCATCGCAGATCAGGTCGGTCAGGCGGCATTCACGCTGCAAAACGCGGACGGCGATCCGGTGGAATGGACGCTGCGCTTTACCCGCGATGCAGAAACCGGCAAAGATACCCAGACCTTTTCCGGCATTTACGATGCGGACATGACCGATCCGGAAACGCAGCCGTATGAATTCGCGGGCGACGATGCGGATGATCCGGTGATCCCGCTGGAAATTACCAAAACGCGCGCCAATACCGAGGGCTATGATATTCTTACCTGGAATTACGGCGGCGTTTATTACTGCCTGACCATCCATGGAACCTACAGCCAGATGCAGTTCGCCGAGGTATTTGACGGCGTTCTGGAAGCGACGATCGACGATTGATTTCGATATGCGTAAATGGGGAAAGCCGCAAAAGCTTTCTCCATTTTTATTTCTAACAGAAATACAATACAATAAGCTTGTAGTTTTCAGTGTTTCGGATTATGATGGCTGTACGGATTATTATGATTTAGCGAGGTATCCTCCCATGGCTTCAATGGCGGCCCGTCACGATCTGACGGAGGGCGTAGTTTGGAAAAAGCTGCTGGGCTTTTTCTTTCCCATTCTGCTCGGACTTCTGTTCCAGCAGCTGTACAACACGGTGGACGCGGTGATCGTCGGCCGGTTCGAAGGCGATTCCGCGCTGGCGGCGGTCGGCGGCGGCGCGGCGACGATCATCAATATGATCATCGGCTTCTGCACCGGTCTGAACAGCGGCGCGACGGTGATCGTCGCGCATACCTACGGTTCGGGCGATCATGATACGCTGAGCCGCGTGCTGCACACCTCGATCGTGTTCTGCGCCATCATCGGTCTGATCGTAACGATCGCCGGCTATTTCGCCGCGCCCGCTTTGCTGCGCCTGATTCGCAATCCGGAGGACATCATGGATGATTCCGTATTGTACCTGCGCATCTATCTGGTCGGCGCGATCCCGATGCTATTGTACAATCTGTTTCAGGGCGCGCTGCAGGCGGTGGGCGATTCCGCGAGGCCGCTTCGCTATCTGATCACCAGCTGCCTTGTAAACATCGTGCTGGACACCGTATTTGTGGCGGTGCTGCGTATGGGCGTCGCGGGCGTAGGCTGGGCTTCGGTCATCTCCATGTGCTGTTCCGCGGTGCTGGCGCTTGCGCATCTGCTGCGCGTGAACGCGCCGCATCGCGTGGAAGTAAAAAAGCTGCGCATGGATTTCGGCGTGCTGCGCCGGGCGATGCGCATCGGTCTGCCGTCCGGCGTACAGGGTTCGATGTACAACATCGCGAACGTGATCATTCAGGCGTCCGTCAACGGCTTCGGCACCGGCATCGTGGCGGCGTGGGCGGCGACCGGCAAGCTGGACGGTTTCTACTGGGTGACCAGCAACGCGTTCGGGCTCGCCATCTGCGCATTCGTCGGTCAATGCTACGGCGCGGGCAAGATCGATCGCATGAGGGAAGCGATCCGCGTATGCACGAAGATCGCGCTGGGCGTATCCTTCGGCTTTTCGATCCTTCTGCTGGGCGTATCGCGCCCCGCCTTCCATCTGTTCTTGCAGGATCCGCAGGTGATTGACGACGCGGTGCGCATCATGTGGTATTTCGTGCCGTTCTATTTCACCTGGACGTTTATCGAAGTGCTTTCCGGCACGTTCCGCGGCGTGGGCGATACGCTGCGCCCGATGATCATCGTCATGCTGGGCACATGCGTATTCCGCGTATTGTGGATATTGATCGTGGTGCCCCTCTGGCATACGATCTTCGCGGTGGCGATCGTATATGCGATTTCGTGGGTCATCACCGGCGCGGTATTTATCTGGTATTACAAAAAGGGATACTGGCTGAAGGGCAATCTGTAAAGCCGGCGTGCATGTTATTTTAATGTTAGTTCGTTTTTTTTCGCTTGACAAATCGCATGTGCGCGGCTATGATATCCACAAGGTTTTCAAACCTGAGCAATTGAGGCGCGGTTGACATCAGTAGTTCGGAGGAGCCGTTCAGGCGGCGCAGATTTCGGATGAAAGGGGATACCGCCGAAATGAAGGCTTTCCTGATGAAGCCGGATTTGGTTGTACGGATAATATCCGTAGGACTGTCACAGTTCTTTATGGGAATTGTGGAGCGCTATTGCCGGAAAACAGCGTGTTTGTTGTTGATGATCGGCCGTGGCGTTTACGCGTCACGGTCTTTTGTATTTCCGGCAATCCCCAAACGACGGAACAGACGAGGAGGAAATCACAATGAGGAAGCTGTTTGCAATCGTACTGGTACTTGGCATGATCCTGTCTGCCGCGATGGCGGAAACCCTGCGCGTGGGCATGGAATGCAATTATGCGCCCTTCAACTGGACGCAGGCATCGGAAACCGAAAACACCGAACCGATCTCCGGCGGCGGATACGCCGATGGCTATGATGTGCGCATCGCGCAGCGCATCGCCGATTATCTGGGCTATGATCTGGAAATCGTCAAGACCGAATGGGATGGACTGATCATGTCGGTAATGAGCGGCAAGATCGATTGCATCATCGCCGGTATGAGCCCCACCGAGGAACGCCTGTATACCATCGATTTCACCAATCCTTACTACGAGAGTGATCTGGTAATCGTGGTTCGGAAGGACGGCGCATATGCAAATTCGACCTCGCTTGCGGATTTCGCGGGCGCGAAGATCACCGGCCAGCTGAACACCTTCCACTATACCGTAATCGACCAGATCCCCGATGTAAAGAAGCAGACCGCGATGGATACCTTCCCCACCATGATCGTGGCGCTGAACGCGGGCGCGATCGACGGCTATGTTTCCGAACGCCCCGGCGCGGAAAGCGCCGTCGCCACCAATCCGGATCTTACCTATGTAGCGTTTGAAGCGGGCAGCGGTTTCGTATGCGATCCTGCCGATACCACCGTGGCGGTGGGCGTCGCCAAGGGCAGCGAGCTGACCGAGAAGATCAATGAAGCGCTGGCGACCATCTCCGACGAGGAGCGCGTTTCCATCATGGAGGATGCGCTGGCGGCGCAGCCGAGCCAACAGTAATTCTCCAAACTCTCACGAGTTTGTCGAGTAAGAGAAGGTCTGCGGCTTCCTGAAATTCTCACGAATTTCCGGATAGCAGTCGCGTGCTGCTTGCAGCCCGCGACCAGCCCGCGCAGCGATTTGAAAAATCGCCGCGGCGCTGCCGAAACTCGGCTATGCCGAGTCTTCGGTGCGTTAGCGGAAGCCTGACTGTAGGAATCGTTTTTTCATCGCAAGGCGACAAACCAAAGGTTTGTCGGTCGGCATTTAGCCGACTGCCGACGGTTCAATCAAAGATTGAGCCGCGGCACCTCTACGCTCTGAAAAAACCAAATTCACCGCGCATGTCGCTGAATTTGATTTTACAGGCTGTTCTGCGGCAGGTGAATGGGTTGTTTTGAACAGGCTGTTCTGCGGCAGGTTTTGATCGTTTATGGGCGCACGTTGGCGTGCGCCCATTTACACAAATATGTAATAGGAAAGGTTGTTTTCTATGCCTTCAACATTCTTCGGCTGGGTCGGCTTTCTGGCAAGGGAATATGGCGGGCTGTTTCTGCGCGGCACAGGCGTTACGCTGCTGATCGCCATTACCGGCACGCTGCTGGGCTTTCTGCTGGGTCTGCTGGTGGCCATCGCGCGCACCATTGAATTATCGCCGCACGCGGGCGTGGTCAAGCGGGCGCTGGTCAAGCTGCTGCACGCCGTGCTTAGCATTTACATCGAGGTTTTCCGCGGCACCCCGATGATCGTACAGGCGATGGTGATCTATTACGGCGCGCTGCAATACCTGAACATCGATATGCCGCGGCTGGTGGCGGCGATCTTCATCGTATCGATCAATACCGGCGCGTATATGGCGGAGATCATCCGCGGCGGCATCATTTCGATCGATAAGGGACAGTCCGAGGCCGCGACTTCGATCGGCCTCACCCATTGGCAGACGATGACCAGCGTGGTACTGCCGCAGGCGATTCGCAACATCATGCCCTCGATCGGCAATGAATTCGTGGTGAACATCAAGGATTCCTCCGTGCTGAACGTCATCTCCGTTACCGAGCTGTTCTTCCAGGCGAAGAGCGCCACGGGCACCTACTTCAAATACTTCGAGGTGTATTTCATCATCGCCATCATCTATCTGGTGCTGACGTTTACCGTAACGCGGCTTCTGCGCATGCTGGAAAAGAAGATGGACGGCCCGGAAAACTATGTGATCCACGGTTCCCAGTCGGACAGCCAAGCCGCGATCGTGATCCATGAGGAGGAGCGCACATGAACGAAATCATTGAAATCCGCCATCTGCGCAAGGCGTTCGGCAAGCATGAAGTGCTGCGCGATATCAATTTCAACGTGCGTCAGGGCGAAGTGACCTGCATCATCGGCCCTTCCGGCAGCGGAAAATCCACGCTGCTGCGCTGCTTTAACCTGCTGGAAACGCCCGACGGCGGCGATATCTTCTTCAAGGGCGAAAACATTCAATCGCCCAAATTTCCCATCGCGCAGTATCATGCGCACGTGGGCATGGTATTCCAATCCTTCAACCTGTTTAACAACATGACGGTTTTGAAAAACTGTATGCTTGGACAGATGAAGGTGCTGCATCGCTCCGCCGCGGAGGCCGAGCAGAACGCGCGGAAGTATCTGGAAAAGGTGGGCATGGTGCAATACATCAACGCAAAGCCCCGCCAGCTTTCCGGCGGACAAAAGCAGCGCGTCGCGATCGCGCGCGCGCTGGCGATGGATCCGGAGGTGCTCCTGTTCGATGAACCGACCAGCGCGCTGGATCCGGAAATGGTCGGCGAGGTGTTGAAGGTCATGCGCGATCTGGCGGAGAGCGGCCTTACCATGCTGGTGGTCACGCATGAAATGGGCTTCGCGCGCAACGTCGCCAACAACGTGGTATTCATGGACAACGGCGTAATCGTGGAATCCGGCGATCCGCAGGATATTTTGATGTATCCGCAATCGCTGCGCCTGAAGGAATTCCTCGCGAGGGTGCTGTGATCGGCGTAACGGCAGGAGAATCTCTCCCCCGGTCAGCTTCGCCGACCGCCCCCTCGTCAGAGGGGGCCGAGAAACGGGCAAGCCTTGCCCCCCCTCTGACGAGGGGGGTGGCAAAACCGCAGGTTTTGACGGAGGGAGAGCGCCTTTCTCCTGTGCATACCGGTTCCGGAAGATGCGTTGCCCCAGACGGCGCCATGCAGCCTTTCCTCGAGGAGCTTCTTCAAGCATCCGGCGGCAGATTTTTCTGCCGTTTTTTTCTATGTAAAAGCCACAAATTTCCCGTTTTTTGCGTCTTATAGTATAGAGATGATAAAAAAAAGGGGGATCTGCAAACATGCGCAAGCTGATCTGGTTACTGGCACTTTTGGTGATGCTCGCGTGCGCCGCGCAGGCAGAGGAATACTATTGCACGCAGACGGACGATCTGTACTATCATGTAAACGCAAACTGCGGCGGACTGACGGACATGACGACCCTGTCCGCGGAAGATGCAAAGAACTCCGGCAA
>JABLTK010029406.1_pt1 | contig 17317 bp, 15 predicted proteins | sample 7160131 | NCBI WGS metagenome assembly JABLTK01 (sample SAMN14651221, study PRJNA627086) | human gut metagenome | isolation source: feces | host: Homo sapiens
AAAAAGCTGTTATTCCAATGTGCGAAAAGAAAACAGAATAATTTGCAAGAAAACAAAGCAAAATAACAATAGGAAAAAAACAAAAAAACATAAGAAGGAGGAAATAAGAAAATGCAAAATAAAAACGAAGGTATAACGCTAATTGCGTTAATAATAACAATAGTAGTAATGTTAATATTAGTTGCAGTAAGTGTGAATGTAATAATAAAAAGTAACTTAATAGGAACAGCAGAAAAAACAGTAAATAAATACAAAACAGCATCTGAGGAAGAATCAAAAGGTGGAGTAATTGAAATTGATGGTAAAAAGTATAATTCAATAGAAGATTATATTAACTTATCATCAATAAATATTCCAGGAGGAACAAGGGTAACAGAGTCAACAGAATACAAGGTAGGCGATAAGACAGCAATAATCCCAGCTGGATTTACAGTATCAGGAATAGATAGTGAAAGAACAATAGATGGAGGATTAGTAATATATTTAATACCAGAAGAAGAACTAAAAGATGTAAAATGGGATGGAACGGAAAAAACGAAGTATGACCAATTTGTATGGATACCAATATCACATGAACAAATAAATAACATGTTCATATGCCAGAAAAAAACGACAAGTAATGGCAGTTGTAATATAGTAGCAGAAAATGGAACAGCTAAATGCACAACTCATAATTCAACACAAATGGCAGGAAGACTATATGCAACAAGCGAGGGAGAAAACTATAAAAAAACATATACAGAAGTATATACAGCAAATTCAGGGCTTCGTGAACCAGGTGTTGTAACTGGAAACAGTACAGGAGATGGAACAAGTTATGATGGAAGTTCAACTAACTTAGGATATATGTCAACTGTGACAGGAGATAATACAAGCTATGCAAGTACAGCAAAATTTAAAGAAACACTGCAAAACGAATATAATGAGATAGTAGCATTAGTTTATGATGCAGGAGGTTATTACGTAGGCAGATATGAAACAAGTAATTTAAAAACAACAAGAGGAGAAGCAATAAACGTAATAGCAGGAACAAAATCAGGAATAGCAAGTAATTGGTACTATATGTATGCACAGCAAAAGGCTTATGCAGCAAATAAAGGTTTAGGAAATAAAGTAAAAAGTAGTATGATGCTAGGTACATGTCACGACCAAATGTTAGAATTTGTAAATGTAGCAGGAAAATATGATGTAACAACAAAAGGGTATGCTTTGCATAACAGAAGCTATAGTGATGGACCATGGCAAACGGCAGGCTTAGACTATACAGATAAAACACAATATAAAGACTTATCAAAGAATATATACGATTTAGAAGGTAACGTACGTGAATGGACTACAGAGGCGCGCGACACCGACAATCGAGTTATCAGGGGCCGGCAGTTACACCCTGGACAGTGGTTCTGCTAGTTTTCGCGTCAGCGGCACTCCGAGCCTCAGCTACGCAAGCATACGGTTCTAGAGCCACACTTTTTGTAATGCTGTAAGCTTGCAGGCGATATATTAATTAAATATCTCGAAGTAGTTTTAGGGAAGCTACTTTGAAGCTAAGTACCCTTAGCGAATTTTATACGCTAAGTGAAGGCAAATTTTTTCTTGGGCGAAGTGGCCAAGAAAAAATTTGCCCACTAGCGTGGCGCCACTAGCGTGGCGCCACTAGCGTGGCGCTTTTTCTGCGTTTTAGAGGCTTTTAAAAGCCTCTAAAACAGAAGAAAAAGCGGTAACTTATAAAATAAGTATGGCAAAATTTTTTGTATGATTTTGGCAAAAAAATATGTAGGATTTTGGCAAATTTAAGTAGGAGGAGATTTTTATGAGTTATAGCCAGATGGTAAATATTTTAAGAAACGAGCACAAAAATGAAATAGTGCTAGTAAAAGCAGGAGCATTTTATATAGCAACACGGAGAAGATGCAGTATTATTAAATAAAAAGCTAAAATTAAAATGTAGTTGTTATAGGAAAAACGTATGTAAAGTAGGAGTACCAATAAATTCATTAAATAAATACTTAGTTAAGATAGAAGAACTTGGATATGCCTACCATGTATATAGTGTAGATAAGGAAAAAGTAGAACTAGTTTTAGAAAAAGAACATAGTGGTAAAAAGCACCATACACAAGAAAACCACATAAATTGCTTACTTTGTAAAGGAGCTAATGCTTATGCAGATGATATTTATCTAGAAGCATTGAAAAAAAGATATGAACAAAAACGAAAAGAATAGTAAAGAAAACAATATATTAAGCTTAATACCAAAAGCAGAAAAATATATACAGTACATAATAGAAATGATAATAAAAATACCAAGAACAGAAAAATATAGCATAGGAACAGAATATAAACTATCTATATATAGAATGCTTACAAACATAGTGGGGCTAAGTAAAACAGAGGAAAGCAAAAAAATAAATTGTTTAAATATAGTAGATACAGAATTAAACTTGCAAAGAATATATTTAAGAATAATGTATAAAAATGGTTGGATAAACGATAAGAAATTAAATACATGTATGGAGCAAATATATGAAATAGGTAAAATACTAGGAGGCTTAGTAAAACATTATGGCAAACACAGTAAGAAATGAATATGAAAAAGCCTTAAGTTACGAAGCCCTTAGGAAGGCACATTTGCAAAGTAGAAAAGGTAAAGGCTACAGGAAAGAAATAATACTGTTTAATCTAAAACAAGAAGAATATATAATGTGGCTTTATAAACAGCTGAAAACAATGCAATATAAACATGGAGGCTACACAGTATTCTATATTACAGAACCCAAATTAAGAAGAATAGAAAAGTCTAGGTACATAGATAGAATAGTACACAGATGGTATGTAAATAGTTTTATAAAACCATATTTTATACCACAATTTATAGAAACAAGCTATGCGTGCTTAGAAAATAAAGGAATGCATAAAGCCTGCCTAGATGTGCAAAAAACAATGAAACATTGCAAAAACATATGGGGAAAATATTATATTTTAAAAATGGATATTAAAAAGTATTTTGAAAACGTTAATAAAAATATTGTATATGAAATACTGCAAAGAAAAATAAAAGATGAAAAGGTATTGTGGTTAACAAGAGAAATATTATATTCAAACGAAGGAGAAAATAACTTACCAATAGGAAACTATACATCTCAAATGTTTGCAAATATATATTTAAATGAGTTAGACCAATATGTGAAACATAAATTAAAAGGAAAATATTATTTTCGATATATGGATGATGCAATTTTAATAAGAAAAACAAAAGAAGAAGCAAAAAACGATTTAGAAAATATCACGGAGTTTCTAAAAGAAAAACTAAAATTAGAATTAAACAAAAAAACTCAAATATTTAAGAATAAACAAGGAGTGAACTTTTGTGGATATAAAATAAATGAATATAGACTAAAAATACGAGATAAGGGAAAGAGAAAGCTAAAGAAAAAGGTTAAAGAATTAAAACAAAAGGTAGAACAAGGAAAAATAAGTAGTAAAGAAGCAAAACGCTATTTAGCAGGGCATTTAGGGTATATGAAAATAGCAAATGTTAAAAACTTAGAGGAAAAGTTATTTTTCTAAAAAACGTTAAAAAAACATAGGGATAAATTAAAAGGCGAACAACACCAACAATCGAGTTAACAGGGGCCGGCAATTACAACAACAGTAATTCTGCTAGTTATCGCAACAACAACAATCCGAACAACAGCAACACAAACAAACGGTTCTAGAGCCACACTCTAATGCAAATTTGAGATTATGTGTTTTAAGGAATACATACAGTAAAGGTATTAGTATTAAAGAAATTTATTCCTTCCTAATTTAGGTAAAAAAGTATCAATAAAATGTGTATTAGTAGAAATTCGAAAATACGCATTTTATGCTTGTAAAGAGGAAATTTTATGAATGAAGTATTTTTAATTGGAAGAGTAATAAGAGAAATTGAATATAAATTTATGCTAGAGAAAGGCAAGAATGCAAAAGCAGTAGCCTATTTAGAATTATTAGATAAAACAGATGTTAAAGCCATAGCATACAATGAAAATGCAGACTATGTCTTACAAAATGTAAAGAAAAATGACATAGTATTTGTATATGGAACATTGGAAAGTGCTACTGTGATTATAAAGAAAATGCTATTATTTATGCACAATTAAGCATTTTGCTTAAACTCCTACATTTGGTGACTTACATTATTGTTCAAGGTTGAATAGCAATTAATTATTTAATCAAATTATGCTAAAACTATTGAAAAACATGGCTGTTTAAGTGTATAATATTAAGGAGTTTAGGAGGGAGAATATGGAAACAATTGATTTAAAGGATAAGTATTTAAAATTTTTTGAAAGTAAAGGACATAAAGTTATTCCTAGTGCCCCAATAATACCAGAAAATGACCCAACATGTTTATTTAACACAGCGGGTATGCAACCACTAGTGCCATACTTAAAAGGAGAACCACACCCAGAGGGAAAACGTTTAACAGATGTTCAAAAATGTTTTAGAACAAACGATTTAGATTCAATAGGAGATACCACACACCATACATTTTTCGAAATGCTTGGAAATTGGTCTTTAGGAGATTATTTTAAGGAAGAGGCAATTGCGTGGAGTTATGAGTTTTTAACAAAGACATTAAATATACCAGCAGAGCGTTTAGCTGTAACTGTATTTAAGGGAAATCATTTAGTTCCTGCTGATAATGAATCTGCTGAAATTTGGAAAAAAGCTGGAATTAAAGAAGATAGAATAGCCTTCTTAGGTGAAGAAGATAACTGGTGGCCAAACATGGAACTTACAGGACCTTGTGGACCAGATACAGAAATATTCTATTGGAGAAGCAATGAAGCAATTCCAGAGAAATTTGACCCAGAAAATGAAAATTGGGTTGAGATTTGGAATAATGTATTTATGCAATACAACCATGAAACAGATGGTACATTTAAACCTCTAAAAAATAAAAATGTAGATACAGGACTTGGAGTAGAAAGAGTAACAGCAATACTTGAAGGATATACAGATAACTATAAATCATCAGTTTGGAGAGATGTAATTTCAAAAATAGAAGAAATATCTGGTTTATCTTATGAAGATGAGAAAAATGCTAGAGCAATGAGAATTATTGCAGACCATATAAGAGCAGTTGTTATGATAGCAGGTGATGATGCTGGAATTAAACCATCAAACACAGACCAAGGCTACATTTTGAGAAGATTAATAAGAAGAATAATTCGTTATGCTAAAAAGTTAAATATAGATATAAATAGCGATTGGGAACAAACTTTAGCAACAATGATAATTGAAAAATATTCAAAATACTATTCAGAACTTGAAAGAAATAAAGACGTTATATTACAAGTTTTAAAAGATGAAAAAGTTAAATTTAATAGAACACTTGAAAAAGGTTTAAGAGAGTTTGAAAAAGAAACAAGAAATATAGAAGGAAAAGAAATTAATAAAGACATTGCCTTTAGACTATATGATACTTATGGTTTCCCAATTGAATTAACAGAGGAACTTGCAAAAGAAAATGGCTTAACTGTTGATACAGAAGGCTTTAAACAAAAATTTGCAGAACACCAAGAAAAATCAAGAGAAGGAGCAAGTCAAAAATTCAAAGGTGGCTTAGCATCTACTGGAGAAATGGAAACAAAATACCACACAGCAACACACCTTTTAAATGCTGCATTAAAGAAAGTTCTTGGACCTCATGTACATCAAAAAGGAAGCAACATTACAGCTGAAAGAATGAGATTTGACTTTTCACATAATAATAAAATGACAGACGAAGAAAAACAAAAAACAGAGGACTTAGTTAATGAATATATAAAAATGGCAATACCAGTTGAAAAGTTAGAAATGAAAAAGGAAGATGCAATAAATGCAGGTGCTGAAGCAATGTTTGCTGATAAATATGGAGACATAGTATCAGTTTATAAAATTGGTGATGTATCAATGGAATTATGCGGAGGACCTCATGTTCACAACACAAGCGAATTAGGCCATTTTAAAATTAAAAAAGAAGAAGCATCATCAGCAGGTGTAAGACGTATTAAAGCTATATTAGAGTAAGGAAAGGAAGATTAGAATGGAAGATTGTATTTTTTGTAAAATAATTAATAGAGAAATTCCATCAGACATAGTTTATGAAGATGATGAAGTAATTGCATTTAAAGATATTAGACCAGTAACACCAGTTCATATATTAGTAATTCCTAAAAAGCATATATCAAGCCTAGTAGAATTAACTGAAGAAGATGAAGCTGTTATTGGAAAAATCTACACAGTTATAAACAAAGTGGCTAAAGATGCGGGCATATTAGAAAAAGGCTTTAGAGTAATAGTAAATTGTGGAGATGATGGAGGACAAGAAGTTAAACACATACATTTCCATGTACTAGGTGGAAAGAAACTTGGAGTAAAAATAGCATAGTTAAAAAGATGTTCATTTTAAATAAATGAGCATCTTTTTTAACTAAATACAATTTAAATCATATTATAAGTATGAAATGTATTTTGCGTGGGGGTGGAAGCTTTTTTAGTATCCCACCCAGAGCCTAAATTATAAAACTAATAATTTAAACTAGCATCCTCCACAACCATTGTTACCTCCACAACAGCAGCAGATTATTATTAAAAGAATTATAATCCAGCAGCAATCGTTTCCAAATCCGAAACCACCGCATCCGCATCCTCTATTTTCTGGCATACTACTTTCACCTCCCTAGTAATGAAAAATCTTCAAGTCTTTTTCATTTGTTATGTTATATACTATTCTTAATACAAAAAATGTGTTACAAAAATTCTTACAAAAAATCTTGATTTTTAATTCCATTTAACATATAATCTTTAAGTAGTAGGTGAAATAGATGTTAGAGAAAAATCAAGTATTTGAAACACAAATTATAGATAATGGCTATCAAGGAGAAGGAATAGCTAAGATAGATAACTTTCCAATTTTTGTTCCAGGAGGAATAAAAGGAGAAGAAGTTGAAATTAAAATTTTAAAGGTATTATCAAATTACGCATATGGAAAAATTACCAGAATAATAAAACCTTCAGAACATAGAAGAGAAGCAGATTGCAAGGAATTTCCAAAATGTGGTGGGTGTAATTTAAGACATATGGACTATAACTACACACTTGCCTTGAAAAAAGCTAATGTAGAGAATTGTTTATACAAAGCATTAAACAGAAAAATTAAAGTAAATGATGTTATAGGAATGGAAAAGCCTATGCATTACAGAAATAAACTTCAATTCCCAGTAGGAGAAGATGCAAAAGGCAACATGGTTATGGGAGTATACTCAGAAAGAACCCATAATATAGTTCCAGTGCAAAACTGCTATATTCAAAATGAAGAATGCAATAAAATTGCAAATGATGTTTTAGAATTTTTAAAAACCAATAAAACATCTGCATACAATGAAGCTACATTAAAAGGAACAGTAAGACACATTATTGTAAGAATGGGTATAAAAACTCATGAGGCATTAGTTACAATAGTTGTAAATGATAATGGTTTAAAAAATGAAAATGAACTTGTAGAATTCTTGAAGACAAAGTATCCATGTATAAAAACTATAGTTAAAAACTATAATACTAAAAATACAAACGTTATACTAGGCGACAAAACAGAAGTAATTTATGGTGATGGCTATATTTATGATATTTTATGTGGCTACAAATTCAAAATATCTCCATTATCATTTTACCAAGTAAACCCAATACAAACAGAGATACTATATAATACAGCAATAAAATTTGCAACAAACGCTACTAACGAAACAGCCAAAACCATTGCGTTAGACCTATACTGTGGAATAGGAACAATTGGAATATGCTCTGCAAAGCACTTTAAAAAGATATATGGCATAGAAATTGTTAAACAAGCAATAGATGATGCAAAAGAAAATGCTAAATTGAATAACCTACAAAACACAGAATTTTATGCAGGAGATGTAGAAGAAGTACTACCAGAGATTTTAGAAGATATAGAAAACAAACCAGAAACAGTATTCGTAGATCCACCAAGAAAAGGTTTAGATAATAAAACAATAGATGTACTTAAAAACTTAAGACCAAAAACAATTGTATATGTAAGTTGCAACCCAGCAACACTTGCAAGAGATTTGAAACTATTAGAGGAAAAGTATGAAATAAAAGAAATACAGCCAGTAGATATGTTTCCGTATACAAGCCATGTTGAGTGTTGTGCGTTGCTATATCTAAAGTTTTGATGCAATAGTCAAATTTAACGTTTTAATACGTTATAAGTAGTTATTCAATATAAAAACTGGTAATTTCAGAAAAAAACTACAAAACAAATGTTTGACAATATCCTAAAAGTGTTATATAATAGCAAAAAACAAACAAGGATGTGGTGTTATGCAAGAAAATAAATTAGCAATATTTGAAGAAAAAGAAATAAGAAGAGAATGGTACAAAGAAGATTGGTATTTTTCTGTTGTAGATGTTATAGAGGCTTTGGTTGAAAATAATAAAAGACCAAGGAAGTATTGGAGTGATTTAAAACAAAAGCTTATTTTAGAAGGGTTTGTTGAAGTGTCCGAAAAAATCGGACAGTTGAAAATGTTGGCAAAAGATGGAAAAATGAGATTAACAGATGTAGCGGATACAAAAACATTATTAAGAATTATACAAACAATACCATCTCCGAAAGCCGAGCCTTTTAAAAGATGGTTAGCACAAGTAGGAAGTGAAAGGTTAGAAGAAATTGTAAACCCAGAACTTGCTATTAATAGAGCAAAAGAAATATATATAAGAAAAGGGTATGAAGATACATGGATTGCACAAAGGCTAAAAACAATAGATAACAGAAAAGAGTTAACTGACACATGGAAAGAAAGAGGCGCAAAGGATAGAGATTATGCAATTTTAACAGATGAAATATATAAAAGTACATTTAATATGAATACAGCCCAATATAAAGAGTTAAAAGGAATTAGTAGAACTAAAAGAAATTTAAGAGATAGTATGGGAAAATTAGAACTTGCAATTACGAATTTGGCAGAAGTTACGGCAAATGAAATGCATAATACTAACAATAGTTTTGGACTAGAAGAATTAAGAGACGATGTACAAGAGGCTGGAAAAATAACAGGTAAAGCTAGAAAAGAAATTGAAGAAAAGATTGGAAAGAAAGTTGCAGAGAAAACAAATTATAATAGTTTGACAAAATCTAACGTGAAAAAACTAACTAGTAAAAAAGAAGAATATTAAAATATTACAGGTGTAAAAATAAAAAATAGGAGAATATACTATGGATAAAGCCAAGGTAATGGAATTAGCCAATAAGATTTTAAATGCAAATAAAAAAGATGCGAGTTTTTTTGATTTTATTAATGAACAATTTCAAGATGACAGTGCTATAGTAAGTTTTATAGAGCAGATTGATTTAATGCTAGAACAAAACTATAACCCTGAAATGGCAGAGATAAAGTATATACTTGTGTCTATAATTAAAGATAATAATGTAAGAGATCGGATACATAAACCAATTAGAAGGTTTAACTGAAGAAGAAAGAGAACAAATTTTAGATAATCTTCCAAGCGATTACTTTAAAAGACAAATTATATTAGAAATGAAAAACAAATTACCATACATAGACAAAATTATGTCTACAAAAGCAAAAACAAGGGTTATAAGCACACTAAACAGTGAGGAATTAAGAGATTATTTAGACAAAAAGACAGACAAAGAGAAAAAAGAAATTATAAAAAACTTACCAGATAAATTAAAAGTACAATGTATATATGATGAAAATTTAAGTAGAGAAGAAGTAAATAATATCATTTTAGAATTAAAAGACATAAATGCAATATTAGAGCTACAACCAGATCATTTAAAAGTCTGGAGACAATATGGTGATGCACAAGTAATTTCTGAAAATATTGATATCTTTATGCAAAAAGAACAAAATTTAAATAAAGACGATATACAAGCTAGAAAAGATATATTATCAAGAATGTATCAGAAAAATCATAGAATTTATAATACCATAAACTTTGATTTATTAGATGAAAGATATATAAACCTTTTTGGTGAAGATAAAATCAATCAATTTGCATCTTTTCCAAAACAACAGGAAATGCTACTAGCATTGGGCAGTAGAGAAGATTTTAGTTTGGAGATTCTAGCAAAATGTATTGAAGAACATAATGATGATAACACATGGACACGGTCTAGCTGATAAATTACTAAAACAATTAGCAAGTAATGAATATGAGGCACTATTAAAAAGTATAAAGTCTCTAGAAAATATAGATATAAGAAGATTAAGTTCTATATTGCAACAAAACAATGTGTTTGAGATTTCTAAAGTAGAAGATATAGAAAACTTTGATAGCATTAGAGAAAAAAAGTGCGAAGAATGGATAAAAAGTGAAGACATATCAAAAAAGAAGTTAGCTGTATTGGAAAAAATATTTGGTCAAGACCTAACTGGGGCATATGAAATAATAGCAAAATATAGTGAAGATATTGAAGCAATTTCAGATAAAGATTTAAAAACTTATGTGAAAAATTTACAAATGATTTATAATTCAAATGATGGAGCATTACTTGAAAAAATATATGCAGAAGTAAAAGAAACTAGATTAGTTAATCAAATTGGAATAGAAAAAGCGTTAAAAGCAGAATATGGCAAACTATTGAATGATGGTTTACTAAGTGTGAATAATAATTTAATTAAACTAAATGAACTTGGCAGTAATGTATATGATGCAGGAACAGATTTTAAAATTATTATGACATCTGTTGGAGCATATTATGATCAAACGAAAAGACGAACTAATTATCGCGAAGATTGGAATAGAGCAGATATAGAGTGCCAACACGTGTGTACAAGTTATATAAGAAATGATATGATTGGGACAGCACCAATTAATAATATATGTTATGGCTTTAGTGAAATGGCAGAAGGTTCCTTAATAATGCGGAGATGCTGGAGATACTACATCTACAACAAGAGGATTTTCATCAAGATCTTATGGAGAAGAAAAATATTATTCGCCAGATAATTTAGTAAACAACACTGTGCTATATAATGAGCTTGATTTTTTAAGACAACAAAATGGAGAAAAGAAACAACCTGATTATATACTGGTATTTAAAAAAGATGGACAAATTTTAAATTTAGATGAAGCAAAGAAAGCACAATTGGACTGGGATGGAAAATTACCAATCGTTGTAGTTGATGTTGATAAATGTTTAGAAACAGAAAAAGCAAAAGTAGAGAAGTTAAAACGACAATATGAAGAGACACCTACTGAACAACTTGCTAAACAAATACGCCAAAAGGTTAGAAACAACAGGGTTACATATTCTAAATTTTGCCCAGAAATAGAAGATTTTTTGAAGGAGCAACCTAAAAGAGAAAAAAGTGAAACAAGAAAAACCATGAAAAATTCTATTGGAGATATAGTTGAAAATGCATATAACACGATGAAACAAAAACCAGCAGGTTTAGTAGGAATATCAACAGCTAAAAAAGGAAATTTTATGAAGCTTATTGAAAACATAAAATCAGGAATTGAAGAATATAAACATTATAAACATCCAAGACATTCAAATGCATTAACCGTGCAAAATAGCAAGAGTAGGAACATCTTTAACTACATACAAGCAAAAAGGTTAGGGAGAAAGTATGGCGATGTTTTGTATAAACATTTTAAAGTAATGGATGATGTTAATAGCTATGATTTATTAATAAACCTATTTGGAAGAAGGAATATTGAAAGGGCATTAGATAACAAGGAGGCAACAACATCACAAATTGCTGATAAACTTTTTGAAAAGTGCAATATAGAAAATTTAGACAAAAAGCAAGCAAATTACGTGTTACAAAGCATGATGCATTGCATAACCTTTAATAGAGCAACAGGTCTAGACTTATCTGAAATTCAACATGGAATTAACCCAGAGACTTTTGCTAGAGCATCATTAGGTAATAAAAATATGCTAGATATATTTGAAGAAAATGAAGTAACTAAAGATATTCTTAAAGAAATATATGATATGTATGGCAAAGAGTTAGTAGAATGTTATAATAACGATGCCTATTTGAGAAATAAAACTATATTAAAACTAGATGGAAAAAATGAAAAGACAAATGTAGTGGGTGGTTTACAAGACCATGTAACATATTACTCCAATGAAGATTTTGATATGATATTTCAAAAGTATTTCAATAATAAGGAACTCTCACAAACTGAACAATACATTTTAATTGGACTATTAGCGAAGGAAGCTGATTTAATTGGAACATATACTGTTAAACATTTAAGAGAACATCCAGAATATATAAAATCAGAAATTAATGTTGGAATTTTTGATAATATAGTGCTTTCAGGGAAAACATATACTAATAAGGAAAGAAAAGAAATAGCAACACTTGGTCAAGTATGGAGCAAAGATGATTTGAACAGATATCATAACCTTGGTTTGCTAAGACAAAGATTAGAAAGCTTACCTGAAACACAAGATACATTAAAAACAAAACACGCTATTGATGAAATCTTAGCAAAACCATTAAGTGAAATAGCAACAAGAAGTAGTGAAATTTCGGAGTTTATGGACTCTGCATTTATGAGTTATGAAGTTGAAAACAGAAATCAAATTGTAGAGAAAGTATACAACCCAGAAGAAGTACAGGAAATTGTTATAACAGATTTAACGCAAATGGGTTCATCTGCAATGTTACACTTTTTTAACCCTAATAGAACAATGTCAAATTTTGATGCATATGTAAGTGACCTAGAAGAAAAACGTTCAAAAGAACTAAATAGAGATTTCAAATTTTCAGAAGATGAAAAAAGACAAATGTTATTGCAATATCAAGCCAAAGAAAATCATTATATAACAGACTATGCTTTAGATTTTGAAGGAATAGGGCAAGTAGGAACTTTTGATACAAGATATGTTACTAATACTTCAAATCAATTATGTGCAATGGTTACAACACCTAAAGAAATTCTTGAGGGCAAAGGAATAAGAGGGCAAATAGCACTTGGATTTTCAAGAAAAACATTAAGCCCAGAACTAATTGCAACGACTTCGAATAAAAACATACATTCTAATAAAGGAATTGACTATGTAGAAAGTAATAATGAATTTGAAGATTTTTCAGCTTCGTATGATGAATTAACATCAACAGATAAAAAGTTTGGTGATAATACTGAAGTTGTACTATTTAGAAATTCATACGAGAGTTCTTTAAATCCATCATATGTAATGTATATAGGAAACGACAAATTAGACTCAGTAGTAGAAAAAGAAAACTTAAAATTAGTAAGAAAACAAATGAAAGAAGCAGGATTAGATGTTCCACTAGTAATATTTGATAGATTTTCTATTAAAGAAAAAATGAAAGATGATAAATTAGAACAAAAACAAAATGAGGATGAAAGATTTTAATTTAATCAAAAGAAAGGATGATTTTTATGGAAAAGAAAATTGAAGAATTGAATGGTTTTAGAGATTTAAGGATAGTTGATAATTTTTATCAAACATCAAGTTTTTTCCCCATGCCAACAACCGAGATAGGAACATTAAGTGAAGATGGACAAACAAATATTGGTTCATATTCACTATGCTTTCCTTACTATATTGCGGGAAAAGATTATTATGCAATGGTGCTTTGTTGCAGAAATAGTTCAAATACTGCCAAAAACATTCTAAGAACAGGAAAGTGTTCAATTAATTTTATAACAGATAAGAGAAAATATTTCAAAGAAGCGGTTAGATTAGGTTATCCAGGAGAAACTACAGAAGAGAAGATGAAAGATTGTATATTTACCCTAGTTGATGGAAAAAGAGCAAGAGAAAACCCAAATGAAGCATTTCCAAAGATTATAAGCGAGGCATTTCAAGTTTTTGAATGTACATGGGTAAAAGAATTAGATGGAGCACAAAATGATACTATTCAAGAAGAATACTTACCACCTTACCATGATTTTAACGGAATAACAAGTAAATTTGGTGCACACTTTATTTTAAAAATAGACCACATTTTAATGAAACCAAAATATTATGATGCAATAATAGATGGTGTAACATCAACATCGTTCCCACAAGTTCCAGTAGACTATGGATATAGAGATAATAAAAATTTCTGGTACACAAGATTTAAAAGACCTATATCAGAGCCAATTCCAGCAAGTAAAGGAATTAGCTTAGATACAGTAAAATACGCTGCATCAAGAATAGATCCAGATGTTAAATTTACAGATGAAGCATGTGCAAAACTTGTAAAAGTTCCAAGAGTATTTTTAAGCACAGTTCTAAAAGGCTGTGTATCTTGGGCAAAGGAAAACAATGTTAATTTAATTACAGAAAAAGAAATGGCAATAATACAAGATAAACGTAACAAAGAGAAAAAATAAGTAAGGAGAGCCAAACATGGGAAAACACAGTAGAAGGGCAAATAAAGGTATAATTATAATAGCGATAATAGTCATTTTGGTAATTATTGCTATAACAACTTTTTTATTTAAGAAAAATCAAAAAAGTATAAATGGCGAAAGCATAATAGAAGGAATTAAAATAGATCAAACAAAAATAACAAGTAAAAAAACCGAAAGAATGCTACAATTAGAAGAACTACAAAAAGAAAATTCAGACATTATTGGGTATATTGAAATTGCGGGAACAAATATAAGCTATCCTGTTTTGCAAACAACAGATAATGATTTCTATATGAAGAAAAATTACAAGAAAGAATATTCAAAAGACGGAGCAATATTCTTAGATAAAGCATATGATTTTAATAAACCAAGTTCAAATTTGTTGATATATGGACATAATAACAGCAATGACCAGATGTTTTGTGAACTTTTAAAATATGAAGATGAAAATTTTTATAATGAACATCAAACTATAAGGTTTACAACAAATAAGGAAGATGCAGAATACGAAATAATAGCAGTATTTAAATCTAGAGTATATTATAAATCAGAAAAAAATGTGTTTAGATATTATTACTTTGTTGATGCAAATAATAAAGAAGAGTTTGATGAATTTGTTAAATCAAGCAAAAAGGCTTCGCTATATGATACTGGAAAAACAGCAGAATACGGAGACCAATTAATGACATTATCAACATGCTCATATCATACAGAAGACGGTAGATTTGCGGTTGTAGCAAGAAAAAAGAAGTAGGCTTAAATGTGATAAATTAACATAAAAATAGCGTTTACGAATTATGGAAAACAAACCAGAAAAAAACTTAAAAATTTTTAAAAAAACTATTGCAAAAAAACATATTATGATGTAGTATAATATCATAATATGTTTTTTGTTAAAGTTATTATCAAGAGTGGACGAGAGAACCGGCTCAATAACTCCACAGCAACCTGTTTAAATACAAGGTGCTAATACCGGCAAAGCAAATTGCTTTGGCTGATGATTTATAAAAAATCAAATAAAAGCTTTTGCTGTACAAGCAGAAGCTTTTTTGTAGCCTAAAGTATACATATAAGAAAGAAGGAATTAAAATGAAGAAATTTTTCACATCAGAAAGTGTAACAGAAGGACATCCAGATAAGCTATGTGATTTTATCTCAGATAGTATATTAGATGCATATTTAGAAAAGGACGAAAACGCAAGAGTAGCATGCGAAACTGTAGCAAGCAAAGGAGAAGTAATTGTAACAGGCGAAATTACTTCAACAGCCGAAAATATTAATATTGAAGAAATTGTTAGAAATGCAATAAAGGAAATTGGCTATGATAATGCAAACACAGATATTGATTATAGAACTTGCAAAGTTCATGTAAATATATCTAAACAATCTCCAGACATTGCACTTGGCACAAATGACGAAATAGGAGGAGCTGGAGACCAAGGAATGATGTTTGGTTTTGCATGTGATGAAACAGAAGAATACATGCCACTTCCAATTTCTTTAGCACATAAATTAGCAAAAAAACTAACAGAAGTTAGAAAAAATGGAGAAATAAACTATTTAAGACCAGATGGAAAAACTCAAGTTACTGTAGAATATGATGGAGACAAGCCTGTAAGGATAGATACAATAGTTGTATCTGCTCAACATAATGAAGACGCTAATTTAGATACTTTAAGAAAGGATATAATGGAAAAAGTTATAGACTCAGTTGTACCACAAAATATGTTAGATGAGAATACAAAATATTATATAAACCCAACAGGAAGGTTCGCAATAGGTGGACCTCTTGGAGATAGTGGTTTAACTGGAAGAAAGATAATTGTAGATACTTATGGAGGTTATAGCAGACATGGTGGAGGAGCTTTTTCAGGTAAAGATGCTACAAAAGTTGATAGGTCAGCATCATATATGGCACGTTTTATTGCAAAAAACATTGTTGCAAATAGATATGCAAAAAAATGTGAAATACAACTTTCCTATGCAATAGGAATAGCAAAACCAATTTCAATATATATAGATACATTTGGAACAGCAACAATACCAGAAGAAGAAATTGTAGAAAAAATAAAGAGCAATTTTGATTTAACACCAAAATGAATAATAAAATATCTAGACCTTAAAAAGCCTATTTATAAAGAAACAACAAACTATGGACATTTTGGAAAAGAAAACTTAGCATGGGAGAAAATAATAAAACTATAATTTCAAAAAAGCATAAAAAACTACTTGACAGGAAAATACAAAATGATATATATTAATACTGTAAATTATTCAAGGAAAATTAAAGCATGTTGAAAAGTGAATAGAAAAGTAAAGAAAGCAAAGTCTGTTTGCAAAAAGCTGTTATTCCAATGTGCGAAAAGAAAACAGAATAATTTGCAAGGAAATAAAGCAAAATAACAATAGGAAAAAAACAAAAAAACATAAGAAGGAGGAAAAAATGCAAAATAGAAACAAAGGTATAACGTTGATTGCGCTAATAATAACAATAATAATACTTTTGATATTAGTAGGAGTAAGTATAAATCTAGCAATAAAAGGAGATTTATTCGGAAGTGCCCAGAAAGCAGTAAATGGAACAAATGCAAAAGTAGAAGAACAACAAACTGCAGTGGATGAATTAATGGGAGAATTAGATGAAGTTGAAAAAGAAATAGAAGAACAACAAAGACAGGATAATCTACCAGGAACAAGGGTAAGTGAGAACACAAAATATATAAGAGATGGAAAAACAGCATGGATACCAAAAGGATTTACTGTATCTGGAATAAAGTCTGAACAAAGTATAAATAAAGGACTAGTAATTTATGATATACCAGAAGGAACAACACCAGACTGGTCAAACCCAGATAGTGTAAAAACAAAATATAACCAATTTGTATGGATACCAGTAGAAGTAAAATC
>JABLTK010028627.1_pt1 | contig 17275 bp, 27 predicted proteins | sample 7160131 | NCBI WGS metagenome assembly JABLTK01 (sample SAMN14651221, study PRJNA627086) | human gut metagenome | isolation source: feces | host: Homo sapiens
ACAGGTTGAAAACTTATTTCCAAAGGAAGAAAGCTAATATGCAGTTAAAGGAGGATATATAAAATGTCTTGTGACAAAACAGTTCAAGAAAACCACCTAATTAAAAGTTTGAAACGCAAACTCAAAGGCGTGCGGCAAGCAAGGAAACGTGATATTGCTAAGTTTGAAAAGATGTTGAAATCCATTACCGATAATTACCATAGAATCATAAACGATTTGTTGGATAAAAATCTTGATTCTCAATACCGCTATCAACTTTTCCTATATTTTGAAATCAAGGATAAACTGGTTGACTCCGGAAAGATAACTCGAGATGATTGGACTCAGACGGTTTGGGAAGCCTCCAGAAAATACAGAGCTCTTCATGAAAAAGATGATTTTGTGGAGATGGATTGGTGAAAATAATTCTTGATTTTCCTAATAAAGTATTTTATACTTTAGTATATACTGGAAAAGGTGGAAGCTATGTTATATACAATTTTAACTCGTTTAGGTCTTGATAATCTGGCTCTTGCAACTCCAAGAGCAAAGGCAATTATGGATCTGGAAAGTTATCAAAAACCTCTTGTTGAACATCTAATGAAAATCTACCTTTATCCTTCTAAAAAGGATGAAGTTAAAGGTTGGAAAGGTGAAATCGCAAGAAAATGGATAATACCTGCTTTGTTGATTGAGGTTGATAAGAAACCGATTAAACCTAAACTGCTTGAAGATTACCTGATTCCTGTTTTAGATAAGGATAATACAAAAAGAAAAATGAATCTTTTGATAGATTACCTAACCACCAAACCAAAGAATCCTTTTCCTGAACCAAAAGGCTATTCGGTTAATGAATTTCTTGAAAAGTATGAAATTTTCCGTAAACATACCTCGGAAGCCATTAAGAAAAATACCATCTTCAAAAGGGAGGATGTTGAAGTTCTTATTGAAAAGTATTTTGTTGCAGCGTAAGGGTTTTAATTTTCAATAAATTTTTTGGAGTTCAATGAAATGAAAGTTAACGTTTTATCCAGAGTTGGCATTCTTTCTTCTCATCAATTTCTTTCAAATCCTGATGAAATTGAAAATTTACTAGTTGAACTTGGATATAGAAATTGTTCTATTTTACCAGATGGAACAGTAAACTCAAGTGGTGATATTGAAATAATTGATGATTTGATTGGAAATGATGGTTATTTTCTGGTTAAGTTTGGAGATGTTGAAGGAAACTTCCTTTGTATTCAACAACAAAAACTTAAATTTCTTGAAGGTTCCCCTAAAAACGTAGGTAAAGATTTTGTTTGTAATTATTGTAGAAATCTTACTTCTTAATTTTTTTATAATTTTTTGGAGTTCAATGAAATGAAAGTTAACGTTTTATCCCGCTTAGGAATTGTTACATCCGATTTCATCACCAACGAAGATGAAATCAAAAAACTTTTGGAAAAAGCAAAAATTTCCGATTACAAAATTGCCAGCAACGGAATTGTTGATATAAATGGTGATGTCTATAGCAAAAATATGAAGCATCTTTTAACAAAAGGTCATTTTGCTATCAAATTAGGTAAGGTATCCGGAGATTTTGTTTGCTCACCAAAGCTTGTTTCCTTGGAAGGTGGTCCTCGTGAGGTATCCGGAGATTTTAAATGTAACGACTTACCAGGTCTTACCTCATTAAAAGGAGCACCTGAAAAAGTAGGTGATTATTTTATTTGTGATAATACACCAATTTCAAGTCTTGAAGGTGCACCAAAGCAGGTCGATGGATTTTCCTGCTGCAAATGTGATAAACTTACATCCTTAAAAGGCGCTCCACAAAAGGTAGCTGGTGGTTTTGATTGCTCCGGTTGCAAAGGTCTAACAACCCTTGAAGGCGCTCCACAAAAGGTTAGAGATTTCAATTGTGGGGTTTGCAATGGTCTTACCTCATTAAAAGGTGCACCGAAACAAATAGGTGATGTTTTTGATTGTGCATATTGTGCAAATTTAACCTCATTGGAAGGAGCTCCTGAAAATGTTAAAGGTTTCAATTGTTTTGGTTGCAACAAACTAAAATCCCTTGAAGGTGGTCCAAAGAAAGCCCGTAAATTTGATGCACCAGACCATCTTTTTGATGAAGCTAAAGAAATGTATGGTTAAGTAAAAATTCCTTACAAAAGAAAACCACCTAACTTCAACTTGGTTAGGTGGTTTTTTATATAACAGAACTTTCTATTTTATCTGATCCCGCATATCAATTTCAATATCATGGCGATTTGTATATTTAATACCTTCACTATTCAAAATTTTTAAGATTTTTGGTCTATATTCTTTTTCAATTGGTTCCGCAGTAAAACCGATATAAAAACTAGTTCTATCACCTGGATATGTATAAATCTTATAACCATGTTCCTTTACCGGTCTATAACCTCTTACACTAGATTTCATATCTTCACTTTTTTTCATTCCGGCAGCTTTAAACAATTTATGCAGTTTGGAAATGAGTTGTTTTCGAATATTCATTATATTTTTAGTATTATGCTTCCAGATTTCAGTATTTAAAAATTCTAAAGCTTTTAGAGCAGTTTTGAAAGGACGAATGGAATAGATAACCGGAACCTTCCCTTTTTCACTTTCTTTTCGGCGAACATTATACCAACCATCATCTGTTTTGTAAATTTCATAACTATCTGATTTTAATAATTCATCAGAGTTAGATGCGATTATATTTAAGCGGGATAAAACGTTAACTTTCATTCCATAAAACTCCTTGTAAAGGCTTTGATAAAATTAAGTAAGCATGTTTTTATTCAAAAAACCAACCATTTCTATGAACTTATTCGTAGTCATGAAGATTTTGACTTCGGTAATGGTAAATACTCGAAAATTTTCAAAAACAAATACGACGCTATGATTAGAAAATATCGGTAAATGATTAAAAATTTGGAAGGTTAAATTCAGTCTTGGTGATATGTGTAAAGATTCTTGGATTTTTCAGCAAAAAATCTATTGATTTCTTCACTTTCTTGTTATAATAAAGTATAGAAATTAAAAAAGAGTTTTTGAAAATGCGTGATATGGCTAAGATTGTTACAATCCAATCCTTGAATCCTATTGAAGGAAAGGATAGAATTGAACTTGCGACATTTAACGAAAACATTTATCAGGTTATTGTCCAAAAAGGATTCAAAGTTGGAGATAAATGTATTTTTGTTGAAGCAGATAGTTTACTTCCTAATGAACCACGGTATGAATTTTTGAAATCAAGATGTTGGAAAGAATCCTTGCAGCGGTATCGTATTAAGCCCACCAAAATGGGTAATGTAATTTCAATGGCAATCGTCTTTGATTTATCCTACCTTCCTAAGAGAAAAAAGGAATATAAGGTTGGTGAGGACGTTACTGAGATTATGAATATTTTGAAATACGAACCGGTTGAAGATGCAAGCCCGAAGAAGCAAACCGGTTTAAGTGGTTTTATGTGGAATCATACCTTAACCCGTCCAATTATCCGCTTCATTACTTCCTTGCAACCTAAGCAAAGCAAAGCATTTCCTACTTGGTTGATTTCCAAGTCGGATGAAGAAAACATTCAAAATAATCCTTCCTTGTTGGAAAAATATGCACAAACAAATTGCTACTCCACAATCAAAATGGAAGGTCAGTCGGTTACCTTTTTGTTCAAACCGAAAATGTCTTGGTTTGGTAAGAGGAAAACTTTAGGTAATTTTGTGGTTTGCTCACGTAACAATGCCTATGAAATTCCAAAAGCAAAACCTGATTTGTTTGAGCTTGCAAGGAACCTGGATATTAAGAATGCTTTGGAAAAATACTACAAAAAGCATGGAATTATTCTTGCAGTTCAAGGTGAGAATTGCGGTCCCAAAATTCAGAAGAATATCTATGGTTTGAAAACCAACCACTTCTTCATTTATACAATCAAGGATTTGACCAACAATCGTTTGGTTGGTTTTCCTGAAAATGTTACCATTGCCAAGGAATTAGGTGCAGATACAACAAATTCGTTTATGCATTTCGTTCCTATCCAAACCTCCAACCACCCGTTAGGAAGTTTCAATTTGGATAAGATTGAGGAACGTGAAGCTTTCGCAAAGAATTACTTTGTAGTTGAAAATTTCTTGGAGCAGAAGGATCTTATTATCAAGGATCCTGAAATTTGTAAGGTCAAGCATCATCTTCATGAAGGTGTTGTTATTCGCGGTTGCAACAATGAATTTTCATTCAAAATCAAAGATGCGGAATATGCTTTCAATTTCAGTAAGAATGATTGATTGAAAAGTTCGGAGGTAGTTAAAATGCCAAAGCAAATTTTCATACAACGAAACCAAATGTATAACTCGGAAACCCAAGATATTGTTCAAATTTCAAGTGATCCTGGTTGGCTACATTTTCTAGTTCCGAATGAGGAAGATGTTTGGATAACAATCAACGGTATAACCTTTTCAATGCAACATATAAATGAAACCAACAACAAGATTACAGAATTGGAAGAAAAAATCAAGGAATTGGAAGAGAAAAATAAAGATTTACGGGAAGAAATTAACATTTTAAGAAGTGGTTATTGGGAATAAATAAAAAGTAAACCAAAGAAAACAAACCCCGACAAAACACCTTGGCTAACCTGCTCGAGGTGTGGAAGTCGGAGGGTTCAGCAAAAATCCGAGGAAAAAGTCCGGTGCTTAGATTGTGGTTATGTTGAAAAATTTCACATCAAACATTTTTATTTTTTTTAGTTGAGGAGAATGAAGATGTCAACCGAAAATCGTGAAAAATGTCCAATTTGTGGAAGGCTTGCTTATCTTGAGGAACACCATATAACACCAATTTGCTACGATGGTCCAAAAGATGGTCCAACAATTTTTATCTGCGAAGATTGTCATAATGCAATTCATATGACCGGAGAATCCACCTTATCTAAAAAAGGTCCGAAAAATTGGTTCAGTTGTAGAGGAGATCTTCAAAGAGCTGCTCCTTATATCAAAGCAATTCATGATGCTAAACTTCGTAAAAGAGAAAATTGGAATCCTGAAAGTCAAGACCACCCACGGCGTCATATCCTGATGGTTGAACTTACAGACCGTGAATGGATTAAATTACATAAGAAGCAAAAGGATTGTGGTTATAGTAATTTTGTAAAATTTATAGAAGATTATTTGAGAAAACTTTCAAAATCACTTTGAAAATAAGGAAAACAAAATGAATTTTTTAGAAGAATCTTATCAGCATCTTTATGATCTTTATTCCAAAAATATGAAATCAAAAAAGTTGGATGAAAAGCTTCATAGTTATTTTGAAGAAAAGTCGAAAGAAATCAATGATTCGAAAAAGCTTGAACGTTTCTTTTGTTATATAATCAATAGAGCGTGTATGGAAAATCACTTTAATGAATTCAATAGAAATTCAGATTTGGGATATATCCTATATAAGTTCCAATGTAAGATTGTCGAGTTTAAAAGGGAGTTCTGTAAATGAATGAATTTGGAAATTGCAACCACCAATGTTCAACCTGCTTTATTTTGTGCGATGAAAAAGCAAACAAGGATTATTTGAAAAACTTTTTCGATTTCCAGAAAGAAATGGAAACCCTTGACCAGCAACTGAAAACTGCAGCAAAGGATTTGAAAAAGTATGAAAAAGTTCTTAAGTAAAATGTTAACTTGCTTTTTCCTTGCTATTCTTGTTCCTTGCTTTTTGGTTTATGTTTTAATGAACCTTATTGTTATTACTTTGTTCGTTCCAATCATATATTTTTATGAAGATTTTTGTTGGTGGAAAACCTGGGCTATTTTGAAAGATTATTTTAAAACAGATTGTTATGATCAGTTACAACCAATCCTATATTGCTACAAACAATTGAAAGAAAACTAAAAATAGTTCTTGATTTTCCTTCTCTTTCTTGTTATACTGAAAGTATATACTGGAGGTTTATAATGAGTGAAACCAAAGAAAAACCAGAAGAAAAAATTGAATCCAAAAATGAAGTTGAAACCGTAAATCCAACAAGATTTTTGAAATACGCAAGAGAAGCAACTCGTCAATATAAAGATGCTCTGGACCGTTTGAAGAATGCCTAAAATGTTGAAATTTCTAGATCCAATTCTTGTTATAAAACTTAATCAACTGGTTTTAAAAGAAAATCCAACAATTCTTAAACCGGAACTTTTAGGTAACTGGAATTCATCTTTACCTTACCTTGATTCAATTTATTTGCAAATTTCTTGTATTGTTCGAAGTGTGATTAAAAATCATTATTTTTCCGACGGTAACAAACGAACAGCGGTTTTGGTTTTGGTATCCTGTTGCCGTGAATTCAATCTGAAACTTCCAAACAAAAATATCGACAACAAAATTTTAGAAATTGCAAACAACAATTATTCAATTGAGAAAGTTTCTTTTCTACTTTTTGGAAAATAGTTCTTGATTTTCCTTCTCTTTCTTGTTATAATAAATTATAAAATGAAAAAAGGAGATAGGAAAATGTTATATGCACTTTGTTGTGAACCGGTTTCTAAAAATAAAGCTTCCGATGAAAAATCCTGAACTTTATGTTCAAAAGCGTTACAAGAATTTTCACATCAAAGAATTTCTAACGATTGAGTTTGATTCAAAGTGGTTATTTCACACATCCTGGTATTTATAACGATGCGGTTATTCGTCATACGAAAAGCAAAATTCTTTACAAAGTTCTGGATTTTGCTGTAAATGCAAATAATTCCGGACCTGAGGATATTCAAGTGGTTTATTGTTTGGAAAGTAATCCGGATCGGGTCTATGTTCGTTCATTACGTGAAATGTTGGATTATATGCCTGAGGAACATCTCAAAAGGTTTGAAAATATTATTTTTGAGGAGGATTATTAAAAATCTCTTGATTTACAAGAGAATTGTTAATATAATATAGTATAAAATGAAAAAGGAAATTGGTTCCTTTTTATGGAACAGCAAAGGAGATAAGATATGCTGGTTACTGAAGAAAAACGTGTCAAATGGCTCAATACCAAATTGGAAAAGCTGGAAAAATTGAAAACCCGTATTAAAGACCTTACGGAGCAGAAAGATTCTTTGGAAGCGGAAATTTTAAGCCGTCGTGATAAAATTGGTGATGATGCAACTTTGGAAACGGAAATGTTCAAAGTTACATTTTCCCCGACTATCAGTTACAGTTTGACTGAAGAAGGTTACAACCTGATTATGGAAAAGGAAGGTTTGGATTCGATTTATTTCAAACATAGCCCCGATTCTGTGGTTGTTCGTCGTTCGCCTTATGCCAATTACTTGGAAGCAAAAGAAGGCAAAATGAAAGTTATGGTTAAACGTCAAGCTTAACCTTGTAAAATGTAGGTTGAGGAATTAAGTTTCCTCAACCTTTTCATTTATCAATTTTGGAGAAAAGAAAATGGATGAAAGTATTTGGCGCAGAGATTTAAGAGATTTATCTTATCGTTTATCAAAAGGCGAAACCCTTATTGTCAAACTGAAGAAGAGTTGTTGCCCGAAGGTTAAAAACCACCTTCAACTGATTGGGATTTTGGATCCGGCTTATCGTGATAGTTTTTGCCACGTTTTACCTGACATTGATAAATTTGCTTTGCTTACCGATTTTGTTGATGCTATGGTATCCAACACCATTTCATTGGAAAGAAAGCTGAAATCCTACCGGTCCAAGAAAAAGGAAGCTAATTACATCATATATCTCGATGGTGGGATTGTTGACAAAGATACAATGCAGTTTGTTGAAGATTTTCAAGTTGGTATTCCAATGGAAGCTTTTATGGAATGTTTGAAACCGGAGCAGGAAGTTGAAAAGAAATGCACCTGCAAGAAATGTAAGAAGAAAAAAGAAAATGACCCGGTGAAAGAAACGGTTGATCAGCTTCTTTCAAAGATATCAAAATACCATACAATTTTAAAACGTCCTTCTGAATGTAAAAAGGAAAAGCCTTTGGTAATTGATTTACCGAAAAGCCTGAAAAAGTTTGAAAAGACCATTATTGAAGATTTTAAGGATTGTTTGAGATTTTCAAATAATGAAATTATTGAGCTTATCAACGACCACTTAAATCACGATAAATACTCATTACGCAGATTTATCGTTCCAGGTCAACCAAGTTATTGCATAATTTGTGAAAAGGATAAATCAACCAAACGTTTTGTTCCTGAAACAAGAATTGTGATTGAGTAGGAAAAAGGAGCATCTTGAAAATGGCGGACTTTGTTATTCAACCGGATAAAAACATTGTTGAAATGAGTTGTTCGGAATTTGCCGAAAAGGCTATGAAAGCTTATATTGCAGAAACCGTTACAAACAGAAGCGTCCCAAGTTTTCAAGATGGTCTCAAACCTGTCCAAAGAAAAATCCTTTGGGCAATGTATAAAATGGGATTATTTTATAACCTATCCCATAAAAAATCAGCCAAGGTGACCGGCGAGGTCATTGCCAGATACCACCCACATGGCGATTGTCTTGATGGTGAAACCGAAATTTATGCAGCCGATGGTAATACCTACAAAATCAAAGATTTGATTGGAAAAGAACTTGAAGTTTGGTGTTGGGATAAAGAAAGAAATTCCTTAGTTACTCAGGTTGCAAAAAATTTCCGAACAGTTAAAAAAGATAACCTTTATACAATCCACTTATCCAATGGTGGTAAAATTCGTGCCAGTGGAAACCATCCAATTCTTATGGAAAATGGTGAATATAAGAAAGTTGAAGATTTACAATATGGAGATTTTATAAAAGGTGGCTTTTTAGATATTATTTCTGAAAGACCTTGTTTTTATACCTCAAAACTTGGACAAATTTATTTTCAAGCAATACAAAAAGAAATTTTAGGTTATAAAAATGGTTATGATTATGTAATTCATCATATAGATCATAACCCTCACAACAACAAATTGGAAAATTTAAAAATTTTAAGTAGATCAGAGCATGCAGAATTACATAAGGATTACCTTACCGGTTTGAAAAATGGTAGAGATTCTATGTTTTCAATGGAAAAAAATCCTGAGTTGAGGGGAAAAATCAAAAAGAAAAATGCAACTCTGATGACAAATTTCAATAAAATAGCCGTAGTAATAAAAGCCTTAAAATATAGGGAGTGGCTATATAATCACAATAAGGAAATTTCATATAAAAACTATGATAATTGTCGTGATTTTAAAATTTGTAAGATATGGAATGTACCATACTTTGAGACATTAACTTCCTATGGTATTAAAACAATTGAAGATTTTAAAAATGCAAAACTTGAAGATTTTAAGATTCAATATGAAGGAGAAGAAAAAAGAATTGAAAAATCAAAAAAGAAAAGAAACACTAATCTACAAACTGGCTTTAATATAAATTCAGGTTTTTTAGTTTATAAAAAAATTCTGCAAGCAAATCAATCTTTTGACCAAAGAAATTATGAAAAATATCGTTCAGTTTGTATTCAAGAAACCGGTTTAGGTAAAGGAAATATTTCTGGAAGATCTTATCCGGTTTGGAATAAAATCGAAGAGTTTGGTATTTCAAAATTTATTGAAAATTCTTCAAAACACTTTATGATGATTACTAAAATCGAAAAAGAAACCGGTGATTTCCTTTTGTATGATTTTACGGTTCCTGTTTTTGAAAATATGATGATTAAAACATCAGAAAATTCTTTTGCTATTGTTCATAATTCTGCTGTATACCAAGCAATGGGTAATATGGCGCAGGCTTTTCAAAAATATAATTTCATTGACGGTCAAGGAAACTGGGGAGCTTGGTCAGGTGAAAGTCCAGCTGCTTCCAGATACACGGAATGTCGTTTAACGGAAATTGCTCAAGTTTGTCTTTTGGATAAGGATTACCTTAAAGTTGTTCCAATGGTTGATAACTATGATGGGACGGAAAAGGAACCGGCTTACCTACCTGCAAGACTTCCTTTTATTTTAATGCTTAATATTCAAGGGATTGCAACAGCAGTAAGGACTGGCTTACCAAGTTTTGAGCTGAAAGCCCTTTCAGATGTTTGCATTGAATTCTTAAAAAACAAAGGGATTGACCAGACAAAAATTATACCAATTACAACAATCAACAATGGTAAATGTATAAGCACAAATGAGGAACAGTTGGAATTCTACAAAAGTGGAAGTGCCGTTCTTACTTTTTCACCAACCTACCTTTTAGGTAAGGATAGAATTATTATAACCGGTGTGCAAGATGATTTCAATTTTGAACGTATTTCTGACGACCTGCTTGAAATGCAAGAGGTTAAGGCTGTTAAAGATGAAGGTTCAAAAGAAATCAAGGTTACCATTTATTTCAATGGTAAGTTGGACCAAAAGCAAATTGATAAAATTCTCAACAAGTTAAAAACCAAAACCCTTTATTCAATCAACATTTTGAAAAATACTGTTGATGATGAAGGTGTTGTGGTTGGTAAATATCACGAAACCAACATTTATTCTTTGATAAAGAATTGGTGCAAATTCAGGGTTGGTTTGGAAAAGAAATATCTTATCAATAAGGTTGAAGAAATTGATAAGGAATTGAAGTATCAAAATATCCTCTTGTTAGCAAGCACCAACTTGAAAATCCTTTTCAAAAGTTTGCAAACTAAAGATCCAAAAACTTTTTTGTTGGAAAATCTAAGCGGTTTGAGTGAATCCGATGTTGGTATTATTCTTGATTTGCCGGTTAAAAGGTTAAGCCGGTTAAGCGAGGAAGAAACCAGAACCAAGATTAAGAATCTTGAGGATGAAAAAACCGTCTTGAACAAAAAGTTGGAAAAACCGCATCTTGAGGTTATTAAAGACCTTGAATTTTTGAAGAAAAAGTTTGGGCACTAAATTTCTTGATTAAAAATAGAATAAAAATCGAAAAAGAGTTGGAAAAAGGTAAAATCTTTAAGACTCTTTTAAGACCTTTCCTTTAAAATGAATTTATAAAATGGAAAAAGGAAAGGAAACTTAAAATGTTGATTATCGACGCAGAATTCACCGAAATCAAAAGCTTTGATGAGAAGTTGGCTGACTTCCTCAAACAACCTCATTATACAATTGACCCAATTCCGGTTAGAAAAACCAATGTGGGTCAAAGAAAAAAGGACGAAAAAGAAAACAAAATACAACTTCCGAAGTCTTGAAAACTGGAAGAAATTTTGGATTGAAATTCGTCCTTTTGCTTTCTTCCTTTTAGCTCTATTTTTAAGTTCAAACGCCAACTAATTCAACTAATCGAGGTGCAAAATGACCGACAATTCAAAAGTTCAAAAGATTTACCAACGTATCTACAAAGATTTCACGACCGGAAAGCGGGTTGGAACTCTTGGTGATTTTATAGCAACTCTTGATGATGAGCTGAAGAAAAACAACATTAAAATTGACGCGTTGGAAATTTCCACAACCAATCTGAAACAAGAATCATCTTTGGAAAGAAAGGGATAAAATGATGACTTTCGAAAAACTTTCAAGTTACCGAGCACCTGTTGATTATGTTGAGGATTGCTTCTTTCCAATTTTTCCGGATGATAAAGGAAATATTGATTACAAAGGAGAATGTATAGCTCGATTGAAACCGGAGTTTTACCACAATAACGTGAAGCTGGAAAAAGTGAAGATTGTTAATGGTAAATTGCCTGATAAATATGATTGTATTGTTGGAAAAGATTGGGTTACCAAAATCCACGAATTTGATACCGTTTAATGAAGGAGGGCTAAATGAAAAAATTCCTGTTATTTTTGTTAATTGCAGCTTTTCCAACTAACAAGCATAGCTTTGCTTACAATATTCCGGTTGATCTCGATTTGCTACCTTTGAACACCAATGAATGTACCTGCGATGATATTGAGCTGGATAAATTGGAAAACAAAGTGATTTCTTATCAACAAATGGTTCAGGATCTGAAAGATATCCTTCAAGATGATGGGAGAAAGTTGGATAAGGAGGAGCTTCTTAAGATTATCGAATTCCACCAAAAAGACGCCGAATTCTGGTGAAGCAATCAAAAACAATCTTCTTGAGCCCCGGTTTCAATCAACCGGGGCTTTTTATTTTAATTTTTGCAAAGAAGAATTACTCTTGTGTTTCATCAAGGAGATTGTTTAAATGCAAAATATCAAAACAATTCCACAATTAGCGGTTCAGAATTTACCTGCTGATTTGGAGAGTAAAGCTGACGCCGATGAAGTCGTCTTGCTAACAGGTAATCAAACCGTTGAAGGTAACAAAAATCTAACCGAAACACCGGTTATCCAATTATGGAATGCTGATATCAAGCCAACTGCCAACCAAACAATAGTTTTTTCAATCAATAGTGTTGGAACTTTTGAATTGTATAAAAACAAGACCGGCAGCAATGGAAGCAATCCTCCTGCTCAGGATGGAACGAATTGGGAATTTATTTCAACCTGCCAAGGTAGCAGAGCCTATGTTCAGGAATTTGAACCTTCTGAATCACCAGTTAGTTCAGTTACATTGACGGAAGGAATTTGCTACAACGCAGATTTCATGACGGTTGCTGTGGATCATACAATCTTAGATCCAAGTGCTTATACATTGGGAATCAATGGAACAACAATTACCTTTGTTGAACCGGTTGAAGCCGGTTTAACCATAACGGTTCGTTGGTTCACGGAAATGAATCTAAGTAACGTTTATCGCCAGCCTTTGTTAACCTGCTTCTGGTCAGACCATTTAATTTATGAACTAAGTTATTCGTGTGCTGATCCATTTTCTTGGCAAGATGGTAATGTTTATTCCGCAGCTTACAATCACTTGGTTGCTGATATTGAAGGAAAAAGCATAATCACGGAAGGCTTAATAACATATTATCTGGCGGATGATGGTCACAAGATTGCAACAGCGGTAAGCCATGATGCGGTTGCTAATTTGTATGACGAAACCGGAGTTGCTTGGTATTATATTTTAGATGTTGAAAATCATAGATTTAAGTTACCAAGAACAAAGTATGCGTTCAGTGGTTGGCGTGGTAATGTTGGTAATTATATTCCGGAAAGTTTGCCAAATATTACTGGCAGAACAGATGTTTACTTTGTGAATGCGAAAAACGATACCGGCAGCGGTGCTTTATCTGTTATTACGGAGAGCACAATAGGAAATAATGATGTTGGTCTTGTTACTAACTCAAATACAGGGCGCATTGACTTATCTTTAGACGCTTCCCTCTCTTCCTCTACCTACCAAGACGGAGCCCCTGTTCAACAGCGTGGAACACAAATGTATTTATATTTCTACGTAGGGAATTATACCCCTCAAGCTATTGAACAAACAGCAGGTTATGCTCAGACATTAACTGAATTGAAAGCTAACAAAAGTTTAGACAATCTTGATTCAACAGGTCAATCTCTTTTTGATGCAAAAGTTAATGTAACAACATTCAATCAAGAAATCAATAAAAAAGCAGATTACGAAATGACGGATGGTAATTATTCTGGCGTCTCCTTGAATGATAAATTTGCCAGTGATATTACTTCAGCCGGTTCTATTTGGGCTTTCTTACATAATAGAGCAAGTGAAGCGAATTATGATGGAATTCACATTGGCGATTATTTTGATTATCAAACAAATGAAGGTCAGGTCGCTGGAATTCATACAAATACAACCACTCCTAATGTTGGAACAATTTCATTAGCTGCGGCAACTCGTCGTGCCTATATTATGGGTTTAGATACTTATACTGGAACAGGCGATTCTCTAAACATTGGTCATCAGATTGCATGTTTTTCAATATTTACCGATTGTTGTGTTATGTGGAATCCATCAAACAACAATAATGGCACTTCCGCTAATAATGCTCCTTGGTTAGCAAGTCAGTTGTATGCTGTATTAAATGGTGTTTCAAACAATTCTTCAAATCCCGCTGGTTCAACCGGTTATGCTTCTTCCGGAAAAGGTTTTATTAACTTATTCCCAATGGAAGCACAAAATGTTATTGTTACAAAAAGAGCTTTACTTGGAACAAGATATTCAGCAAGTGCTGCTTTAACCAATTCAAATAACTTAGCTTGGGTCAATATGGGTCAGTTATGGGCTCTAAGTGAAATCGAAGTTTATGGTTGTCCAATTCATAGTATTAGTAATCAATTTCCTCAATTTGATTCCTATGGTAATTCAATTCAATACCCATTGTTTTCCAGAGGTTTAAAATTTGGAAGAAATATTTTCGCTGGTCATCATTACTGGTTATGCTCACCTTGTGGTAATAATGCCGCGGGTGCTTGCAGTGTGGGTGCGATTGGTCATGCAAACTGGCATAGCGCTACGAATGCTATTAGACGGGGTGCTTTTGGCTTTAACATTGAATAATCCTTGTATTTTTGGCGAGGTCCTGAAGCACCTTTAGTGTGTGGAAGATAGACCTCGCCTTTCAAATTTGTTAAATAGAAGTGTGAATAGAATAAGAAAGGTTTGAAAATGTCTGTTCCACTTCGAGAAAGAAAACAATCCAGTTTGTTTTGCGTTCAGCTTACCGCTGAAATTGTAAAGCGGATTGGAATTTTCTTTTCGAAGCCTGAAGAAATATCTACTCTTCTTTTGTTCCGTGAAAAAGTTGCAAATTTAAGTCTTGATTTATATAAAACAGTTCACAAGGTTAAAGATGCATTTCCAAAGAATCCGGATTTGCAAATGGAACGTTCCTTAAAATGTAAAGAAGCTAAACTTTTGATTGAAGATATCTTTTACATTTTTGAATTAGGAGCTCAAGTTTTAGCGGTTCAAAAGAAAAAGGAGCAAGCTATTACAATCGTCGAACGTCTTGAAAAGTTGGATCAAATTCTTGATAAGATTAGATTCAAATGTGTTGAGGAAGTTATCAATGCTGAGAATAAAAATCAAGAAAAATTTGAAGAAAAGAAAAAGGTTGCTTCAGAAAAGCCACGGAGTAATAATTCATCATCAATTGATGATGACGTTCCTTGGGATGATGAAAATTCAACTCAACAAGTTTCCAAGTCTAAGGATAATTTAGACGATGATGAGTTAGATGATTTTAATGATAATTCTTCAAAATCTAAAAAACAAACCAACTCCACAAAAAATGATATTGATGATTGGGATAATGATTTTTAGAACAATGGTTGAAAGTTGTAATGCCGCGGATGCTTGCAGTGTGGGTGCGATTGGTCATGCAAACTGGCATAGCGCTACGAATGCTATTAGACGGGGTGCTTTTGGATTTGTTTATGCTTCGGCTAACAAAGGAACTTTCATTCCAGTTTTTGAGATATTCCTCAAAACAAAAACAATGTGTAGGAAATGGATTGAATTCTCAGAACGCCATCTTGAAAAAGTATGTGCATCATATAAGCTATCTTGGTTCGGCTTGTATTTGCTTTTCAGAGGTAACACAAACATAACCTATGAATTGATAAAACAAAGCAATGATTGTTGGGAAAGTTGTATGATGAAAAAGAACGGTTGGGATTATGTTGAGAAACTCCGATCTTTTATCGATAAAAAACTTCTTACTTTTAATGAGTATTTTGCCTTACAAAATCTTTAATTTTTTCTAAAATTACCAACCTGATTAAAAAGGATTATTTAAAATGGCTAAAAAAACTTACAAACGTTCAGAGTTGGAAGCAACAATCAATGGAAATAAAGATATTCTTCGTCAAAATGATTGGATTGCTCGTAAGGTTTTGTTTGAATTATGTGCAAAGTTTAAAGAAGCTCATCCTGATATTGAACTTCCTATTTATGAAAAATATAAAGGAGTTGAAGATCAAGCTAATATCCTTCGTCAGGAAATCAATGATTGTGAAGAAAAACTTCCAAATGCTGAAGATGATTCAATTAATCTTTTCTAAGAGAAGATATATCATCTCTTATTTCTTTTAAAATTTTATCTGTAGATTGATTGAGGCTTTGCTTTCTTTCTTTACACCAAGTTACTAATTCTTCTGCGCAGAATTCAAATTTACCGATTTGTATAAGGTGATTACTAAAATCTGTAAATGCATTGTTAAGTTTTTCATTTAGTTCATTTAATTGAGAGTCTGTTGCATTTTTTGTTTTTTGAAATTCTAAAACCTTTTTAAGTACTTCATCTACTTTTTTTAGCACCTTTTTCTAAATTACTCTTTCTACTTTTTTCAAGATCTTTTTGTTTCTTTTTCATCAATTCAAAAAGACGCATTTCATATCCGGGATCATCTTTAGAAGATGAGGTAATTTTCTTTTCAAGATTTAAACGGGATAAGACGTTGACTTTCATTTTAGTTACTCCAAAAACAATAAATAAAATTAAAAATTTATTCGAATCTTATTTTTATCAGAGAAATGCTCAATGAATGTGTAGAAAGTGTAAAGAAATGATGTCCGAATTTTTCATGAAATCCTTTGTAGCAGGTTTTGGTTTTACGCTTGGTTCAGGGTTAGCTCTTTTTCTGTTTAGTTTACTTTTCTAAAAATAACTCTTGATTTTCCTTCTCTTTTTTGTTATAATAAAGTATAACAAAAGAAGGAATCAAGAAAATGCAAAAATTCATTGTAGGTGGTTATGTAAGAGACTTTATCCTGAAACGCAACCCTTCCGATAAGGATTGGGTAGTTGTTGGTTCAACCGTTGAAGAAATGTTGTCAAAAGGTTTCAAACAAGTTGGTTCAAGGTTTCCTGTATTTTTACATCCTGAAACAAATGAAGAATATGCATTAGCTCGTAAGGAAATCAAAAGTGGAAATTCTCACCAGGATTTTCAGTTTGTTTTTACTCCGGATATTACCTTGGAAGAAGATCTGCAACGCCGAGATTTTACAATCAATGCTTTGGTTATGGATGAAAATCATAACCTGATTGAAAATGAATTCACAAAACGAGCTTTGTTAGATATTGAAAATAAAACCTTGGATTTGGTTGACGCAAACCATTTCAGTGAAGATCCTTTACGCATAATTCGTGCTATTCGGTTTGCTTCCGTTTTGGGTTTTAAATTTTCAACCAATTTGTTGACAACCTTGATTTCAATGGTTGGTCATAATGAGTTGAAAAATGTTACCACGGAACGAATTTATACCGAATTCAAAAAGGTTATGAAGGAGCATAAGGTTGGTCCCTTTTTTGAATTGATGCACAAAATGAAATGTTTGCAACGTTTTAATCCTGATTTGGATCTGATGTTCACAAACTGTCCGGAAAATACCAAATACCACCCTGAAGGTCAAACAGGTGGTCATGTTGCCAATGCTTTGAGATGGATTGATCAAAACATTGGTAAATATAAAATAACTCACTTATCTAAACAATTATAAATTTTATATAAATTTACCATTGATTTAGATGACTTGAGTCTAAAAACTTCAGAATCAA
>JABLTK010032557.1_pt1 | contig 17272 bp, 32 predicted proteins | sample 7160131 | NCBI WGS metagenome assembly JABLTK01 (sample SAMN14651221, study PRJNA627086) | human gut metagenome | isolation source: feces | host: Homo sapiens
CCATACCAGTGTTTCTTGGGGGAATCTTGTATACATAGCATCGACGGATGTGACAGAGGTTCTGCTCGAAAATATCGTCGTCTTGCATTTTCTACATGGATATTAGAGGCTGTCAATATGTTGCTAAATTTCCTAATCAACCAACTCACTTGACGTACATTTAGTTCTGCTTTTGATGTGAAATGCGAGTGAACAACATTGTATTGATTCCCGCGGGAATCTAACAATTACACAACAAACAGTAGAACGGAAAGATAAGAGCATCATAGAGATGACGTAAAGATATGAGAAAGGATTATTGATGGAACTGAATTACATAAAGAAAGACACGGCAGAATCTGAAGATCTATCATGCTATAGGTATTACCTGATAGATTTTGGAATCAAGGGATATCGTGGATATGTGAGTATAATATAAGGCATATACTCATTTCCGAACAATGGTATGTGATTGGATAGATTGATACTGTATCTTACCAGTTTATAGAGCGAGAAGGCTAATGTGATGCGCAACATCCGAGTTGAGAAACTGGTGATCAACATTTGTGTTGGTGAATCTGGTGATGCCGTTTCGAAGGCTGCTCGTGTTCTTCAACAGATCTCAGGTCAAGAACCTGTTTATGGAAAGGGTATGAAGTTGATTAATTGAAAGTGGTAATGTCTAGCTCGTTTCACGATTCGTTCTTTCTCTATTCGTCGTAATGAGAAGATCTCTGTTCATGCCACCATTCGTGGAGAGAAGGCTCTTGAGATTTTGGAACGTGGTTTGAAGGTGAAAGAATATGAATTGGTGAAGAAGAACTTCTCTGAGTCTGGAAACTTTGGTTTTGGTATTCAGGAGCATATTGATCTTGGAATCAAGTATGATCCAAATACTGGTATCTTTGGAATGGATTTCTATGTTCAGTTGGCTCGTCCTGGTGGTCGTATCTCGAAGAGAAAGGCTCAACGTAGCAGAATTGGTTATTCTCATAAGGTAACTCGTGAGGATGCCATGGAATGGTTCAAGAAACAGTATGATGGTATCATTCTCGATAAGGCCAAGTAAAGTTCTATGTTATTGAGTGTCTGCCTTGTACTTTTGTTTGAAGAAACAAATCAAGTCGGTATAGAAAGTACATTCTTCACAAATCTTTACATACTCTCTTGAACAAACACATATACTCAAAATCAGTTTAGACACGATAGTACATGTTATTATCGACAAGCACTTGGTTGTTGTTAACCATCATATCAAGACATGCTTGAAGTTCTTTGTCTGACAAGGTCATCGTCTTTTCAATATCTGTCCATAATCTATCTCATACTTCTCCTACGAGCTTTGATCTGTTCCAGAGAGAAGGCATCGCTGTGTTCCGACACGTAATACTTGCTAAGAAGCGTTCTGAATTCATTGAATGTCTTCGTGTCCACAGTAATTTCTTCCGTCATGTGCGTATCATTCGTCTGGTCCTCCTCTTCACTCTCCTGGTGTTCACTCTGCTCTCCACTATATCTCATACTCCACTACTTCCAGTACAGACGACGTCGCTTCACTTCATTTGCCTCCTCTTCATCACTAAACGTCACTTCTTTCTCTTCCACCTCCTCCATCGCATGACTGACCTTTTGAGGAGCTGCATCATTATACAGTGCATAGGTGACAATATCCAATGCTTCTCTAAGTATTATTTCTCTCTCCATTGTCTACTTGCAATCCTCCACCTCGACTCGGTTGCTCAGACGCAGTTTTGCATGGGCCGTACTCAGACGAATCAGTGTCTCTAACAATCGGACGGTGATTGGAAGTGTCTTTGTGTCCTTTCTCTGACGAAGATCTGTATACGCCTCTACCAAATACTTCACTGCCTCATCCGTTAGTTCCTAAATATGATCGAAAAATAGGCACAATTACTGTCTTTTTGGTTTTTGCATAATCAATATACTTCTTTAGGAATGATGTTGTAAGAATCTTTCCTTCACTCCCATGCACTCCAAAATCCTTCACAAACACTTCATTCTTGTCTTCTCGCTCCTCTCCCGACACATCAAATGTCTCCGTCTCTGGGATATTTTCGTGTCCAGGACGCACATAACGATGCATTTCCAGCACATGCTCAGCAATGTCTCGGTCCTTCTTCATATCCATTTCATCACGTACTATTCCTTATTGGATCCCTGCATTCATACCAATAAATAGTAGATCAAATCGAGATAAGAGAGAATCAGGCAAACCTACATTGTCTTGAGGACGCTTTGTAGGATCATACTGTCCATAGACTGGATTAGCTGCAGCCAACACACTACATCAAAGACGATATCGAGAGATACCTGCAACGAGCATTCAAAGAACAATGGATTCCGGCCTTTGCAATAGTAACAGTTTGTTGTTCCATCACCTACATCTTATTTATCTCTTCATCTATCACTTCATGAATTGCCACACGATCACTCTCGCTCATCTTATCAAATTCATCGATACACACGATCCCTAGCTATCACTCTCCCACCCTATTTCTACCTCGATCAGCTAGCACCATAGCTCCGGCTTCCAGTCGTCTCTCGCCAGTCTCTTGGTCCTTCACTACAGCGGCTGTAAGACCTACACCACTGCTGCCTCGACCTGTAGTATTCACGGCAAGAGGCATAGTATTCAACACAAACCGTAGTAGCTGGGATTTGCCACAGGACGGATCACCCACTAGGAGGATATTGATATCGCCTCGGAGATGTATGCCATTCTCCAGATTATGTTCACGCCCTCCAATCATTTGGAGAATTAAAGCCTTCTTGATGTACTCATGACCACGAATAGATGGGGCTACAGAACTAGAGAGGATCTCAAAGACGTCGGATCGTGTTGAAAACTGCTTCATTTGTTTGATAGTACCAGGGTCGATAACAAGACCATCCGTATTCGTATTGATAATCTGGATATTGTTACATCGAATAACCGAACGGAAGCTGCCTCCAATCACAGATGAATTGGGTGCAATCGGCTTATATGTGCCATAAACCTATTCATAACAAAGACAGTGCATGTCTACTCGAACACGATCACCAGGTTTAACCTTATCAACAAGGTCATAATCCACTATCACATCCACAGAACGAGGCAACTACACGTCAGTACAAATACACATAACAACTTGTCCAAAAGGAGCACGTTCTGGCATTTCCTGGATAGAAAGTGTTTGAATGTTTACATACGATGAATATCCATATTCAAACTCTAATAGTTCCTCTATCCTTCACTCTAGGCTTCTAAACTTACGCTGGCCATTCATTGTAGGAATTGCCGTACTTGTTGGAGCCATATTTTCGGAAGCAGAGAGCATATCGACATAATCCTTATAATAAAACTTGTTCTTTCCTTCAGGACAGTAATGAACACTTCGAAGAATTTTGGGACGAACTAACGAAGCTTTGGTCACGATTCCCTCCAAACAAATCATCTTGGTAAACAACTCTGTTCGCAATTCGCGTGGACTCACCACATGACTTCCGAAAGATCCCGTAAAGCCAACATGAAAAGGAGTCTCTTTGGAAGTCTGTGCGAACTTGGTACTACGATTTTTCGCCCGCTAAACATAAAATGATGTGTAAACACCAAATACACGGTTGATTTCTGTTTCAATTTGTTCCACACAGTGAATGGGATTCCGAAGGATTCTACACTTAACTCTTTATACAAACCAATCTACTCATTTGCTAACCCACTATCAAAGGCACGAACATCATCAATATTGATGACAAGACGTCTTTCGTCAGAATCCAACATCTTCTCGAAGATATCAGCATAGGAAGAGTTTTCATCCTAAAAATTACTCAGAATTGCAATGATTCGACCGTTTTTTCCTCAAAGAACTGTAAAAAGGAACTAATAAAGTCTGACATTTCAGATTCCTATAACTGAGGTCTTCCCAATAGAGGTCAACGATCTCCTTTCTAGCTTGTCAATTGGACTCCGATTTGAATCACACCCATAAGACATGTTCAGTAGTTTCTTTGATTATCAATACCATTCACACTACAAGAATTCAAATGTGATGAACAAACACGGATAAAAAGTCAACAGTAGTATCACAAATCAGCTGTTCCTACTATGCCTTACAAGTTTATCAAGTACTCACATTCATCATGCTAGGAGCCACAGGAGAGGGAAGGATATACTGAAGTTGCGTCGGATCGACCGTAGTTACTTCACCCCCATAGTTAGCACGCTGAACCATAATCTCAGTAACAGGTATGGAGGAATCTTGGATGCCAGTATCTATCATTGACTGGCTATCCTGACTTGCCTGAATCAGTTTCTTACGCAGAGCTTCCTTGGAGGCTTTGTTTCGGAGGAGTTCATTTGCAGACCTACGAACAAAGGCAAGCGTATCTTCATTAATATTGTTGACAGATTCCTTATAAAAGTACATGCAGACATCATTGATGAGACCTTCGTAACGCTCCGATTTGAGGATCACATCATTTGAGAGAGTCAGCCAATTGATCATATCCGCTCTTGCATTTGCATCCACACCTTGAATCAACGAACTAATTACTTTCTACCATGGACAAACTATGTAGAGACTACCTTAATTGCTTGTGTGTTAAAAAGCTCAATTGTCACAGAAACACCCAGATCCTTGCAAAGACTCTTTGCCGCACGGTCCAAGTGATCTCCATAGCTTGTCGGCATGAGAGATCCATTTTGATATCTGCGGAATCGATTGGAAAAGACATCCAGAGGTTCTAAACGTGATTGGGAATTCTCAAATGTTACCTTCTAGTGTATCCGCAGGAAGAATCTCATCAATTTCGTGAATGATTCCCTCAAGGGCATTCACAGTTAGAACTCCATACAGTTTCGCTCTCATGATATGTGTAAATACGGTCTTGACAGGAATCTTCTTCCTCTCTTTCCGTATGGGCATCGATGGTGGCATATTCATCTTGATTCCCTTGTTTGTCGAGAAGTTCTTGAATTCAAATTGCACAGATGCAAAATTGAGGGATCCCAACAAACAAGCTAATTCGTTTTCTTTACTTCTAAGACTCCTTGTCGAATCAAGTATTCGACATCAGATAGCCGCAGATAGTGAATGCTATTCTTTTCTAAGTGGCGTTAAACAACTCTCCCCAAGCGATCCAAGGATATATTCACAGGTCCTGAAGCTGTTACGATCTCTCCATAATCTTGTAAAGCGACCACCTCGACATACAATGAATGAGGAGGAAACATATTCTAGATTACAAGCAGGATTAAATAGTACTGCTGTAAGATCAAAACCTGAGTTCTGCATATATGTTCCCAGAAGTTGATCATAGTCTTGATAGAATTTAATTTCTCCTTTACTCATCAGGGACAGGACATCTTCTGAATTCAATTGGCCAACTGCCCATCGATACTCTCGGATCTTGGTGAGTCGATGTTTTCTACCTTGAAGACAGACTACTAAGTGTACAAATAGGCATAGATACATCGTTTATCGTGATAGAATGTGCAGTGATGAATGTTTAACATAATGTTGAGACCATTGATGATCTCTTCCTTTTCTCTATCAGATGATAATACTCAACTGACTCTACTCAGCATCATTCCCTTCACTTAACTCCGATGTATAGGTTTGCATTTTGTCGTACATAATTAGAATCCTCTCCATGAGTCGATCCATCTCATCAAACACAGTATTGATTCCATCTTCCTGAACATCACTTTTCCAATGGATAGTTACATTATATTTGGGGATCCATTCACTTCGTTTCAACTCCTTAAGCAGATCCGTTGCTTTGTTGGAGAGGGAGTAAGCCATTTTTTGAATTACAGAAATCTGTCCAATTTCGTATACATCATCCGATCTTTTGTTTGGAAACAAGTATGGGATGGAAAACATGGGAATAGGTAGATGATGGGATTTCAAGTGAAATAAAGGTAATTCCAAAGAACAGAATCACGTGTCTTTGAACGAATAGGACCCTTTCTATATCCATGTTTACATACGAATATGCTTACAGAAGCAGAGTTGAATAATTTTGTCTCCTTTGGAGTGTTATCAGATGATGGAATAGCCGATGTAATCATTGAAAAGGTGAAATAAAGACAAGATAACGATTACTATCAATGACCGAACGACAATGATCATTTCTGCGAAGGGAGTTCCGGTAGTGAAGTATAGATCTTGCGATGCTTAGATGCTTACAATCCCATTGTTCCAGATCTGTGGATTTGTTCAGAACAAGTTTCGGGAGAATGGAATGACTATTTACTTTAAGAAGTTGGCTTCATTCACAGTCTCAATCTCTAGTGTTTATCTTCCTTTGTATTTTGAAACTATGAATGGAAGAGTTTGTGGTTATATGGTTCGACTATTGAATGGTAGGAATTGTTCGGCTCTGATTCCAAGACCTTCTTACCAATACAGATTCACACATCGCTTCTTGGTATTACGAGCTGTGGGTGTCGGAATATTCTTCTAAAAGTTAGATATGAAGAGGGACTAGCAGAGAAACAAGGGAAGCATCTATGGGCGACGCGATATCTCTGTTTAGTTGGTTGTCGTCTTCTCGTTTTTCGATATCCTATCAATCGTAAACGAGGAAACCAGAATCTCCCTTTGAATGTCATTGATTTGACAAATGCATTGGTGACCCGGAACGATACCAAGAGTATGGTCACGGTATCTACTCATCGTGATGTTGTTGGATATGGAGTGACTGATCCATAGTATGAATTCCGATTTGCTTCGAAGGCTGAGATGACCCGATGGTTTCTTGTTCTAACTGCTTCCATATCCAGAGGTATTTCTCTGTTCAATTCTAGTGATATGGATCTTCAGCAGACTCTTCCAGTGGAGAATACAAGTTGTAGTTATCATGATCATGAGGAAGGGACTGTAGAGAGGAAGAAACGGCCTCCTCCTCTTGACTTGTCGTCTCCTGTTCTTGCAGGTGCCGAAGTGATTGTTGAGCCTCGAGTGCCATTGAAGTGTGTAAGTCAGAGGGATACATGCCATCTGAGTGAGAATCATCACAATACAGGTGAGGGTGATGATTGTGTGAAGAATGAGTTGAGTATAAATGTGAGAAGGAAACTGGATGCAAAGGTGGGGAGTGAGTTAGGTTTGGTTATAGGGAGTGAACCAGGTGGGGATATGGGGAGGCAGCTTGATGGTAATATGGGGAGGCAGCTTGATGGTAATATGGGGAGACAACTTGTTAGTAGTACAGTGAAGAAGGATAATGGCAATGGTTTAACAAACAAACTCGAAAGTAATAACAATGTCACTCATTCAGCCGTCTTATATCATCCTACCAATAAGGGACCGCAGCAACGGTCCAGTCTACAAAACAGAAGTCCCTCTTCCCAGGGACCAGAGTCTATTAGAGAAGCAGCTGTATACCAAAAACCTGTCGCAAAGTCCATTCATGTCAGCTTTACCATTGATTCTGATACATAGTTCAGTGTTTATTCCTGGGGAAATAATACATGCCATCAACTCGCCCATTCGTTTGATACTGACTTTTCTCCGAATCCTTCTAGAATCGAATCAGTCTCAGCCCCTCAACTCTTTCCAGTTCTTATTGCGGCTGGTGATTTTCATGCTCTCTGTCTATCCGATGAAGGAGAACTGTATGCTTGGGGGAATGGTCTCAAGGGCCAACTGGGGTTGGGAACAAACGTGACTGTCTGTAATATTCCAAGAAAGGTATCAAAACAGTAAATGATGAAACGTAGCTTGATTCCTTGAAAAACACAATCATACTGTCGGTTGCATGTGGAGGATCACACTCAGCTTGTTTAACATCAACCGGAAATGTGTATACATGGGGTAATGGGGCATATGGTCAATTAGGACAAGGATTGGACTGCGAAATGACTGCCGAGCCAAGATTAGTTGCCAAGTTGAAAGGAAGAGACATCATATCCATCGCCTGTGGTCAGAATCATACAATGTTCGTATCGTCTTCTGGATTGGTATATGCATGTGGAAACGGTTATTATGGACAGTTGGGATTAGCACAAGGAGTAGACTATGTAAGGGAGAAGAAACAATTAATGTCTAGTATACACCAGTTCCAATCACTGCTCTTCAAGGGTATTCCATTAGCCAACTTGCATGTGGAGAGACTTTCACGATATTCGTTGGGAACAAGAACGAATTAATCGTTACTGGAATGCTGGAAACTAGTGAAGAAGTCTTTGACTTGCGTCGTACCCAACTAGCGATTCCTCATATCGTTCCATTTCAGGAAACGATCCTGAAGGTAGCAGCTGGAACTCGATTTGCATTAGTAGGTAAGACGAATGGATCAAGAATAGATTTTGTCAACAGCATCCGATGAGAATCATGTGTATTGCTGGCAAGCAGATGAAGAGCATCCTGAAACGCTTTCAATTCCAGTGTTGATTCCTTCTCTCTCAAGAAGGCAGATCACAGATATCGCATGTGGGACATCTCACTGTATTGCCTTCTCCTCAATCACATCTAAAGCATACTCATGGGGGACAAACTACTGTGGTGAGTTGGGAATTGGGTCTGTGAACCCGGTTAACGAACCAACAGAAATAGTTATGCCAAATGATGATAAGTTAACTCAAGTGAGTTGTGGAAATGCATTCACCATTGGTATTAGTTTGCCACTGAAGAGTGTACAAAGTGGTTCGGGAACATTTATACCGTCAAGTGAGATTCTACAGCAGATCTCAAGAGGATGTGCATTGGACTCAGTTCAATTTGATTCTGGAGATGTTAGTACGATTCAACAAACAGATTCTACCATGGATGCGGTTCTTCTTACCTCTTTTCAACCTACTCCTTTAAAGACGGATATGAATCAACCAACAATCAGTACTACCCAACCTGCTCTCACATCAACTACTCTATTAACAACCAATACCCTTTCAAACATTCCGCCTACAACTACTATCCATTCCTACTCTACCGATACGATGCAATCGTCTTCAACAGATACTCTGTACACAACAACGATTGTTTCTCGTCAAGATCGATTCACTTTTGATATTTGTTCGTCGGGTGTTTGTTTCTATACCTATGGAACACGAATATAGAAACAAACACTTCTAGAGGTCCAATCCTTTAGATACCCAACTTTCCATTTCTCCATGAAGCAGAAGATGAAAAGATAGGAATGTACTTATCAATCCGACCACGTTGCTTCTGAATAATGCATTCACTAATCCACACTAGATTGCGAATTTCCTGTAGTTTCAGATGACAATAGCTATAGAAACAAGCTATCCATCACACATACACACAAAAAACTCACTAAGTTGGAACTGGCTGTCAAATCCGCCTTCCAACAATCGAATCTCATTTAGATAGAAGGCATCATCGATACTCATCCCTTCATTCACAATGGCAGTCTGGAAAATACGACGATATACCCAATACTTATCTAAAGCCTTTCCTAAGGCTTCTGGATCCTCACTTGCACACAAAGATTCCACTCCTTCGGGATACAAGAAGCCGATACTTGGCATCAGACTCTTTCGAAGATCTCGGAACTTGGGCTATTCATCACAACAGAAAATGCAATAGTACGTCATTATACGCAGTTCCAAAGCTATTCAACACTAGATTGATTGCAAGTGTGTCTGCCTTGGTTTTGAGAATTTCTCCCATAGTTTCTGCAGTATAGCCACCAAGTTCCTGGGTCCAATAATAGAAATCCTCAAGATAGAGTCGCATCACACCATGATGAATCAGCGTGAGGGAATTCTCTTCCAGAAGTGCCTTGACTGTCTTTGCTCCATGCAACAAATGATTTTCCGTTAGATCGTTAAGATACTGAGAGAAGTATTTTCCTACTGGCACTTCAACGAGAACGATCTGAAAGAGATCGTGATATCCTTTTGGAGTATTTTCAAATTGCAATAAAGACTTAATGATATGCTCAGGAAGAGCTCCCAATGGGTTCCATTCCTCTTCCAACTCATTAGCCGTAAGAGTAGAACTGGTGAGGGACCGCTTCAGAATGAGCAAAATATTGTCAATCATGAATTCATACCTATGCAATCAATGCAGCTTATCTAAAATACGTCGTGAAATCCATAAACTGAGCGAGAGGTTGTGATGCCATAGCTCGCATAAACTTCCATTCATTTGCCAACTTACGGAGAGCACATTTCTGAATTGAACTAGGAAAAAGGGGAGATGACTATAAGTTAATAGCAGGAACTGACCCAACTTCATCATTCATAAAATTGCCGTAATCAGTTTCCTGGAGGTTCAGTTTCATATCTATCAGTGATCTTTGAACAAGGGGGATACCATCAATTGTCTCACACTGAGCAAGATGACGATATTCAGACTCTGAAAGGAATCCAGATCGATAGCCTCGAACAAGAGCCTCCATATAACCATGCTGCATGTTGAACGTGTTTAAGTCACCTAATCTCGTTCGGTCCGTTTGCATAGTATGGGCTTATAAAAAATACAATAAGAACAATAAAGAGAAGAAAAGAATGTGTTTCAAATACAACCAACAAGCGAATTGATTCTATGAATAGGAGTGGATGGAGGCAGTATGAGAAACTGGGTTCCATTCGTTTTGGGGAAAACCAAAGCCATTCAAACTCTAACGGATATGGTTGGAAGTGGTGAATAGAAACTCTGAGGATAGTCGACTACGAACAACGGAAATGTCCGAAAGCCATATCACAGCATTGCAGGATTTTGAAACTTCTATTGGAGGAGCAACCACATCTGACTCGTTCTCAGAAACTTATAGGATACAATGCAGAAGTCGAAGATGTTCTTCAGCAGAAATCGTCAGTGATCTCATTCGTTGATGGTGAATTTTATACAAGATTGTTTACCATTCAATAACAAGTCTTTTCAAACAACGATTCGACATCATCAAGGACTTCATTTTCCTTTTGACAAATGGCTGAGACTGTTGTTACTCGTTTTACCGCGCTAGCTAAGAGAGTCACAGAGCTTTCACAACAATTAAATCGTACTGTGGTAAGGGATGGAGGTTTCTTTAACAAATAGCCTCGTATTGTAGCTGTAAGTAAGAAGAAGCCTGCCGAGAACATTCAAGAACTTTATGATTATGGCCATCGTGATTTTGGTGAGAACTATGTCCAAGAGCTGATGGACAAGGCAGAAATCCTTCCCAAAGACATTAAATGGCATTTGATTGGTCACCTTCAGAGTGGAAAGTGTAATCAGCTTCTTCGCAAGATTCCTAATCTTTGGGTGATAGAAAGTGTGGATAGCATAAAACTGGCTGAGAAACTGAATTCTGCCTGTTCTCTTGCTGAGCGTAAGGATCCACTGAATGTCTTTGTTGAAGTTCATACAAGTGGTGAAGAATCGTTTGGCATGCTGTATATGACTGATTGATAGAAAGAGCGGTTGCCTTCCTGAGGAGTTTACCTCCCTTGCTGAGTTTATTCTCTCGGAATGTCCGAAGTTGAGACTCATGGGTTTGATGACAATTGGCAAGTTGGATGCTCCTCCCGAACCCTATTTCACGGTTGTGCTAGTGGAATGGATTGATCGTTAGAAGTTAATTCAGCTGCGTGATTCGTTTGTCGAGAAGCACCCTGAGGTTGGCACATTGGAACTGAGTATGGGCATGTCTGGCGATTGGGAGACTGCTGTGAAGATGGGTAGTACAAACATTCGTGTTGGTACTACAATCTTTGGTGCACGTGTGTACAATTGAGGTATACCACTGTACCAGGAATTCCTGTTTGTAACAAATAAGTGATCGAACTTCTTTAGCTCGTAACAAGACACTCCAAGATGTCTCTACCATTTGCTTTGTACACGCATAAGGGGTTTTGAAAACCATCTGATAATTGCACATACCATACTCCTAACAATCATAAATACTACATTTACAAACTCGAAATTCAACAATTTGACCTTCTCTTCCACACTCATACAGTACCGCCGTATGTCGAATACTTCCATCAATACACACATCTTCTCCTTCATAGGTTTGAGTTCTAAAATGACCTCGATTAACTAAATACTTCCAATGGTCCGGAATATCAATGTCTTCTAACCATGCATTCTTACTCCCGATGAGAGTCTGCTCGAATGAAGTATCGTCATTTAAGACGATCTTCGCTGCATCTGCTTTGGATCCACCCAAGCTGACACTTCCAGTAAGTCCAAAACTCTTATCTTACAAGTCATTGCGTCGTCTCCATGTTTCTGTCTGATTCGACTTTTGAACGAGATAAGCAAATGGACAAAATTCAATAGAATACATCTTGTTATAGTAGTTGGGAGTTCCTCTTTTCATTTCCTGTTCACCTACCAATGAGAACACAAAAATACCGATACCGAAGGGTTGAGAATGATAGCACTCCAAAATCAGAGGCAAATACTGAAGTCGATCCCCAAAGAGTGATTGCAAGTGCATCTTGCTTTTGGTACGAAGAAACTCAGAAACAGTCTCAAGAGCTTCAATTCGTTTCTGCAAATAAACGAACTGGTTACGTTGTCGTTCAGAGAGACGATGATTAGCATGGTACTTTGATAAAATAGACCCTGATTCTGATTTTAGGGATTTCAAAAGCTTTGGGATTGATTTAATAGTTTCTTTTAAAGGGATTGCTTGTTTGCGACCTTCTTTCTGAACATGAACTGAACACCCAAAACTCTACTTGCTCATCATAAATAGACTGTAGGTTCAGGATTGTAGCAGCATTGCGTTCATCACATTTATTCGTCCATTGAGTACGGATGGAATCTGCTTCATCTCTAAAATGAAAAATCAATCGAACTGATACGAACAGTCACAGCAGTCACATAATCCATCATTGACAAACATACTCGCCAATATACGCTGATTTCTATGCATGATCCTATAATGAATATCGTACCCATCCTTTCCAATCTCTTGCTTACAAACGAATGTGTTTTGGTTGCACACGTAGGTCTCCCATTCATCACTTCCGTCCTCACAATCACAATATCCGTCATTGACTCTCGAAGAAGGAATAGTCTTCATTGTTGAGTTACATACGAATGCGATGGATGTGCAAAGCAAAAGGATTCCAACAAGAAACCAAGATTGTTTCATTGTTTTTCGGATTTGATCACACGATATACGATTAATTGGGCATTCGGCAATTAGGTGTCGTATGAAAGGGGCACCGAATCAGGGCTTGTGACGAACTCAAAATGCGGTACGGACAGATCGTTCTGGGACCTCCTGGTTCTGGAAAGTCCACATATTGTAGTTTTCTACAAAAGTACTATACAGCATCGGATCGGAAGTGTATTGTTGTGAATCTGGATCCTGCAAATGATAATATAACGTATATATGTGTCTAAAGTGGTTTTCGTAGATATGATTGCAAAGTAAACATTACAGAGCTGATTTGTTTGGAAGATGTGATGACAGAATATGATTTGGGGCCGAATGGAGGATTACTGTTTTGTATGGAATTCTTACTGAAGAATCTAGAGTGGCTATATTCTCGATTGGACGAGTTTCCGAGTCTGTGCTATTACCCTGAGGTAACTTTCAGATTGCTACTTGCTCTTTGACTTTCCTGGACAAGTGGAACTGTTCACAGCAAATGACAACATCAAGTTGATCCTTAATGACATGGAAAGACATGACTATCGCGTTTGAGTGTCAGTTGTTATTGAATTATAGCTTGTTGCAGTCAACTTAGTTGATTCATTTTATTGTTCGAATCCAGAAGTGTTTATCTCAGCGGGACTGACTTCACTCATTTCTATGATCAATCTGGAGATTCCAGCAATCAATGTGCTTTCCAAGGTGGATTTAATCTCAAAATATGGTACTGTTGAATACGATTTGGACTATTACACGGAGCTTCCAGATATGACACGGATGTTGTTTAGTGTGGATCGGTAGAATTTGCTAATGTGCCTGATCTGTAGTCAGAATTGTCATTGTAATGAAGAGACTGCTACGGGAGAGGCTATACAAGAGACGACTGTCGGAGAAGGTACTGGAGAAACTGAAGAAGTGGTGCAGAATGATGAAGAGGCATTTGTAAATCGACCTAAGGATCCATTCCAACAGAAATATCGAAAGTGAGCCAATTTTTACAGTCGTTAGTCGAAGACTCTACTGGATGCTGTGCGACATTATTGATGATTATGGCCTTCTTTCCTATGTGCCTCTAGATATCCAGTCACCCACAAGCTTATCAAAGATTGTAGAACTAGCTGACAAAGCCAATGGTTTCTCTCTGTATCAATATGTAACACAGTCGAGTGAAGTTGATCCCGAACTCCAGGTATACTCCAAGAATGACTCATCCTACTACGACATGGTTGATGGTTTGTTTTTGTGGAAGAGATGAGGGATAGAAATGAATGAAAAGTATGCCCAAGGAGAAGATGACTTTTGATTCCTTGTTTCTTTTCATAACTGAAAGATCATACTTCATTTGAAACAATGGATTTTGAGTGCATGAAAAAGATTGTAGAGGACCGGCACAGTGTCCGAGTCTTTAAGAAACAGGAAATCCCGGAGAACGTGCTTGAAACTATTTTGGGCTATTCTCTTGTATTTTTCTGAGTTTCGTATCATTATAAGCGATGCCCTACATCGATGAACACGCAACCTTTCAAGATGATTCTGGTTCGGGATGAAGAGAAGAAGGAACAATTGGCCTGTTGTATGGATGAGGGAAATGACATGACAGTCCGAACAAGTGCTGCTACGGTAGTTGTGTGTGCTGATCAGGGTTTTGTAAGATGCGTTTGACTGAAGAGTAGATCCTGTGAAGTCTGTAAAGGAATTTGGTCAGTACGTGTTTTCGAGTGTAGAGTCTCCTAAGGTGAAGAAGATGATTCGTTATGGTCAGTATCACTCATGCTTGTTACCGTTAGCCTTCCTCATGTACTACAAGAATTCGTTTTTCTCCTTCTTCTTTGGTTGGATCCTCGACTTAGCATTTGCGATTTACCGTCTTTTCTCTGCATCGCCTGCTCGACTAACGACTCAGGCATGGTCTTATCAGCAAGCTTCTTTCCTAATGCAAGATTTGGTTATTCTTGCTGAAAGCAAAGGAATCAGTAGCTCTATCTCTTTATTTGTTCCCTAGGCTCGTTAATTATGGAAGGTTTCAAGGAACAGCAGGTTCGTGAGTGTCTCAAGTTGCCTAAGCGATATCAGATTGCGGGCATTCTTTCGTTTGGATATGAACCAGATAATACATTAGTAAAGCCTTCGGCTCGTTTCCCGTTTGGTAATCGTTTTTTGGGGGGATTATCGAATAGATTCGATGATTTTTGACGGTACATGGGAAAAGTCATTCTATCGTGTTTGTTATTCACAACATGACAGCAATCACACTACTTTAACAACCTTAAATGACGAAGGAGAGTTCCATAAGCGCTCTTTACATATGGTTTTGTAGCAATTGCGGTAATGATATTCTCTGGTTGTTCTTTCCACATAATGTGATCGATTTTTCCTTCGCTTAATTTACAATCGATATCCAATAAATCAGCTTCATCCTTTGCTTCGAGAACTACCTTATGCATCCTACGCTAGAATATACACTATCAGTTTACCTATCCAAGTCTTCACAGTATGCCTGAACATTTGGATCCTTGCGAAACGTCCAAATGGCAGAAGTAGAGGCTTTGGATCAATCCACTCTAATAAACAAACCATGACACCCCTGAGCAATGATTGCTCCAAGATTCCAGGTTTTACTCTTGATGAGATCCTTCACTTCATTTCGCTCCATCTTTTCAAACCTTTCTCAGGATAATGTATTGGACGTAAGGATCACTGCTTTCCGTCATCACCAGACAAGTTGTGATTCCAAGAACAAACACTTCACTGCATTCGGTTCAACACATCTTCCACAAAACTGTGATCTTCATCTAACCATCGACCTTGTACAATAGCTAGATATCCCTCCAATAAAGCCTTCACATTATGTTGTAGTAAGTAAAGTCGAGTCTATATCTCAATTACAGGTCTAATACTGACACTATCACTGCACTCACAAATAAAATTGCAAAGAATTACCATTGACCTCCTAGAAGCTTCAAAATCCAAGTCACTAGTTTGATCACTTAATATGGTGATGTTATTGACAAGAATTTGAAGAATTCCAGAGTCGAAGAGCTGCTGACTACAAGTCCCTCCAGCTATATTCATCCAGCAGAACAACACCTCCAGTTTGACAAGCATATCATTGTTGTTGGGGTCAGTATAAATATTCAACAAAAACGATAACAGTCCTAGCGGAATAAGTTTGGTAGCATATACATCATTCTCAGCAAACATATTCCCGAGACATTCTAAAATAGCCTTGGTTGGATAATTTGCTGCGGCATCGAATTGACTCGTACGTGAGGCATCCACGGCGTTAGATAATATGGTCACCAGACGAATAACGACATCTAGTGTCAGCAACCCAACAGTTCCATCATTATTCTCCATAATCGACAGACAGAACTGCAACATATCATTGATGATTCCTGTATGAAGATCAATTTGTTTCGGAAAGGAATCCACGATTCGAATAAAGAGACCAAGAATAGTCTTCACTTCACGAAGACGCGACTGTGAGGAGCAAGAAAGCGAAGAAAATGCATTCTTCAGGAGAAACACGCAATTCTCCATAATATCTTGATTTAATGAATACTAGTACTCAGAGTGATAGAAAGATAGGACCTTATTTAGGACCCCGAGAATAATCTCAACAATACGATTAGAAACGAGAATATTCCTACACTTCTCTTCACCACAGAGATTACCCAAACAACCAATGATCATTGGAATATACACTTTATCATTGGAGCACGCCAGTTGATTCAATAAGATGGGAGCAATTCCTGAATACATCACTTCTCGCGTCTATGGGATTGGTCTTTATCCAAAGAGTTACCTGTTCCTCGTTTCCGGTTGCTAGATTACTCAGAATCCAAACACATTCCAACTGGATTTTGGAACTATTAGATTTCACTCCCTCAACAAGAAATGGAATAATTCCCGAAGAAATGACCGTATCAATAGGCAAAACCGACTCTATCCTAAATATGGAAGATAATATCTACTCATTGTGAGAGCACTTCGAATAGCAGTAAGTTCTTTCAACTTGCTCTTGATATCGCCTTCTTTGATGGACTGGCACATAGGGATAAGATCCTATGGAATCAGAATACAGGTATGCATACATTCGAAGAGACAGATTGGCTATCGAAGTCCATTTTATCGTTTTCCAATTATTGTTTATAAAGTAATCTTTGGGATCCTTCTCAAGCAATAGTAGTCAAGTGGTAAGATAGGTCCCTGCCACGGATCAGGCCCG
>JABLTK010050501.1_pt1 | contig 17248 bp, 25 predicted proteins | sample 7160131 | NCBI WGS metagenome assembly JABLTK01 (sample SAMN14651221, study PRJNA627086) | human gut metagenome | isolation source: feces | host: Homo sapiens
AATTCGCAATCTGAAATAATTCTCGGTACAAGAATCGTTCGATTGTTTTCTGTACAGTCATCCATGATAGGTCGAGTTTCCACTTCCGTTTTCATAGACAGGAACAAGGCAACATTTTTTGCATTCTTATATGCAGGGATTCCTTGTAATATCTTTAAAACATGCTCACTCTGAGATAACCGTGCACTCGGACTAATGGACTTGAGAATCTTTGCCATTGATCTCCGAACTTCAGGTTTCGTTAATACCGACATAAAAAACAAAAAATAATTGAAAAGATAATTTACACAAGGGATTTACTCACTACATCAAACAAACGTCGTTCCTTCTCCGTGAATGGTTGGAGATAATCGTCTTTAAACTCTTCAGAAACGAAGGATGCTAAATAACACTACGAATGATTCCATCACCAGAAACCGACGATTATGTGATATCCGATCATCCGATACTGAACCAATGGACATCGAATTGTCAGAAGAAGAACATTCTTTATGGTTCGACTGCTGGTCAGTTCTCGAGGTGGAACTAAACGCATTACCGACTTCAAGACAAGTAACTGCATCTACTTATCAACAATGTAATGAAGGAGTACAAAAAGTGTTGGTGAAGGAGAAAATGAGTCTGGATCGATCTTACTCAGATCAGCAATGATCGATTGAAGGAGAAGGATCTGATCGGAGGAAGAGATTAATGTTGCCCAGAAGGAAAACAGAAGAGGATAGTGTTGGAACTATACATGAGAGAGGAGTGCAAATCCCACGATGATAGTTGAGGCTGATTTCATCACAGTGGAGTAATGAGAATAGTCACAATACTGATGGAGCTGGAGAGCAGAGAGCAGTAACTGGATAGTGACTTCAATATTCTGAATATGAGAAATGGAAAGCATTCCTACAAGCGAACACACGGTAGCATGCTGGAGAGTATCACAAATACGATGAAACAGAATCTCGAGATCCTTTCCTTGGAGAATACTGTTAGCAAGAGATTCGTACTGAGCCACAGTAATGAGAGTTTGGTTCCTGGAATAGACTGGTTGTACTGTTGGATGAGCGACAAATGAAGTACGTGAAGAGACTGGCTTAATCGAGGTTAAAGGAAGTGGCTCATCAATGTCCTCATGTGTAGTATCAGTATCAGCATCAACCATTGATACACCTGTCAAGGATGTGTTTTGCAAATTCAACACAGGGCGAGAGAGAGAGAGACGAGATGAAACTGATGATCGTATCTCACTCGGATACGAAGTATCCGATGAGGAAGTGCCTGAGGTCATTCGACATGCACGCATGAGTTGATCCATTTCAACTCCCATTTTCTCACGTTGAACGAAATCAATGAAAGTAGATCGTTTGCTTGCAGGGAGTCTTCGTAGTGCAGTGAAGATGGCATCATACTGAAGAAGTGTCTTCAACACTTCCTTTAGCAATCGTGTGACTGGAGTAGCATCCATCAGAATCAGCACATACAGCCCTTCTAACAAAGAATACGTAACATCGGCTTGTTGGAGAATCCCTTCGTCCACAGTTAGAATCATGGTTGTAAAGCGTAGTAACATACACACAAGATGAACATTTCCAGAGGAATATCTCTTGATGATCACCGTAAGAATTGACGTATTCAAGCTTCGATTCTTCATTTCAATAAAGGCTGTGATCAAATCAACCACTTGTCTACTGTGTGTGTTCTCACTACTCATAAACCCTTCACCCAATAAGTGTCGAATGAGATTCGTGATAGATGAATTGGTAGACACAGTAACACACTGTTGAAGAAGAAGTAAACACTCTAGACTTGTCGTTGTCACACGAGCAACATTCGAATCCACAGTCAATGAAAGATTAACTAGAATCTGGTCAAACGATAGATTGAAGAGTTGTTGAGTCAGTGTATCCCCATCAACCACCTCCCCCTCATGCGCCTTCAGCCAATGTTCCAATATCACCTTCACACCTCGAAGGACCTCTTGTTGATCTGTCCAAGTTAATGATGGGAGTTGAATCAGACGTCGCTTCTCACGAGCCTCCAGGTCCTCCAATGTCGTTAATCCTGGAGTTGAGAGAACAGGTGAAGTGAGATGTCCTACTCGAGATGGAAGTGGAGATGTCTCTGAACTCAGTTATGATAGAAACACGTACGAAAGAGTCGTCGACCTGAAGGAACTGTGGTCACTCGTTGAGGTCCCTTCAAGGGAGAGAGACCGACACGAGAAGGAGAAGGGCTTGATGGATTGGATGCACGAATCTTCACAGGAGTGAATGTCCGTGTAGGTTCTGGCCACTGAATGGGTTTTGACATAAAATCAGGTAGAGTCTGGTACATCTGAAATAATCCTAATCCATCACTCCTACATGGTGATACTTCCGAAGATCTGTATGTAACAGATTGAGAGCTGCGGGACTCATCGAAGCCTCTTGTTGAATAGAAAGCAAACTATGAATTGCTTGTTGGACTAGGCATCATCCACATTCACTACACAAACCTTGGTCCTCATCGAGCTCATTGGCTGCTTGCAGGTCAGGAAGTGATGGGAGCAAGCGACAATATGCCATACAGAAGACGATTCGAGATGCTTCCCGAACTTCACCTGTACGATCTTTCAATCCTGTCAATACGATCTGAAGGATATCAGATTGCTTCGATGTCACGTAGTCCAGATTCCAACAACGGACTGCCTCCCCTATGCAATGCATCAGCACAAGACGTGCAGTGGCGTGGGATACTGTATAGAAGAACGACAGTATAGTGGAAAAGAGACTGCTGGAATGTAAACAACTAGTGACGATCCCTATCATTGTCTTCTCTGCCGCGACTGCCATAGATCGTTTGGAAGACTACATATCAATCCAAATGTCAACAATGACGATACAACAGTCAGTCAACCCTTGCCATAAGGAGATTGATACGCCCTCAAAGTCATCTTTGCAGATTGTCGCCCACAAAGTAATTGAGTTGAAAGCAGCTTGGACCTATGAATTACCACACGACAGAATAATCACAACAACAGATCGAGAACTTTTGAGGTTATTCATAATTAATGGAATGAAATCTCGAAGAAGAGAACAGAAAACAAGTGGTTTCTCTCGATAGTCCTTGGCTAATGTCTAGAACATCAAACTACTATCACAGACCGACATCTAAGAGTTGATAACCCTCGATAATTAAATTTTGGTCATTATCTCCTTTTGAGAGCTGATTCCGCGCAGCGATCGCTCGTTTCCTTTCTTCGTTCGTCAATTCCTTATTCTCAGCTAGTGAATTGCGTGTTGAACTAGGATTTGACATGGTCTCAAGAAACGATTGATCATGATAATCTGGTAGAAACAGTCCTAAATGCGTTTTCATCATGTCATAAAACGATTTCAAGACTATTCTTGTCGTTATACACTTGTGGGAAGAATCTCATATTATCCTCCATTCATTCTCAGCATCTCATAGAAACGAGAAGATCTGTCCATGTGCAAGGACAACTCTTCTCTATCATAGTGATTGGCCTCTATGATAATCAACACATATAACTGTACAGTGATCAAAGAACAAGAAAGCACAAAACTCAACCTATTGCAACTTTTTGGCTTCTCAGATATGAGCTTCGGAAAATTCAATTGTAGGTGGTGGTGTTTGTACATATGAAGCGAACTAACCTAATCTAGCGTCTGCTGGGGAATTCACTCCTTCTTGGGCTAAAAAGGATATTGCATCTGTCCCTTCTTTTACTCCATCGTTTGCAATGGGCACTACTCCGATGGGAATGCAACAGCCCGCAAATAGAGTTCCCACAATTACTACGAAGAAGCCTCTGACACTCAGTTCTCTTGGTGCTGGTAACGTTGGTTTCGGAGGTGCAAAATCTGTTTCTCTGAGTGCTCCAAAGACTGCTTCAGCTGCACCTGCACCTGCACCTGCAAGCACTGCTGTGAAGGAGACTGCTCCAGAGAAAACTGTTCCTAAGAAGACTACTCCTCCCACTCCCACTGAAGAGAACACAACGCCTGTAGAAGAAACTATTTGCGTCGATACCCCTGAAGAGGTTGAGGAAGTTTCAACCACATCTGTCCCTTTTTAATTCCGTTGTCATGTGTAGGTGAAAGCATATACGATGGATGAGATTTTGGCCCAAGAAGATCCTCGAGAAAACATCAATGTTGTCTTTATTGGTCATGTAGATGCTGGAAAGTCAACAATCTGTGGTAGTATCATGTATACTACGGGAATGGTGGATAAGAGAACAATTGAGAAGTTCGAACGTGAAGCTAAGATCCGTAACAGAGAGAGCTGGTTCCTTGCCTATATCATGGATACGAATGAAGAAGAGCGTGCCAAGGGTATCACTGTGGAAGTAGGTCGTGCCTACTTTGAAACAGAACACAAGCGTTTCACCGTGCTGGATGCTCCAGGTCACAAGAACTATGTCCCTAACATGATTGCGGGTGCTGCCCAAGCTGATGCAGGAGTACTTGTCATCTCTGCTCGTAAGGGTGAGTTTGAGTCCGGATTTGATCGCAGTGGTCAGACTCGTGAGCACGTCTTGTTGGCTAAGACACTGGGCGTCAAGCGACTCATTGTAGTCGTGAATAAGATGGATGAAGAGACTGTGAACTGGTCACAAGAGCGTTATGATTCGATTGTCACCCGTCTTTCTCCCTACCTCAAATCCGTTGGATACAATGTTCAACGAGATGTCACATTCCTTCCTATCTCAGGTTTGAAGGGATATAACTTGAAGGATCATGCTCCTGAAGGTGTTTGTCCGTGGTACACAGGTCCTTCTCTCTTTGAGATTCTGGATGCCATTGAGATTGGTGGACGTGATGCCAATGGTCCTCTCCGACTCCCTGTTCTGGATAAGTTCAGTGATCGTGGTTGTATGATCACAGGTAAGGTGGAATCGGGTCGTCTGGTAGGAATGAGAGTGAAATATGATGGTAGATTGTTGGTAACAATGTCCTACTGATGCCAAATAGCCGTCGTGCTGAAGTGATTAGTATTACCATCAACGACAAGGAAGTGATTAGTGCCAAACCTGGTGAGAATGTGAATGTGAAACTGAAAGGTATTTCAGACACCAATGTCTTCCGAGGGTAGGAGATGAGGAAGGAAATAATGAATAGAGATATCATTTGTCATGAGGATCTTCATATTCATGCAGTGAAGGAATTCGAGGGTCAGTTGGTATTATTGGAATTGCTAGAGAATCGTCGTATTTTGACTGCAGGCTACAGTGCTGTGATGCACATTCACACTGCAGTTGAAGAAGTAGTGATCACGAATCTTATCGCTGAGCAGGATCGTAAGACTGGTGAGCAGAAGAAGAATCCTCGTTTTGTGAAGAGCAACAGTATTGTTATTGCTCGTTTCTCTTTGTCTCGTCCTGTTTGCATGGAGACATTCGAGTCAATGCAGCAATTAGGACGTTTCTCTCTGCGTGATGAAGGAAAGACCATTGCCATTGGTAAGGTGATGAAGATTATCAGTTATCAATGTATGTTGCAAACAATTCATACTAAACAAACTCAGTCTATTCTTCCCTGACCATTTGGAGAAACCCGAATTCCATTCTTATGCATGTCTTTGATGAAATCTTGATAGATGAGAGAATAGGAGGGAGAGAGATAGCCACGATGTTCATCCATGGTATAATACTCTAATAGCTTTGGAGGAGGACGAGTACGAATAGGATATGGTGCCTCAAATTTCTCAGGTTTTAGGAGCAATCGAAGAGCCAAACGGTTGAAATGGGAACAGACAATCTAGATTACACCTGATTCATTTCTCTTACCTGACCTCCGTTCTTCTCAACAGTTGCAATTGCTTCCTGGCTTGCTTTGGATACATCAATTCGAATCTTTGAGTGGAAGTTCTCTTTCCCCTAGAATGGTACAAATAAGATAGTAGATACATCAGCAAGGAGCTTCACACCAAATCGAATCTTTGTAACCAGTCCAGAGTCATGTAAATCCTTCATGGTGATTACACGAGAAGTGTCGATGCGACCAGCATCAATCCATTGTTGAAGACGTCCCAGATTCAGAGGCTCCATTGGCCTGGCATGACTAGAGGTAAACCAAGGACACTATTAGAACGGATTCTTAAATCCAACCTTCGGAACTCTCCGGTACAATGGAGTTTGACCACCGATGAAACCGACATATGGACCGTGACGATTAAGAGAAACCTCATTAGACACTCCATTTCATCAAGGATATGGGTCCTGAACGTGCATTCTGTCCATGTTTACCTCTACCAGAAGTTGTACCGTGTCCTGAAGCATTTCCACGTCCTACTCTCGTTCTCAGCTTCTTTGCTCCTTCATTATCTCTATTCAGTAATTTCAAAACAAAGTGTCACACTTTAGGGTATTCAACTTGACAGCTGAAAAAGAACGAGATACGAATAGCAACTGAGATGCTGTGTTGACTAAACTCCTCTGAATTATGGAGACCCTAGAAAATGCGGTCAACATGACTATCTATCTCAAATGACACGACTATGGGATCCCCTGTTTTTGTCAGTATGTTCTGTCTCTTTTAAAGAAAACCAAGTATGGCACCTTTCTATTATTGTTATCGTTGTAAGTAAGTAATGGAACCCCACATTGTAACGGTGTAGAAAGAATGTGTCAGCTCATGAACAAACTGATGGGAACTATATGTGTGATGAGGTTATTGTTACCATTTGGTCTTACTTCCAGTGTCATAGTCCTTTTGTAGAGATTCGTGATGCTCCAGAACCTCAACGGATTCCTTTTACAGGGTATTCTCTCGTTTGCTATTTCTTTCCTAGAACCATTCTTTTAGGTCCAAATGCTCCTCAACCTACTTCAGTGGAAAGACTACCGAATGGTGGATTCACAATGACATTCACGAATACAGGAGTATCTGAGTGATCACTTACTAATTCATAGCCTATGGAAGGTCGTGTTGGAATGAACTTTATCAACTCGTTGGTCCTCTTCTTGTTCTCAACTGTAGAGTCCTTGGACAGTTATTCCATATCGGTCCTGATATTTCCGCTGGAGACTACTATCAAGGTAATCTTGAACAATTGTTGAATGTTCTTATGCAAAATGATCCAAATCATGTAGGAACTGGAATTAGTATTAATAGTAGTATGGCCCTCCTCCCACTTCGCGAGATTTCATAAAGAATATGGTTCATCGACATCCTACTGCATCTGAAATGGGTTTGAAATGGGTTACACCATCATTTGTAGCAAACAGTCCTGTATGTGCTGTCTGTGAAGCCGACATCACGAAAGACGATACAATTGTATGTTTGCCTTGTAAACATCTATACCATCCAGATTGCATTATTCCATGGATCAAACGAGTAGATGATAATGAGTAAACTCAGTTGTAGCATAACACTTGTCCAACATGTCGTGCTGAACTTCCAGCAAGTACATCTGATGATGAGAATTCCGATGGTAATACAAATTCTTAGACTCTTTGTAACAAACAAGATAAGGAGATTCATCTGAATCAAACTCAACAGTTTCATCACGGTACCATTCACCCTGTTCATTTCTACAATCAGAAACAGCTCACAAACCAACTTTCGATAACCTTTTTGATACATCGCCTCATCTTCCTTTTCTTGTAACACTAGATTGTAGTTTGCAAGCAAATGTACTCTTCTCTCTCCACAACGGTTCTCCAGAAGGAGATAACTCTGGAGGGACAAAAACAAAAGGCTTTGGAGCGGGTCGTGGTGACACAGGAGACTGTTCATGGTTACTTGCAATCACCCGTTTTGTGATTTCCTTTGTTCGATACAATAGAGATGGCATCGCTATAGAGGCGGGAGGAATCGGTTCTGATTCCTTAGAAGACTCCAATTTACTCATTTTTCGTGACTGATGTTTCCTACCTTTAATATGTGACTATAGATCAAGACGTAATCGATTTGCTACAGCTAAATCCCGTCCATTAACAAACGGTGGAAGATGGGGACAGATAGTACATCTGTATTGACCATCAATTGTTACAACATATTCCTCTTTTGGAAGATCCTGTAAATAGATTTCAGATTGTCGTTTCTTTAGATTCTACTTGTTAGCTAATCTCTCTTCCTAGTACTCGTTTGTAGTCCTGTTCCGTAACTCTACCTCTGTGATGACTTCCATGAACGGTTTGCATACACAACAGTGGTTTTTCAGTTTTCTTATGTCACAATTGTCGTTTCTAGGAGTTGAATTGGGAAATGGATTTTTGTATTGAGTGGAAAGATACCCGTAATTATGTAGCCGATGATCCAGTGAGGGAAGTACACGACATCTACCTTTCTAAAGAATTAGCGGATCAACTGTTTGTAACAAGTGATCTATGGTAATAGATAGGTATTTGCTTCAATTTCCGTTGCGTCCAAAGGGAAGACCATATCCAGAGCCCGATTCTGTGATTCTTTTAAATTGAATTTATGTATAGGCCAAATTCAAACCTGAGAATGATATTTTGAGACTGAATTACGTATTACCGAGAGATGAACATTATGATGAAAATGCACCAGATCAACAGGCTATCTCAGAGATGGGTATGCCATTGAAGAATTGGATAACTGACTAGTCCTGCAATCTCATCGTAATCCAGCGAAAGCTACTTATGCAATCGGTGTGACACACAACGGCTCGGTTTATCTCACCCCTGTACATTTGGATGGATCCTTTGATAGCTAGGTGAAATCGACTTTAGTAATGCGTCCTGATATTCGTTATTATGATAAAGCGGAAAAGGAAGTCGACGAAGTTGATGGAGAAGATGGAATGGTGGATGAACAGGAAGCCAAGCCAAAGGATAAATCAAAGGTATTACAGGAGATTAAAATTGAGTATACAAAGCGTCGTGCTGATGAGAATCACTTTGGTCCACTTAGTTATGCTGAAGTGATGGATGCACGTAGCGAGGAGCCATGGGTTGTAAGTGATAGTGTGTTGAATTTAGTGTAGGATAAAGAAGTATTTGGCCAGAATCATATATCTTCGTATACCAAAATGGAGGCGATGGTGAGTTGTCCAGATGAACCGATCCCTTCAGGTGCTTCTCTTCCTCGTTTTATCAGTGCTATGCAGCAACAAGCAGCTCATGAATATGCAGATTCGGCAAAGGATCCTGATTGGAAAGTCCTTTCATCTCCTGAGTATCCAGGTCGTGTAGACTCAAAGGAATGGATTGAAAAAAGACAGTTACGTCATCCTAATTCCATTGTTTGTTAAGAGATCAAACAAACAGAATTATGCCTCAGGTACTGTCTCTGACATGTTCATTGGTTTCATTTCACTATCCACGGTATTCACCACAACTGTTCCCTCATCTTCTGAATCTATCAATTTATCTGTTGGAAGGTACTCTCCATCATTCTAATTATGATTTCCTTTTCATTATCTCTACATCATCAGCATTAGTCGCGACTTGAATATGATAAGCATATTCTGATGAATTCTCAGAAGGTTTCCACATAATCATAATGAAGAAGAAGAGAAGGAAATAATAGATACTCCAGACACCATCATTTATGCTACAGTCAATCCATACATTCATCCCTACAACCACTGATATTTCCATATGTTCTGGCTATAATCACGAATGATAATATAACTGAAAACAATTAGGGTACTTGTAGCCACAACGACACTCACCACCAACAAATTGCGTAATTTGGTGAAGATGGCTAATTTAGCCTCTTGTTTCTTCTCTGTTAGTTCATCCATTGTATCCATCAGACTTTGGAAGATCCAGAAATAGACCATCGCATCCATCCTAACCATCAGATTCTTCTCTCACTTCTACGCTGAGGTGACAAAAAGACGGACGAATTCCAATGTAGTATTCTCCACGGGATACATGGTACAATAAGCATCCCAGAATGAGATAATATAATAAACAGCCCCAAATACGACGAATTGGCAAAGAGAGTTTCCAATCGTAGCTTTACAGACACCAAGACTAAAAATCAGAAGTAAAATAGCATTGTTACCCCATACAGACAACAAGTGTAAGAATACGAGTAAGCGTACGTGTAGTACAATCCACAGCAATAGAGATTAATGAAAAGATATATGGGTTATTTCCTGTTCTATTGTATATCTCCAGATAGATAACTTTGATGATGTAATCAATAACAAAAGAAATGAGAACAATCTATAAGTAATCATCTGACTTACATTCTTACTAGGATAATTACTTGAACACTCATCACTTCTTTTGAATAGGAAATACATAACATGCTCCATACAATCAGGGCTATCACGTAAGCCAGACACATGAAACTGAAAAATGGTAGACTGCCATATTGAGGAGCAGGCATTTTACCAAAAGGATTCTCAACCACCATATTTCCTTCCATTTCAAAGGGAGACATGTGATAATCACAGCTAGATATAAAGGATGTAACATATTCCTACACAGCTGTCATCACATAATAGATTCCTGTCTTCTTTGGCTCGAAGGTCATCTTAATTGATGTCTCAGATCCACTAATCCTCATTTCATTTCATCAGTCCTACCTCAGAATTGTCTGCTCCAATTTATACTGATCTTCATACCCAGCAGGAATCAGAAGCGCGTTCACATTCTTGCACTTGTCTCTCTACTTGTCATATATAACCCATAATTCAACTCGATAAGCTTCTTCATCACAACAAGCAATACGATTTCCTCGACTATCAAGATAACCTATCTTCTGAAACACCTCCTCTGTCGTAATAGCAGTCTATCCTTATAGAGTTCAAGAATAACGAACTTCAACAATACCATACAATGGAGTGGTGGCATTTTGTGGTTTGATGCTGATGTCCAAAGATACCTCACTCTTGCGATCACCTCTATGAAATCATGGAGAGTCACGGAAAACAAACTTCTTTCGAGGAGAGTCTTTTGCAGCATACATGTAAATTCTTCTGTAGACGAGTGTCATTGCATCAATGTTGAATTTACCCATCTGTGTGTTGTAGCTGCTCACTACCATTGGCAACAAAAGAGCAACCTAGGTCATTCACTACAGCAAAGAAAAGGCCCACAAGGAATCGGAGGCAACGCATGGTCCAAGCTTCGATATTATGGTGAGAACAAGAAATAAAGTAATACGGTCTTGACGAAATATATGTATGGTAAATATTTAGAATTCAGACAGCCTTTTCCAGCTATTGGGCCGTATTCACTCTATATTATTCGAAACTGACATACCATGACATGACAACTGAATCCAAAAAACCATCTCTCATGAAACAGATTATCTTTCTGAATGTATTTAAGAAACAGTTAAAAAGAACCATCTCTATGCTTTGTATTTCCTATCTAAACATAACTTTCCCCTCTCCTCTTCGCCATTCACGAGTTTTTCCCATTCTTTGTGATTTGGTTCAATCACCATCTCCCATGCATCTCTTTCTTGAAACGGCTATCAATAACTATGAGGAAAAATACTTACAATTCCATCGTATGCAAGAACATTCTCTCCCTTTCCATCAACCATCTTATAAGTCCGAAGCCATTCACGCATTTTATTTAGATCATTGTGATAGTACTCATAGAAGTCACAATAATCTACATGACAGAATCGAATTAGGCCGTACCTCTCAATTGTTTGCATACAGGATCAGCTTCACTTACTCCGAGAAGCTTCCAATCCATTTCGCCTTGATCAATCAAAGCAATTGCTCCGTATACTTTCACAGGATAGACTTCACCCACCTGATGTGGAATGTAACTGAAATCCATAATATCCAGAGGATCGTTGTCGCCTACAAACATGCCCACATCGGTTAGTTCCTTCTTGTGTGGATTCTCCCAGGTTTGGGGAACTGCACCGTAGTTGATCATAGAAGGAGCCCCATAGAAACGTAATGCACCATTCTTCAAGTCCTGTTTAATCGGATTGAATGAAATACTAGTTGCAATTTCCGTTTTAGCGCTTTGACTACATATCAGATGACATCAAAAACAATACCCTCGAGGAATCTCCATAACAAAGTTCACAACAGCAGGTTTCTGTTGAATATATGGAGTAGATAAATAATTAATGTCCTTATTATGAGTTCTGATCCAAAATGGTACATGCCAAGGAGAAACAGTTTCAGTTTTGCCTCCATTGATCTCTTCGACTTGACACTGATAGTCAAAGTCTTTTCCAAGGATTCCCTGGATTGTACTTCTCTATACGTCAAATGAAAAAATGACAACCACATATGTAGAGGCCAATCTAGCCAAAAGAGGTCGAGAGAGAGAAGCTGATAGTTTGCAAAGCATTTGAGAATAGAGAGCAATTGGTATGCTTATTAGGACTTGTTGAAAGAACTTAACAAGCCCGTCTAGCTCAGTCGGTAGAGCGCCAGGCTCTTAACCTGGTGGTCGAGGGTTCGAGCCCCTCGGTGGGCGATTCTCTTTTTCTTATTCTTCATATGACGAAAGATAAGTTAATATTTTCAAAATAGTTAGTAGTCAAATTTTGTTTGATAATCTACAGTTAGATTGATTCGAAAAGAAACGAAGATACTGGAAGCAGATTTGAACATAGTATATTTTATTACTAATGATGCCGTCAGACAACTACACTATTTGTGCATGGGTTAGGTAGTTTGTTATTTTCATATATATAGGTTATTTGATTAGTTAGTGTTATTATTCATTAGACTGACTATGTCTGTATCTGTGGGGATTGATATAGGAACATCCAATTCTTGCGCCTGCTTCTTTAGAAATGGGACCTATGAAATCTTTACAACCGATACTGGAAGCAAACTGCTTCCTTCTTATGTCAGTTATGAAAATGGAAAATCTGTTTGTGGAGTAGGAGCAATACATAGAGTATCTAGGAATGACTGTTTTACGGTCTGCTCGTTCAAACGAGTTCTTGGAAGACAGTTTGATACCGAAGAGGTAAGAGCAATGACAGATCGTTGTATTGCTCCTCTTCGCGAGTCTGCCTCTGGAGATGTAGAATTCTATAATCAGAATAATGGAGAAACCCATACTTCGACTGATCTTACGACTGAACTCATCAAAGATATCTTATCGACTGTTGTAAAGAACTCTGGATTAAAGATTGGAGATGTGACTTTTACAGTTCCTGCTTACTTCACACCACAGCAACGAAAGGTGATGGAACAAGCAATTACAAATGCTGGAATTGACGAAGACCACTTTTGTATTATCACCGAACCAACTGCAGCTGCCATTAGTTACGGAGTTGATAATGATATTAGGTCTAAAGTGTTTCTTGTTTATGATATGGGAGGAGGTACGTTTGATGTAAGTGTAATGCGCATTGCTACTGATCATATGTCCGTTATCAATCATGATGGTGACAATTTTCTTGGAGGAGAGTCATTTGATGCAGCTATCCTCGACAATGTTGTTAAACAGATGAAGGCTAATTACAGTTATTCTCCTCTTCCTCCTGAGGATGATAAGAAATATCTTCAGATGAAGAAGAAACTGCTAATGCTTTGTGAAGACGCAAAGAAGAGTTTTGTTTATGATGATAATGTGACAGTCGATATGGAGCCATTCGCTAGATATTTGCATAAAGATGATGTTACGATGACTCTCACTTCAGCAAATCTGGAAGTGCTCTTGAATTCATTTATGCAACGGGCTATAAATATTGTTGATCGAGCTATTCTGAATTCAGGATTAACAAAAGGTGATATTGATGCTGTTGTACTAGTGGGAGGTTCAACTCGACTTAAGTGTGTGAGATCATCTCTACAAGAGTACTTTGGCGAAAAGATTCACATTCAGGAGAATGTGAATCCAGATGAAGCTGTGGCCAAAGGAGCATGCTTATTCTGCACTAGCTGGATTCAGAATAAGGCGCAACCCACTCTCACTTGGTCTGGGCGTGTTATTATGATGGATGAAGTGACAACCTATTCAATTGGTATTGGAGGTCCCGATGACAGATATTATTGTATCATTCCTAAGAATTCCGTGATGAATGGGAAAAAGTACCGGAAACGGTTACGAAAGAGTTCAGATGCATGTACTGAGCAGTTATTGTATGTATATCAAGGAGACGACCCTGTAGCATCAAAGAATCGGATTTTGAATCGGATTTCTTGGCATGGTTTTCCCGACTATCCTGCACAGTATGTCTATTTTGATCTTTTCCTTTCTGTTGAAAAGGATGGTTGTATATATGCAGATGTAATCGATGTCCGAACGCATGAAGTGTATCTTGATCACTTCTTAATTCTATTTATTGTTTCTTCCAAACAGAGTACAAGTCAGGACATCCATTATAGTTTAATAGAATGTCTCGTGTAAATGATTCCAATATGTTATGACCATCTTCAACATTCTCGAAGGCATCATCCTCTTTCACATATTGATAATCATTGTAATGACTAGATTATCAAGAAGAGGGCCAAAATTACTTTTCTGGACTAAGAAATCGAAGATTTCCATTATGAAGTAGAGTGATGGTGAATTCCTTGTCCTAGAAATAATCTGGAATACACTTAAGTACCGTTTGCTTGTTAATTGATAATTGATTGGTGGTTTTCTCAACTACAAAAGGATCATTGAGACTCTTCATGACTTGAACTCCCTACAAATTCACTCACATAATGAAAAATACGTTGTAAATCTTTTCAAATAGTTGTTCAGCAGGAGACAGCGTGACGGCCGAGAATGCGCGATATGGGATCTAGCAAGTAATAGAGGGTTAGAAATGATCATACATGTTTGATAAGCGAAGAAAACATTATCTGATAAAAGAGCTATGAACAGAAAAAGGATGTCTGGAAGAGGTAGTAACACAGTATCGACTGAAATTATCTCCTTTGATCCTCTAGGTTCGAAATAGAGATCCTGCAAGTGTACAAATCACTGCTGAGCAACTTTTACGTGAATCGAAAGAGCGTCAAGCTGCTGAAGTCAAAACACCTGTCCAGAAGATCCAAAACTCAGAGGTATAAGAATTGTGAGAATATCTCATTCATTAGGAATTATCGGAATGGCGCTTCTTAAAGAGACGAGGATTTGAAAATGCAATTAAGAATCAAAAGATGCACATTGGAAATTACATTAAGTATGCAAAATGGGAAGAACAACAAGTTTGGGTCGTTGTATATTGGATAACGTGTAGGGAGAGTTTGAGAGGGCTCGAAATATATTTGAACGTGCTCTGGATGTTGACAACACGGCAGCGCCTCTCTGGTTGAAATATGCGGCTTTCGAGATTCGAAACAAATACATTAATCGAGCTCGAAATGTTTATGATAGGGCAGTCACCCTACTTCCTCGTGTGGATCAACTCTGGTAGGAAATGGTTGGAGGTCTGAAGGTCAGGTACAAGTATGCCTATCTACAGGAAATGATTGGAGACATCATGGCAACACGTACTGTCTTCGAGCGATGGATGCAGTGTTTCCCTAACGAACAGGCCTGGCTTACATACATCAAATTCGAGCAACGATGTGGAAGAATCGATAGTGCTCGTAAGTTGTATGAACGCATGATCGAACAAATCCCGGAACAGAGTGTAGTAAATCTCTGTAGTTCTCACAACTAGGCATATATCAAGTATGCGAAGTGGGAGGAACGCCAAGGAAATAAAGCAAATTGTCGAAAGATCTTCGAGCGTGCTCTGACTGAGTTATCATCTGAAAATGTTGATGAGGATCTGTACTGAATATTTTTCATGAATAATCCTAAGATATTTGGAATTTGCGAAATTCGAGATTCGTTGTCAAGAGATCGAACGAGCGCGTGCGCTATTCAAATACGGTTTAGAGAAGGCCACAGGAAGCAAAGAAACCTTGTATGAGATATGAAGGGACATGTCATTTAGAACCACGGAATACACTCTATTTGAAAAACAATTTGGTAGCAAAGAGAGTATTGAAGAGGTGATTCTAACGAAACGTCGTGATCAATATGAGAGTGCCTTACAGGAATCTCCTTACAATTATGATGTGTGGTTTGATTACTTAAAGATGCTGGAACAAGAAGGAAATGAAGAGAAAATTATTGAAACATATGAACGAGCTATTGCTAATGTCCCTCCTAGTAAGGAGAAGCGATTCTGGAGAAGGTATATTTACTTATGGATCTATTACGTGGTGTTTCTGGAACAGGATGCAAATGAATTAGAGAAGGCTCGAGCTGTATATAAGCGTTGTATTGAGTGTATACCTCATAAGCATTTCACTTTTGGGAAGGTATGATTTGAATGAATGAGTTATACACAGATTTGGATTCTCTATGCCAAATTTGAACTTCGACGACACAACCTTGAAAAAGCTCGGAAGATTTTGGGTCAGTCAATTGGTCGATGCCCAAAATCGAACGTATTTTTCTTCTATATTGATATGGAGTATCGATTAATGAATCTGGATCGATGTCGTACTCTCTATCAGAAGATGCTAGAATGTAATCCAGCCAATTGTATGGCTTGGTGTAAGTATGCAGAATTTGAGCGAGATCTGGAAGAGATGGATCGTGCCTCAGCAATTTATGAATTAGCGATTGGACAGGATTCATTGGATACTCCTGAGGTTGTGTGGAAGAAGTATATTGATCATGAGATTGAGTTGGGAAATCAGGAGAAGGTCGAGTCTCTATTTGAGCGGTTGTTACAACTGGCGCCTCATAGCAAGGTGTTTATCTCATATTCACAGTATGAAAGTACAGAGAGTATGGACAAAGCACGCGAAGTGTTGGAGCGTGGTATCACATTATTCAAAGAGAATCATGAGAATGAGATGCGTCATCAATTGTTATTGGCATTGAAGAGTCTGGAAGAAGCAATTGAAGATAATGATGAACGTATTGCGAGTGTAACAAAGCGTCAAGCAAAGAAGGTAAAGAAGGTGAGACATGATCCGGAGACGGGAATTGATGAAGATTACATTGATTATATATTCCCTGATGATGAAACAAACTCGATCCAGATGAATATGTTGAAGGCAGCGAGCAAGTGGAAGATGAATACAATGAAGCAAACGGAATCTGAAGCCAAGAAGGTAAAGGTGTCAGAGACTGTGGATATTGATTCCGATAATTCTAATGTTGATTACAAACAAACAAAGGATTCGAACAAGAATATCGAGCAGAAGCATAACATTACAGAACGGTAATTTAGTCGCTGTCAGAAGAAGACTCCTCCTCCTTCTTAGGCTCCTCTTTGGGCTTCTCCTCTTTGGGCTCTTCCTTAGCCTCTTCCTTCTTAGGCTCCTCTTTAGGCTTCTCCTCCTCAGACTCGGAGTCCGAAGATTCCTCCTTCTTGGACTTCTTAGACTTCTTCTTAGG
>JABLTK010133685.1_pt1 | contig 17236 bp, 15 predicted proteins | sample 7160131 | NCBI WGS metagenome assembly JABLTK01 (sample SAMN14651221, study PRJNA627086) | human gut metagenome | isolation source: feces | host: Homo sapiens
ACTCAACTGATACTAAGTTGATATGGACTACTTGAAGTCCCTTCTCCACCTGAAATCTTTACGTTAGATGAAAGACTTAGGACTGGGCGCACGGCAAGCTTGTTGCTGGCGACGTAGTTGTTGTTAGTGACATAGCCAGTCGAGTCCACACAGAAAGCGTAGACGGAATTGTCTGAATTCTGCGGAAGTAACCATTCGGTCTGTGAATTATCTAACCAGTTATTTGTTGTTTTACAATTTGCATAAACATTATAACTATCTAAATTACCTGTACATTCTTTTGATACTCCATATCCATAATCGCTAAGATACATTATTGCTATCTTTTTATTTGCTTCATTTTGCATTATTGGATTTGCACCATAATTCTTTCTTTCATATTGCCACATTACATCAGATGTAAAATTTGGTCTATTATTATATCCTCCAAGATAGTACTTTGTTGTTCCTATCATGTTTTTTGCAGTCTCATTTAATGTATTATAATAATCATTATTTAAATATGTATTTAGTGTTGCACTTGTCCAATCATTTGTACCATTTGTATTCCAATATTTATTCCCTATTGAAGTATCCTTTATTATTTTAAATCTATTTTCTACATTGCCATTTGTGTCTTCAGTTGGTATTACTCCGATTATTCTCCATGTTTCATTATTAAATGTTACATAGTTCTTTACTACAGAATCTCCTCCTCTATATCTATACTCTGTAGCAAATTTATTATCTACTTGTAAGGTGTTATCTATTGTATGAATTATTTGTTCTAGACCATTAGTTCCTACTTTCGATTTAGCAAAGTCTAAAGCATAATCAGTTTTCTTTACCCCTAACTTCAATATGTTACTAGACTCCACAACCATATTCCACTTAGCATAAGAACCACTGACAAAATAAGAAATAACCCCAGTAAGTACTAATATAGAAACACTAATCAACATTAATAAATACTTATTATACTCTTTTACATCTCTAAACAAAGGATTATCCTTTTTAAAACTATCAAACTTTTCTCTAACTGGCATAATCTAACCTCCATAGTCTATTCTAGAATAATTATAATAAAAAAAAAGCACTTTTTCAAGTACTTTTAAAACTCTTTATCACAATAAGGACACACTTTAGCAGAAAAATTAATCCTATGTCCACACTTAGGACATTGTTTAGTTTGATCCTCAGTAATCTCTACTCTTTCATACTCTTCCGATGGAGCAGATCTACCTACAATACCATTCTCTTTATTAGTGGGATCATATTTCTTTAATTCTTCAAAAGACATGACTTCATTCTTAGGTATACTCTTATGCTTTCTAAACCAACTCTTACTCTTACCAAAGTCACCACCCTCTACAGATTCTTCTTGAATTGGATTAACATCTTCTACAGCATCACTCTTTGATACATCCACACTACCAGCACTACTACCTATAGAATCCATAATACCATTATTCTTACCTTTTCTCTTTTTAACCATTATCGCTATAATAGCACTAAGACTTCCAATAAGAAGCACTCCAGCCCCAATAAGAATATAAAAATCAGTATTACTCTTTTCAATAATAATCTTATAAGTATTCTTAGTTCCATCTAAAGAAGTAGTATCAATAACAATAACCGAACCATCTTTTAAGTTTTCATTTCCACTAATTAAATAAGTTGCACCATCTTCTTCCATTATAACATTAATTCCCAAACTATCAGCCTTATTATCAATCTTTAAATTATAACTAGTCGTAAGAGGATTAAAATTAATAGTATAACCTGTAATAGTAAGTAACTTTATATTAGGATTATCCCCCATAACTTCTCCAGCTTTAAGTCTATTAACCTTTATCGTATACTCTTGTGTTGAACCATTCTCAGCAGTAACTTTAACTACTATGTTATTTTCTCCCTCTTTCAAAGTATCAGGATTAGTAACATCAACCTTAGCCTTTGCATCCTCTGCATTAGCAACAACATTAATTTTTTCTACAGCATTTAAAACCTTAACTTCATAATTAAATACATTCTTATCAAAATTAAGCTTACCACTATCTAAAGTAAGAGTGGACAAAAGCGCATTATTAGACCTATCATCAGCACGATTAACTATAATCTTATAAGTCCTACTAGAACCCTTTTCACTAGTAACCTTTATCTTAAAAGTATTATCACCAAAAGCAAGCTTTTTATTATTAACAAGACCACTTATTTTTTGCCCTTCACTACCTTTATCAACATTAATTGTAATATTTTCAGTCTTAGAATCAACATTAACTTTATAATCAGTTGTACTAGCACTAAAAGCAGGAGCCAAAGTACCACTAGATAAAACTATATTCTTTAAAGTTGTATTATCATCACAAGTTCTATTAATAGTAAGTTTATATTTTAACTTTTTACTCTTATCCTGTGAAACAGTATTTAAAACAACAGTATTATTACCACATTTCAACTTATGAGTACCAGCACCACTTACCTTTACACTAGAAAGACTACCAAGCGCAGACACTTTTACACTACTATTAGTAATTCCACCAAGTTTATAAGAATAAACATTACTATCAAAACCATTAATCGGAGCATCATTAACACTTATACTAGAAAGTGTTGCAACCGAAGACAACACATTAAACGTTGCAACAACTCCCGTCTTAGGACTAAGAGTAACAGTAGCTTGCCCTGGATCACTCCTAGCAACAAGTTTTAAATTAACTTTACCTGTACCATTCTTTCCCAAAGACTTTATCTTAAAAGTACCTAAATACACATTCTTTCTCGCAGAAAATCTATTATCATTAGCCTTAAAAGTTTCCGCAATAGCAATAACATCATCACCAGAAACAATCTCTAACGAAGAAACACTAACACCTTCAATACCTCCTCCACTTATATTTGCATAAACTTTACAAGTAGAGCTCCCATTAAGCTTCAAAGTATTACATTTTACACTCATACTAGCCTCTAAAGCATTAACACTAAAACTAAATACAAAAAATAAAAATCCAAATATAAATAAATAATTAATACTTTTCTTCATCAAATTCAACTCCTCATATTCTAACACAAATTATATCAAAATTAATGAAAAGTGTAAATAAAATATCCAAAAAATTATTTAATATTCATTATCTTCTGTAAACCATTAACCTCAGAAACTAAATTATCATTATCAAAAATTTCAAACAAATATTCATATCTAAAAATAACAAAACCACTATAATCATTAACAACTGAAGAAGAAAGAACCTGTCTCTTAATAATATCACTATTAGAAACCCACTCATCTTTACCACTACCAGCATAAGTATCAACCATACCAGACTTATACAAAGAAAGAGCTACACATAAATTTATCTTATTAACATTAAGCCCACTCCATTCCTTAAGCACTTTCATATAAGGTTTATTCTGATTATTAAACCCATAATAAAGCTGAGGCATTATAAAATCCAAATACTTATCCTTTAAAACATTCTTAATATCTAAATATTCATAATTAAGATTATTCTCCACATTACCAGAAGGACTAATCCCAAACAAAACATCCTTATTAATACTCTTTACTCTAAGATAAGACTCCTTAAGCAAATTACTAATATTATTAACCCTATACGAATTCAAAGAAAGCTCACCCTTATAATCCTCATAATTCTGCATATCTATTACATCATTAGGATAAAAATAATCATCATATAAAACACCAGCAACCTTATAATTCTTAACTATCTCTGAAACCCCATTCAAAATAAGCTCTAAAACATCAGAATCCGCCGGATTAAAATAAATCCCATTATCATATACTCCAATTTTATTTGTATCAAGCCACTTATAATAACTAGCATTTTTACTAATTTTACTCTTATCCCCATCATTAGAAATCCTATAAGGATTAATCCATGCATAAACTAAAATATCCTTATTATTACATTTCTCAATAAAATAAGATAAAACATCAAACAAAACCCCTTGTTCATCATAAGCCATCACACTAGACAAAGGAAAATAAGAAGAATCATAGATTGCATCAGAAAAAGCCCTAACTTGTAATATAACCGTATTAAAACCAAAATATGAAACATTATTAACCATTTCATTAATAATATTCTTTTGTTCCTTAACCTCTTTCCCCTTCAAACTTGCATAATCAATATAAGAAACAAATACCCCCTTCATCGAAGAATCCGAAGTGGACACATTATCACTCTTCTTAGTATCCCCATCATAATTAAGATACAAAGCACCTAAAAGTATAACAATCATTAGAAATATAACCCTTTTCATCTATACCTCCCCTTTAAATAATCCTTTTCTGTAACATATTTAAAATTATTATAAAGCACATGTCTCTTTCCCCTATAAAAATTATTCTTATTCTTTATAACCCTAACTCTATAAAAAGAAAAATTAAAAAGAAACCTTTCAAGCAAAAACTTATTATATAAATAATCTTGTTGTTTAATAAAAACAAAAACTTCAGACAATACAAATACCATCATCATAACCAAATTAACACTAGAACAATTAACAATAACAATAAATATAAACAAAATAGAAATAACTATTATTAAAAAATTACACTTCCTATAAGGTAAAAAAAAGTTAAACAACAAATTAACAATCCTTCCTCCATCAAGAGGATAAATAGGTAACAAATTAAAACAAAGAAGTGTAAAATTATAAGTCTTAAACAAAACAAAAGTCTTAAAAGAAACAAAACCAAATTCATAAAATAAATAAAACACCAATAAATAAAACACTTGTACCAAAGGACCCATTATTAAAATAATAAACTCTTCCCTAATAGGTCTATTTAACTTCTCATTAAAACTAACACACCCTCCATAAGGATATATACTTATCTTATCAATATTCCACTTATAATAAACAGCACTAAATAAATGCCCCAATTCATGAATAATAATAATTGAAAAAACTAACAAAAATTCCTTAAAAAGACCTGTAAAAATAACAAGTATCAAAAGCAAAACCGTAAGAGGATGTACATAAAACTTACGAAATATAGTTCTTATAATCTAAATACTTCCCATCCTTTTGAAAAACTAAATAAAGCTTATTATTAACTTCTCCTAAAAACTCACCCTTTGATACATAATCATATAACTTAACATTGCAATTAGCTATATTTCCATACCAAACATCAACCCCATCACTTTGTTGGACAATAACAGTATTTCCATAACCATCTTTATTTCCACTAAAAACAACAATTCCATCCCCTAATATAGGCACCAAATAAGAACTGGCAACTGCCAAACTAACACCATCTTTATATATATTTGCGCCACTATAATCTAAACTCTCACTAAAAACTGGTGTAGCATTACTAATCGCCTTAGAAGAATTAGGCAAAACATCACCAAAATGTTCATTATACCACTTATTTATCCTCGAAAAATTAATATTATTCTCATATAAAAATGAATTAATCTTTCCACTACTCTTCTTATCAATCTTAACAATAATTAAAACCGCAAGAACTATTAAAACACAAATAAGTAATTTAATAAAAACACTATACAAAAAACCCTTAAAACCCCTTCTTTCCTTCTTCCTTTTCCCATTCTTTTGAAGATACTTATTAACACTCTTATACTCATACATAATATCACCCATAAAATTATATGAAAAAAAGAATTAATATAAACTCTTTTTATCATCCAAATTACGACCAAATATTAAACAAGAAAAAAATATATAAAATACATTAATAACAAAAGAATACCAAGTAAAAGAAAACAACTTAGAAAAATAAAAACCATATCCTAAAACACTTAAAACCCCAAAAAGATACAAAATATAAAAAACATAAACAAATAAACAAGAAAAAATCATATAAAGTAACCCTTTCTTAAACTTTATAAAATACATAATAAAGAAAAAAATAATATTTATAAAAAGAACATCACTAAACAATATATCCATAAAAAAACCAACAATTAAAAACAAAAACAACTTATACTTAGATGAAACAAAAGACATAAAAGGAATAATACAAACAATAAACATTGGAACCAATCCATAAAACACATTTCCTAAAAACAAATCAAGAACAAAAGAAACAACTATAAGAATAAAAACACTAATCATTAGAAACCACCATCACATAATTAATATTAGAAAGAGAAGAAACAGGCTTCACATAAACCAAATTACTTATTCCATAACTATCTAAAACAACCTTAGAAACTTCTCCCACATAAAAACCACGAGACATAAGACCAAGACCAGATGTATAAACCTTATCTCCTACTAAAACTTTATTATAATTATCAACACCATCAATAAGTAAATAACCATTTTTATACTCTTTAACAACTCCATTAACATTCTTTTTGCCCTTAATAACAACAGACAATTTATTGTCATCATAATTACTAGTAATCATTCTAACCGTAGCATAATCCTTACTAACAGAAATAACCCGTCCAACAAGTCCCTCACTACACAAAACGGCATCAGATAAAGAAATACCAGAACCACTTCCTCGAGATATAATAAAAGTATCAAAAAAATACAATCTATTCCTAGATATAACCCTAGCAAAAACCTTATTCTGTGATTCATAAGAAAGATCCATCAAAGATTTAAGTTCTTTATTCTCTTCCTCCAAAGCACTATTCTTATCTAAAGTACTATTAAGTAAAATATTATCTTTTTCTAACTTTTTATTAAGAGCACTAATACTCTTATAATTCCTAATATCATTAAAAGAATCAGACAACTTAGAAACAGGAATAATCATCACTTTATAAACTTGCTTAAAAGGATTATTACCAAGAAATAACCTATCACTAAACAAGAAAAACAATCCTAAAACAATAATAGTAACCAAAACAATTTTATAGACTCTTTTCATTTCCTAAAACCCCATTCTCATAAAAACTATAATAACTATTATCCGTAAATATCATATGATCAACAATTGGTATTTGTTGAAGCCTTCCTATCTCCACTAAAGCATTAGTCAAAATAATATCATCCATACTAGGCATCTTATCTCCACTAGGATGATTATGCATACAAACAATAGATGAAGCAGACAAACGATAAGCTTCCTTAAATATTTCCCTTGGATGAACTATACTCTTATTAATTGTTCCCATAAATAACAACTTCCTTTCTATTAACTCTTTTTTTGAATCCAAATACAAGCAATAAAAATACTCCTGCTTTTTTCCATAAAACAAATACTTATTCTTAGAATAAACATCATTACTATTACTAAACTTTTCTAAAAACTTACTACTAGAAAAAAACACCCTCTTACCAAGCTCAATTGAAGCCATAACCTCAAGTGCCTTAGCACAACCTATTCCATTAATAGACATAAGCTCCTGTACGCTAACAGTACTAAGATTAGAAATATCACCAACCTTTTTTAAAACATCATTTGCTAAATCATAAACACTACTACCACTAACACCTGTCTTAAGTATAATAGCAAGTAACTCCGAATTAGATAAAGAATTAGCGCCACACTTTAGCATCCTTTCTCTAGGCCTTTCACTAACAGGCAACTCCTTAATTAGATTCCTCCCCATTAAGTACCATCTCCTTATAATTTGATATAACGATTTTTTGTAAGTCAACAAAACTATTAAGAGAAGCTACATCAATCAACTTATCATATTCTGAAAGAGTTGATATAAAACTCGCATTATTAATATATTTTTCACTTACATATATATTAATATTAGATTTTTCATAAAATTCCTTAATTTTTTTAGCAATATTTTCATTTTTTGTTATCCCAATATACAAATGAAACCCATCAGACTCTTTAAGATACAGAAAACTCTTATAATCAGAATTATTTTTCTTTAAATCATCCAAAGAAGAATAAACACCCTTTTGTATAAAATAAACCTTTTCCCCATAAGAAGAAGCCGTAACTAAAGAATCATCATATGAATTAAAAAACACCCTCCCAAAAAAGAACCCTATTACAATTGAAAAAACAATTGGTATTAAAAATTTTCCTCTCATTACTATCACCACAACTATTCTACAAAATAAAAAATGAAATAAATGTCGAATAAAGAAGAACATAAAAAAAAGAATGAAATTAATCATTCTAATCAACCAACTTAACACTAACAAGTTTAGAAACCCCAGATTCTTGCATCGTAATACCATAAAGTATATCAGCATACTCCATAGTTTTCTTCTTATGTGTAATTATAATAAGTTGTGTCTTACCAACATACTTCTTAAAATACTGTCCAATCCTTGCAACATTCGCCTCATCAAGAGCAGCCTCAATTTCATCAAAAATACAAAAAGGTATTTTTTTAATATTCAAAACTGCAAAAAGTAAACTAATCGCTGTAAGCGTTTTTTCTCCACCAGATAAAAGCGAAATAGTAGAAAGTTTCTTTCCCGGAGGAGTAACCATTATATCAATACCAGTCTCTAAAATATTACTCTTATCAGTAAGCTCTAGCCTTGCTTCTCCTCCTCCAAAAAGTTCCTTGAAAACACTATTAAACTCAACTTGAATCTGTTTAAAAGTCTTAATAAATTCGTCTTTCATAACATAATCAAGTTCATCAATTATTTTAAGAAGCGCCGAAGCAGCCTCCTCCAAATCAACAGTCTGTTTACTCAAAAACTCATGCCTTGTAGAAAGTCTATCATACTCTTCAATCGCACCAAGATTAACTGTTCCAATACCCTTTAAAGTACTCTTAAGCTCATTAACTTGACGCCTTGCAACATCAACAGAAATATCAAGAACATAATTACTTCTAGCTTTTTCAAAAGTAATTGCATAATTATCACTAAGAATATTAAGCATATTATCCATCTTAACACTAATCTTAGAATTCTTAATCTCTAAACTCTTTAAATTGCTTTCCAAAGACCTAACACCTTGACTATCAAGCCTATAAGAAGCTTCAGCCTCACTAATCTCATTCTTTAAAGCATCAATCTTTTGATTAGACAAAGAAATTTGTTTTTCTAACTCTTCCTTTTCCTTTAAAACATCATAATACTTGTTAATAATCTTATCCTCTAATTCATGCAAACCTGCACTAGATAAATCCTCTAAGTTACTAAGTTCAAGACTAATACCTTCATACTTTTTTTTATACAAAGCAAAAGAATTAAGCTTACTATCCTTCTCTTCCTTAAGAAGAATTTTTTCCTTTTCCTTTTCAATAATCAAAACCTGATTACTTTTCTCATCATCCAAAAGACCCTTAATTGAATCATTAACAAGATCAATTTCCTTTAAAAGTTTCTCTTTCTCAAAAGTAAGACTCTGTAAATCATGTCTATAAGAAATAACTGACTTACTATTAACCTTACCCCCAGTAATCGAACCACCAACATTAATAACTTCACCAGTTAAAGTAACAATTCTATATCTATTATTAATCTTTTTACCCATTGCATTAGCACTATCGATATCAGTAGCCAACAAAACATTACCTAATTGATTATAAATAACATTTCTATATAAATCATCATAAGTAACAAAATCTGCCAATACACCTATAAAACCATTCTCTTTACTTAGAAAATCAAGAACATCCTTATCAACATGTCTTGCTTTTATTACATCAAGAGGATAAAAAGTAACCCTACCCAAATTATTATCCTTTAAATAATTAATCGCACTCTTAGCAACCCCTGGATTATCAACAACCACATAATCCTTTGCTCCACCAAGAGCAACCTCTAAACTAAGACCATACTTATCATCTATAGAAATAAGTTTTGAAATAACATTATGAACACCCTTAAGCTTTGGATTAGACAAAACCCTCTTAGCATTCGAAGAAATATTACCTCCCTGCTCTATATAATCATTCAAAGAATTAATTCTATAAGAAATTTCATTAACCCTCTTATTCTTAAGATAAACATCCTTTTCTAAATCATTTCTTTTTAAGCTAGCAACCCTTATTTTTTCATTAATCGAAGAAATAAAATCATTAAGTTCTTCCAACTTCTTATCCAAAATACCAATATCAGTCTTAACCGAAAGAAGTCTATTATTAAGCTGTAACTTTTCTTCTTTCAAATTAGCAATATTATCATGAACCTTAGAATCTTCACTATCATACTTACTACGTTCACGAATAATATTCTTTTCCCCATTAAGTTTTTCTTCTTCTTTAACTAAAGAAAATAACTTATTATTTAAATCAACAAAAGAAACATTATACTTATCAAGAAGCTCTTTACTATTAGAAATACTAACATCCCATTTAGAAATATCCGTATTCTTAGAAACTATTTCATTCTGAATCCTTTCAATATCAAAAAGCGTATCCTTATAAGAATTATTAAGCTCCTCTAAATCATTAGCAATAAGAGCAATTTCTACATTCTCTAACTTTTCCTTTACTTCTAAAAACTTACTAGCTTCTTCACTTTGTATCTTCAAAGGTTCAAGCTGTACCTCAAGCTCACCAATAATATCTCTAATTCTAATTAAATTATCATTAGTCTTATCAAGCTTTCTAAGAGCTTCTTCTTTTCTTTTTTTATACTTCAAAACACCCGCAGCCTCTTCAATAATAAAACGTCTATCAACCGGAGAATCACTAAGTATTTTACCAACTTCACCCTGAGATATAATATTAAAAGCATACTTACCCATTCCACTATCAAGGAATAAATCATTAATATCCTTCAAACGACACTTTTCATTATTTATATAATACTCATTTTCTCCACTTCTATAAACCTTACGTGTAACAGAAATTTCAGAATAAGGAACCTTTATATAAGAATCACTATTATCAAACACCAAAGAAACCGATGCTAAATTAAGAGGCTTTCTTGTCTTAGAACCAGAAAATATAACATCAGTCATATTACTACTACCACGAAGAGACTTTATAGACTGCTCCCCTAAAACCCATCTTACAGCATCAACAATATTACTCTTACCACTACCATTTGGTCCAACAACACAAGTAATATTATCATCAAAATTAAGATTTATTTTATCTGCAAAAGATTTAAAACCCGATATTTTAATTTCCTTTAAGTACATAACAACACCTCTATCTTCTATCAATAACCATTATACCAAAAATAATAAAAAATACAAAGATTTACTTTTCTTTTTATTAAAATAGCTTTATAATTATCAAAAAAGAAATAAAAAAAATTAAATTCAGAAAGGAACGATACTAAATATGAAAAACAAAGGAAAACTATTCGTTATATCCGGACCATCCGGAGTCGGAAAAACCACAATAAGAAACGAAATATTAAAAACATATGAAAACTTTTGGTACTCAATATCGATGACCACCAGAAAAAAAAGAGAAAATGAAAAAAACAAAATAGACTACTACTTCGTAACTAAAGAAGAATTCATAAAAAATATAAAAGAAAACAATTTCTTAGAATATGCTGAAGTCTACAAAGGCATCTTTTATGGAACACCAAAAAACAAAGTAATTGAAAAATTAAACCAAGGAACAAATGTAATTTTAGAAATAGACGTCAAAGGAGCCCTTAACATTCAAAATGAATACAACGAAGCAATCCTAATCTTTATTTGTCCCCCAGACATCCAAGAATTAAAAAAAAGACTACTACAAAGACAAACTGATAATGCTAAAGTAATCGAAGAAAGAATAAACAAAGCAGAATACGAGATTTCATTCAAAAATGAATACGACTACATCATAACAAACAACAACTTAGAAATTGCTATAAAAGAAATAAAACAAATAATAGAAAAAGAACTAAATACTAAAACCAAATAGTAATAGTTCTTTTATTTTTTTCTACGAAGTTCATTATCATTAACAAAATCTTTTCTGGCTTGATAAACCTGAGATCTTCTAAGACTTTCCTTAGTAATCCTATTCTCTTCAATATAACCAAAATCATCACGAAGTGATTTATCAATAACAAGCATCAAAGAAGTATCAATTATAAAACAATCATTCTCAAGCCAACAATGACCTCCCTCTTTCTCTGCATTTAAAGTTCCTTTGATAATAGGCAACACCCCTGAAACTATATCAACATCATTAAACGAATAACTAAGTTGTCTAGAAGCACCAACACAATTACCAATATTATACCCTAAGAGAAACATATCAACAAACTCTTTCATTCTATCATCATAAGAAATAAAATTCTGTGACTTAATCTTATCCCACAAATCATCATCAAAAAAATTAACCATGTTACTTGACATACCAGAATCAACAACACTTCTAAAAGAATCATTCGTCTTATACAAATCCCAAAACAAATCATATGCCTTTATATCAGTCTCCATAAAATCCTCCTAAAAACTAATTCTTAAGTTTACTATCTCCAGTTTTGTAATCTATATCTATACCATCCTGAACATTATAAACAAACACATTAAACTTAATACCTGCACCCTTATCAGAAGGAGAATAACCTTCCATAACAACTCCACTAGCAAGTAAGTTATCACCATCATATACCGGTGTAACTCTATAAAGCACATTATTCGAAGTTTCCTTTATATAAGAAGCAACCTTATTTTCAAACTCCAACATTGCTCCAACATTCATCTGCCTTGTACAAGTAATCAAATTCTTTTCATTCGCATTTTGCCCCGTAAGTTGATATCCAATCAAATGACATCTATTATATAAATACTTACCATCAACAATATCATACTTAACCGTATGCCAACCACTAGGCTTAATCATTCCAATTTTACCCCTCTTCTCTGTAGGCATCAAATCCTTTCCGATATTAGCATAAGCATAACCACTCCTACCAAGAGCATCTAAATTACTATAAAATTGAAAAGAAGATGAAGGAAAAGAAGAAAAATCAGGAACATTATTATCAATATAAACATAAGCCTTACCATTATAAGCCGGAATACTATCAATACTATAAGACACCACTTCATCATTAAATCCCAAAAACGAAGAAACATCATCATAATAATAAAAAACAAAAATACAAATAGTTAACATAATAGCCACTAAAAAAGGACTACCACTCTTCTTTTTTCTCTTACTCATAAAAAGCTCCCTTCAAAATTATACATAATATTTAAAAATATACCTATATCAATAATATCATTTCTAAAACAACAAAGCAAAACTTCTTTACAAAAATATCACTTTTTAGTACAATTAATTTGGTGATATAAATGAACGTTGTAATAAAAGTAAACGAAGAAACAAAACAAAAAATGATAGAATACTACAAAGATAAACTAAGAGAGAAAACACCACCATATGCCATCTTCCAAGCCCAAGAAATGGACACCATCATAACAATGTATAATTCCGGTAAAGTAATGTTCCAAGGAACAAGCGCTGATATAGACGCCAACATGTGGACCGAACTAACCGAAACAAATAAAGATAAAAATGAAAACAGCGAACAATACGACAAATATATGACCTGCTCTTCCATCGGTTCCGATGAAGTAGGAACTGGAGATTACTTTGGACCAATCGTTGTAACAGCATCATACGTAAACAAAAAAGATATCCCTTATCTAAAAGAATTAAAAGTTGCTGACTCCAAAAAACTAACCGACGACCAAATAAGAAAAATAGCACCCAAAATAATAAAAAAAATAAAATATAAAAGTCTAATTCTAAAAAACACCGAATATAACGAAAGACACAGCAAAGACACAAATATGAATAAAATAAAAGCAATTATGCATAACAATGCTTTAAGCTCTCTAAAAAATGAAATAAATGATGAAATAGACTACATAATAATCGATGAATTCACTAAAGAAAAAAGATACTACGAATACATAAAAGAACTACCAAACATTCTAAAAGGCATTACTTTTATGACAAAAGCCGAAGATAAAAATCTTGCTGTAGCATGCTCATCAATCATAAGTAGATACATTTTTCTAGAAGAATTCGATAAAATATGTGACAAATATCATTTACCACTTCCTAAAGGAGCAGGAACAAAAGTAGATGAAATAGGACAAGAACTAGTAGAAAAATATGGAAAAGAAGTCCTAACAAACGTAGCGAAATTAAACTTTTCCAACACCTCAAGAATCCTAAAAACAAAAATAATTTAAAACAGTATGTATTAAAGATGAAACCATCAAAAAATACACACTGTTTTTTTAATCATCTAAAATATCATCAAAAGAAATTCCCGTACACTTAGAAACCGTCAACTCATCAACACCACTAGAAAACAAACTACTAGCAATATTCTTTGCCATTTCATAAGAACCATCTTTAACACCATCCGCATAAAAAGAATCCTTAGCTTCCTTAAGATAATACAAATGCTGTTCATTAAGATAAACAATATCATCATACAAACTAGAAATTTCATTCTTACTAACATCTATAGCACAAGAAACATACTCCTTAAAGATTTCCCTATCACAAACTCTATCAAGAATCAAAGAACTAGTTTCATTAAAAACCAACATAGCCTTTTCAAAATCCTCAAGTTCTTCATAGTTATAACACTTTCTCCTGATAAAAGGTAAATAAATAGAATAAGTAAAACACTTATCATTTCCAAAATAACTACAATGAAGACTACTAGCATTACCAGAAAAAGTATAATTATTAATACTAATTTGAAATATTCTATCATAAGGTCTTTCTGTCAAAACAGACATATCCACTCCAGATTGAACAAAACGTTTCATATCAAATGAACTTTCACAAACACAAATACGAATCCCAATAACTTCACCATTAATTTTACAAATATAATCAACCAAAGAATCCCTATCATAACAATAAAAACTAATCCTATCTTTAACAAAACAAATACTATCAAAGATTTCTTCATAAGAAACATTAAAAAGACTAGCCATAAAATAACAAATATAATTCTTTCTAGAAACATTATTAAACATTGCATTAAACATCAAAGAAGAAACAATTGGAATCTTATAGCCATCCCTTCTTCTATCACAAGTATAAGAAAGATCCCTTATTGCAGAAACATTAAGAACACATTGCCTTGATGGAAATATACCCAAAACCCATCACCTCCCTTCATCCAAAATATAACCTATTAAAAAACACAAGTAAAATCGCCATTATTAACATTTCACAAAGAAAAAAGACACCAATCCCCAAAATTGCCCTAGACAATTTTAAAAATTGACATCCCTTTATAAAACAAAATATTAAAATTAGTATATTTTTTAAGCTTTACACATTTTTACAAAACTTTACATTAGTTAATAATATCATCAATTCTTTTTAATTCATCATCTATCTCAAGCAAAGACATTTGATGACCATACTCATTGATATCAGACTTCTTCTTAGAATTAATATCATTCAAACCCTCAATTCCATCATTTGTAACATTAGAATCAATATCATCAAGAACTTCACTCTCATCGTTTTTAGAGACACTGATCTTCTCATCATCTCTCTTTTTCAAACCATTAACCATAAACACATCAAGAACTTGATCACGGCAAACTGAAGAACCAGTCTGATACCTATCACAAATACTAAGCTCAGTACTCTTAACAAATGAAATACCAGAAGAAGACTTAATTCCAAAATTACACTTATCATTCACAAACACTGAAACAACACGATAAGGATTAGTCTTAACCTCTCTAAGAATCATAAGACCACGTCTTGCACGACTACCCTTTTCAAACTCACTAAGTTTAACTCTTTTTGCTGTTCCCTTATCAGTAAACACTGAAACATACTCTAAATCCCTATTAAAATTAACACTAGAAACCACATAATCATCTTTAAGAGAAATAGCCTTAACACCACTTGATTTAATTCCCGAACAAGGCACCTCACTAATATCAAACCATAAACTATAACATTTACCAGTTGCCACTAAAATATCATTATATAAAGATAAGAACACACTAACAACTTCATCATCATCCTTAAGTTTCATACAAGAAATAGGCTTAGAATAACGACTAACTTTAAAATCTTCCAAATTAGTCTTCTTAATCATACCATTCTTGCTAGTCAAAACAACATCAAGACCTTTACTAAAATCACTAACAGGAATAGCACCAATAACAACTTCATTCTCTTGAACCTTTACTATATTACTTATATGCTTACCAAGTTGTTTCCACTTAATATCAGGTATTTCATGAACCGGCAAATATATATAATTACCTAAATTAGTAAATATAAGCAATGTATCAAGTGTATTTTGTTCATAAAGTCCAATAACATAATCATTCTCTTTAAGAAGAGGATCCTCACTATTAGCAAGATAACCTCTCCTACTAGTTCTTTTTACATAACCATCCTTAGTAATCAAAGTAATAACATCTTCTTTAGGTATCATCGCTTCCATATCAATCTTAATTTCAATCTCTTCATCCACTATTTCAGTTTTACGAACAACATCATACTCTTTCTTAATCTTTCTAAGTTCACTCTTCATAACATCTTTTAAAGCATCTTCTTCATTAATAATCTTTGTAAGTCCCTCAATTATCAACTTAAGATTAGCAAGTTCTTCCTCAAGAAGTGCAATATCCGTATTAGTAAGCCTATAAAGTTGTAAAACTACAATAGCCTCAGCTTGTTCCAAAGTAAAATCAAACTCTTTAACCAAGTTATCCTTAGCATCACTTTTGTTTTTACTCTTACGAATGCATGCAATAACTTCATCTAAAATAGAAATAGCTTTAATTAGACCTTCAACAATATGATACCTCTTTTTAGCATGCTCTAAATCAAACCTAGTCCTCGAAAGAATAACACTCCTTAAATGATCAATATAAGCATCAAGAATATCCATCAAAGAAAGAAGCTTAGGTCTTCTCTTAACAATCGCAATCATATTATAATTATAAGAAGCTTGAAGATCAGTATTCTTATACAAATAATTAAGAATTAACTCCTTATTAGCATCCTTCTTTATATCAATAGCAATCCTAAGACCATCTTTATCAGACTCATCTCTTACCTCAAGAATACCATCAATTTTTTTATCTATTCTAATCTCATCTATTTTTCTAACAATATTAGTCTTTAAAACTTCATAAGGTATTTCCGTTACCACCAATGTAAGTTTACCCTTTTCTTTTTCCTCAACTACTTTAGAACGTACAATTACCTTGCCTTTACCAGTAGTAAGAGCATTATAAATACCCTTTTTATCAAAAACAATACCACCAGTAGGAAAATCAGGACCCTTTACTATATCAAGTAAAGTTTCAACCCTGCAATTAGGACTATCAATCCTCTTAATAGTAGCATCAATTACTTCACCTAAATTATGTGGTGGTATATTAGTAGCATAA